>Ga0247609_10005377_pt1 | contig 12594 bp, 31 predicted proteins | sample 172DNAGHGlowgp2_FD_193487 | JGI IMG/M metagenome (GOLD analysis project Ga0247609, IMG submission 193487) | Sheep rumen microbial communities from Palmerston North, Manawatu-Wanganui, New Zealand - 1728 DNA GHGlow gp2 | ecosystem: Host-associated > Mammals > Digestive system > Stomach > Rumen ... | reverse complement strand
AACTTTGGGGCATCTTTTGGGATGTTCCAACCTTCGAGCCTTTGGGCTTGTTTTATATCTTATGTATTGCAAAAATGTATAGAGGGAAAAACTATCTAACAAAAACAGCCGAAGGGCTGGAGGTAAACTCAAAACTATATCTCGAAACGCTCGAGCGTTTGGACTATGAAGACGAGGACGCGCTCGAAAATGCGGGCTTTGTTTATGTATGCGGGGATAACACATACAACTATGAAGACAAACGCATATTGACAGAAACAATGCAACGGGACTTGTATATGAGAAAAAACCCAAAGGGGCGCGGGTACAACTACGCCGTAGTTGTTAGACTACACCAGGGGGGCGACGTTCGTTGTAATTATAAACTTGCGGGGGTTTACAAAACCAACGAGAATTGTTTTTCTTATATGGTGCGACTATGCGACGCGTGGCACATTGCGAGGCGATACAACAACACAAAAGACTATCACAAAAGCGACATAGAAGCAACCAAAAAGGAACTATAAAAAAATCACTATCGAGGGGGCGGGGATGCTCTCGCCTCCAAAATTAGCGGTTTTTTGCCGTGATATTTTATATCTTTTGTGTTGCAAAATGGCAGAACAAACAACAAAAAGACACGCCCGCGAGCTTGGGCTTTTAGGCGTTAACGGTTGCGAGAATTACCTCTTGAAACCGTTTAGCCGTGTTTACTACACGGCGGGGACGTATTGACGAAACGAGGACATTTTTTATATCGCGGGGCGCTGGTTGACTGTTTGATATAGAACAACCGCAAGCGAGCGCATCCCTTACGACATCGCCAAAAAATACGACGAAATGGCGCAAAAATTCTACGAGAGCAACTACTCACGAGAGGAGAGGCGCGCCTTTTGTCGCGAGCTTGTAGAGAAAATGCTCGAGGAGTACGAGAGCGCAGAGGCTACAAAATAGCCTCGTTTTGACGTTTTTATATTTTAAAAATCAAATAAAATGACACTACAAAAATTTATAGAACTATTGAGAAAATGCCACACACTCGAAACGGCGGGGCGTGTTTTTGTCGCTGGCTTGCTTTCGGATGCGCTAACCAATAGCGAGAAAACACAGCGGGGGGACATTTACACAGCCTACACAGAACAGTTGACGAAATAAAAAGCGAGGAACTACCACACACAAAAACAAAATAAGACACACAAAAGAGGGCGGGCTTGACAAACTACCATACACACAAACAAGCGACGCTCAAAACACAAAAGCCAACAAAACAAACTGGCAAAACTTTGCAATTTTATATTGTTTATAAAATCAAAATGGCACTATATCTAATAAAAGATGCAGAACGAACAAGCCCAGAATTAGAAGGGGGGCTTGCAATTCACGGGGAAATGTTGCACGAGTGAATATATCAAACCTTTAGGAGTTGGATATTGAAAGCAGACACGGGGGAAATTGTAGGGGATGTAAAAACGCTACACCTTAACAAGCGATACAACCCCGAGGAATATATAGAAAATTTTAAAAAGGAGGTAATGGAGAGGGCAAAATAAAGCCCCTCCCCTCAAAATTTTATATTATGTATTTTATAAAATGGCAACACTACAACAAACTTATAAAAAGCACGCAATAGGGCGCGCACCAAAAGGAACAAAAAGGGGGCTTTATGCTTTCTTAGACGGCTTTAAGTTCGAAGACCAGCGGGAAATTCAAGACGCAGTTTTGCAGTATTGCAAAATAGATGCGCCCGCCTACTCTGAACTGGTACGAGCTGACGAAATCGCGGACGAATATATAAACAAAAGACATATAGAAAATATATACTATTTACCTTTCTAAAATCACAAAATATGAAAAACTATATTTTATGCGAGGATGTGTTTTGTAGGTACTACGCAAAAAATAAAAAAGACCTTATAGACTTTATAAAACACTACTACAAAAACCCTAAAGAGTTTGGGGCTATTGAGAGCCTAAAAGAAATTGACGTTTGGAGTATATCCTACAACGCAAAAAAAATAGATATTGACAATTTTTTTGGGGATGTAATCGCCACAGAAAAAAAGACGGGCGAGGACATCGACTACGACCTATACAAAAAATACAACATAACAGACAAAAAAGAGAAAAAAGACTTTTTATATTATAGCATATAATCAAAATGGCAAAAATGACACTTAACAAACTTATAAAAGAGTTAAAGGAACTCAAAAATAATGGAGTATGGGAAAATGATATACCCAAAATACAAGAATTAATTATTGATTACCAAAACGACCAGCAGATGCGAGGGCTTAACGATTTCGTTAATTATTTTGTTTCCGAGGAACAAGTCCTTGACGCAGTGGCTTATAAAGCGGGTCAATATGACTTTTGGGGCGTTCAAAATCTAATTGAAGGGTTAGAAAGAGCCGACCGATATAAAGACACTGGCGACAGTTTCGAAAATATAGACAACGCCGACGTTGAAGAACGGCTTGACGATATTATAAGACAAGCAGAGTATTATAAAAAAGAGGCAAAATAAACTTTTATATTATTATTTAATAATCAAAATGGAAAACTTAAACAATTTAACAATGGACGAGCTTAGAGAGTTCGCGGAAAAACAATTTAAACCTTATTTTGTTTCTCAATGAGAGGGGGAAACAAAAGCAAGTCAACTTGTAATTGCTACTTGTAAACTTGTTTACAAATACTACAACGACGGGGATAGATACGACAAAAAGAGCGTTAACCCTATGGGAACTTATGCAAATTGGATAAGAAAGCATTGTTTCAAGCTGATTTGAGGGAACGACTACGAGTTAAAATTAAGGCATATATTAATAAATGCAATTCTAACAGTTGAGAATTATAAAGACAAACCAAAAGTTTGAACTATTTATAGCTATTAATTTTATATTATAATTTATAGAAAAAATGAAAAACTTATACGTTGTAGAAACTTGAAGGGGTGTTCGGGCAGAGTGTGAAACGAGAAAGGATGCCGAACAACAAGCAAAGGAATATTTAGGAAACTACGGGGGAACTGTTGAATTAATTAAATATACAATAGAAAACCCCGACATACATTTTACAGTTGACGACGGGGAAATGTGTTTTTACATAGACGACAATTATATTTACCAAGAGGAACGAGAGGACTACTGATTATGAATGGCAATATTAGAAAAATTTAAAAGACCTATTTTAGATTACTAACCAATTATAAAAATGAGAACTTATTTATGAGTATGCCCTTGTTGCGAGGGAGAAAATCTAACTTACGATGCCATCCAATTCGAAGGCGACCAATGTTATTTTCCTCGAAAATGCGACGACTGTGGAGCTAAATGAGAGGAACGATATAATATGGACTTTATTTGACACGAAAATGTCGAAAAAAATAATTTATCTGATAACCAAAATGAAAATGAAAACAAATAACGACGCATTGCGGATGCAATACAGCCCAAAAATAAGGGACAAAATAGAAACAATACATTGATATGTAAAACGATTAGAACAATATCCAAAATACAAGATTAATTGACAGTGATTAAAATACTATCAAAAAGAATTGAATAGATTAGTAAAAATACACTGCTTAAATCTTAAACAATTAAAACGTATTTATTAAAACTTTTATATTTAAAAAAATAGAAAATGATTTGATTTATAATTTACTTTATTATTTTAGCTTTAATCTCATTATTTAAATAATGATTAAACAAGAATTAGATAATTTAAAATACGAGCTTTACAAAAAAAGTGGTAAAGCTGATTATATAACCTATAAACAATTTATAGAAAACCAAGATGTATCCTATACATTTTGAGAGCTTAAAAAGAAATGTAAAAAATCTCTTGAAATTAGTAAGGAGAAAATTAAAAATAAGTAGCAATATGTAAAGATATAAAAGCAGAAAGCCTTTACTTGTATGTGTGTTTTATGTAGGAGTTTAACACACTTACATAAGACACACAAACTCCTACTACAAGTAGGGGCTTTTTGTTTATTATGTGTTTTAATTCTTAATCTATATAAAATGAAACACTATCACAAATTTCAAAAATGAATTACTTATATTCATACAATTTCTTGACTTCTTATACCAATTCTTACAGATAAGATAAAAGACAAAACAGATAACAATCAATATTTAGATTGTATAGATATTTACTGACAAAGGCGTATTTTAGATAAATCACAAATAGATATATCTTTTAGTGATAATTGAATTTATCACAATTTTCACAATGAAGAATTTTTTAATTCTATAACAGATAAACAAAATGGAAACAACTAATTGAACTATCTCTCAAAATTATTGAGATTATCAAGTAGAAAATGTGCTTTTCACTTACGACGAAAGCGAACAAGAACAAAATAAAATAAATAATAACAATGCGAACTTAGTATTAAAACCAAGATTTGTTCCCCTATATCCAAAATTATTACAAGAGTGATACTGACTAATGGAAAGTGTTTTATTTTGATTTATAACATTTTTTATAGATACTAACGATAGATTTTATTGCACTAATGAACAATTAGCACAATTATTTAATTGTAGCACTCAAACAATATCAACAGCTATAAAGAGCTTAGAGAGTAGGTGAGATATAGTATTACACAAGAAAATAAGAGCTGGTGGCTGAACTATAAGATTTATTACTTTGGGAAATCAAAAAATTTGATTTTGGGAAGTAAAAAAATCACACCAAATAGACAATAAGATAATAGAGAATAATAATATTATTATAAATAATAATACAGAATTTGAAAATTCTGAATTTTTAGAAAACAATAATTCTTTATCTATAAATAATTTAGATTTGAAAGAAAAAGAAAAAAGTTGCGCTAAAAAAGAAAAAGAAATAACAGTAGAGATTAATAACTTATTAGAGCAGATTAAAAACACTTGTAATGAGTTATGAGTAGCTTATGATAAAACAAAGGATAGAATGTTTGCTAAACATATCCTAACCGCAAAAGAATATTGAGAATTTTGTGAAAGTATAAAACAAGATAGAGTAGAGTTTGCTTTAAATATATTAAAGGCAAGTGTAGTAATTAATTATTGGAAATGACCTTTAACTTGAACTATGAAAATCTATCAGAATTATGCTGATGTTTATAATCAGACAAAACAAAAATCACAAAAATTTCAAAACGCATCAGTAGATGTATTATAAACCTTTTATAACATAACTTATCAAAAAATGAATAACATTAAAGAGTATCAAGAAATGTGTGTAATCACACTTAGAAATGGTAAAGAAATTCAGACAAAAGCTGAATTAGAACGACTACAAAACTTTATAAATAACTGACCTCAAATGCTAAAATTTTGAGATGAGCTTATCAATAGATATGAAATATCTAATGTAGAAAAAGTAGTTATGAATGATTTGGATATGTATATAGCGAGTATAACAGATAGTCAAATGAAAAATAGACTAAAAGATATAGTAAAAGAAAGAAAAGCAAAATGATTAAAGATTAACTGAACGCAACATTTAATGGAAATCTATGAAAGTCGTTTTAATTCTTAATCTTATATAATGGCAAGATTTGATATAACAAAATATACAAGTCTATGGAAAACAAAAAAGGCAATGGCACAAGTAAAATCAGAAGAACGAGAAGAAATCTTAAAATACTATTGACCTAAAACTTGAAAGAAAGTATCCAAAATAACACGAAAGGCACTTGCTGATAGAGTATTTAGTGAATATTGCAGACTTTATTATGCTGATAAGTATGGATATGTATATTGTATAACAAGTGGAGTAAAAATGCACCGAACAAAAGCACAATGCTGACACTTTATATCACGTTGAGTAATGAAATATAGATATGATATATTGAATTGCTATCCACAAAGTTATAGAGATAATGTAGAATTAAGCTGAAATTATAAAGTATATACGTTAGTTATGATAGATATGTTAGGTAGAGAACAAGTAGAATATATGATTAACGATAAAGACTTATGGAGTTATAGTCAAGAAGAATATGAAGATATGATACAAAAACGATACAAATTTATAACAGAGAAAAAAGAACTGATTTCAAAAATGTCAAATGAAACTGATACTGATTATGAGAAAATGGAGTTTTAACCTATACATTTGATACAAAAAAATACTGTAAATTTTCTCTTGAAATTATCAAAAAAATCATTATATATATGGTGCTATGATAAGATAGCAAAAACATTTATTTAATAACCACTTATTAAAATGACTTATGAAAAAGAAATTGATGTTGATTTATTCAACCAAGAGCAACGACCAACTGAATTGTGTTGGGACTGTTTAGAGTTTTGAGCCTATCTTAAAGAAACTTGAAAGATAGATACCTCTGATGAGGACTATGAACGTTGGAGAGATGAGCAAGCTGAAAGAGTAGAAGACGCTTACAAAGAAAAAATGGAATTAGAATTTAATTAGTTTTATATCTTTATACTATGCTAATGAAATACACAGCAAACTACAAATGAGAGGAGTTAGAGTTTAATTATGAGCCTAACTATGAGCCATTAGATTTCGTTAGGAATAACGATACGGTGGAGTTATTCAAAAAAACAAACTGAAAAATTGAAATTGACTATGAGTTAGTTATTAGACTTATGTCAGAATGTTATAAAGATTTACTTACTAAAAATTACTTATAATGAAATGAACTATTAAAGCTGGACTATCCAGAACTTATGCTTTAAGGCAATATGAAAACATCAAACCTATGGTTGAAATAGAAGTAGAGTTTGATACAGAGGATAAAGAATTTGATATGCAGAAAACACTTGACGCTTTAAAAATCAAATGTGAGGACTACATAGAAAAATTCAACCCAAAACCAGACAATGATGAATTACCTTTTTAATTTATAATTATTATAAAAAAATGACACGATGAGAAAATGCTAGCTCAAACAAAAACTTTTTAAGAGCAAAATTAGAAAACTTTGGTAAATGACCAGAAACACCAAGATTTGTAATTACAAGGTGGAATTGAATGGAGGCTGAAAAGGTATGAGAATGAGCCTTTATAGAAGGAACATTACAGCATATCACAGCAAAAGAAACACAATATTGAACTTATGTATTATTCGATATTGAGGACGCAGAAAACAATGCTATCCAATGGGGAATGAAATTATGACAGACTATGAGAAACATATTATTTAAGTTATATGTGCCAGCCTCAAAAGATGTTAAAATCAATAACATTATGCTAAAGACTGGTGTATATAATGATAAGAAATTTGTATCCATCTTAGTTGACTGAATGAAATATGATAACCCTTTCTCAAAGTGGAATGAGGCATTTCAGAAATATGATGTATCACCAGAAATTACTGAAAAGATTAGAATAGTAAAAGACCCAGAAACTTGAGAAATCGTAAAGAAGGACGAAACTAAACTTAATGAATGGGTACAGAGCTTAATTATACCAACTATCAATAGTTGTTTAAGAAAAGAATGAGAGGCTTTTTGGAGTGTAGGTACAGAGGTTAAGGTTGACTGAACGCCAGTAGAGAAAGACTTAACAAAGGAAATTAAAGATAGACAAGATGATATTGATTTAGATAATCTTCCATTCTAAGTATGAGCCTAACAGATGAGGCTCAAAAGATTATAAACCAAAAGGCTCAAACAGAGGAGGACATAATAAACTTATCAAAAATAGTTTATATGATGTCCTCTCTGTACAGAGAAAAAATGAACTTGGCAAATGAGCAAGAACAGAATTATAATCTTATCAGAAGTCAAGAAACCAAAAAAGCTATGGAGAGCTGAAAGAAAATTACAGAGGCGGCTGAAATTGGAAAGCTAAAAGCAGAGGAACTATATTGAGATTATAGAACAATGGAGGCTGACTGTAAATGAATGCTACAAGTTATGAACTCTATAAGAGAGTTTAAGATAGCTTGGTATGTACAAAACAAATGAACAACAGATTTTATTTCAAATAATCGTAATCTAAATGAGTAATGAGGTATTGAATGCAGAGGATATGCTAAAAGAAATCTCAAAAGTGCTAAAGTGATTTAATATCCTCTGAATGACTAACTATCTTGGATGCGACCCTTCCATATATAATGTATGGAAACAAAGAGGTGTACTACCATATAGGAATGTCAAAAGAATTGTGGAATATTTAGAAATGCACAATGATGATGTAGTTGATTTATGCTGAAAGCTAATGGACTATTATAAGAGTGAGGAAAAGAAAAGAAACGAAAGAATAGAGGCGACAGCTGAAAGGAACAGACAAAGGAGTAGAGATAGATACAAGGCTAAAAAGCAAAATTAATTTATATCTTAACTAAATAAAAATGAAACAAGAAATGATGAAATGTGAGAAATGTGGTAAAGAAATTGTTAGGAGAAATTCAGTACAAAAGTATTGTACTAAATGCTCTAATCTAGCAAATAGAGAAAAGACTAAGGCTAGGAGAGTTAAAAAATAATCTTTTATATCTTTATACTTACTAATGCAAAAAGAAAAACTTACTAAAATTATTATTTGTATTATTATTGCTTTAATTATCGCTTTAATATCTTGATTAAACACAGCGGCTAATATGCCAAAGACAGTAAAGATAGAGAAATATGAACTAACAAAACACGAATTGAATTTATCAATAGCTTGGCAACCTTGAATGCTAAATAAAGAATGAAATGCTCAAGAAATGCCAATTCTCACAAGTACAGAAAGCCACCAGAGATTTAAAGAATTATGTGAGAAGTATAACTTACCAGCTGATGTGATATGGGAAACTGAAAACTACTACTGATTAAAAGAATGAACTATCCTATGTATAGCAATAGCAGAAACAAGCTGAGGAAAGAATGGATACTGAAAACCTTGATGTTGGAACTACTGAAATATCTGAAATGATGACCGCTGAAATAGACGCTGTTATTCAAACCCTTGAGCTTGATTTGATGCAATTTGAAGGACTTTGAATAACGATTATCTCAGAAACAATCAAACAATAGCTTGTCTAAATGGCGCTTGAAACTGTAAAGAGCCTAACGCAAGTAGCAAGAGATATAGCACTGGTACTAGCTGAAATCGACAACGCAATGTGATTTGATGTTTTTATTCAATATACCAACAAAAAATCAACCCAGAAACTTTTAACTTACATCAGAGATAAAAATGGACTTCCAAACAACATTAGAATGATGATTAGAGGTAGAGAGAAAGTTTGTAGCCACTATGCTTGCTAAGTATCCACAGATAGAGAAAGTAGAATTTGCACCAGATATGCCATTTAAAGACCGAGATTTAAAACTAACAATTAACTGAACTGAAAAAACATACGAGGTTAAAAGAGATTTTAAAAGCCAAGAAACTTGAAACATAGCATTAGAGATTAGATGCAATAACAAACCATCTGGGATATTTGCAAGCAAGGCTGATTATATAATCTACTGTCTTAATGATAATGAGTTCTATTTTCAGAACAGATGAGAACTACTATACAGATTAGCAGATATAAATAAGTATAAAACACTTGGTTGAGATTGAGAAAGAGCTGAAATGTATATTATAAACAAAGAATTATTACCTTTACTTTTTAACAAATTATAACAATGAAAAAACTAACAAAGGCAGAACTAATTGAGAAGTACGCAGAACTCGAGGACAAGTTTTATAGAAAGTCTGATGAGTGCGGAGATTTACGCAGAGATAACGACAGACTTGATACAGTTAATGTTGAATTGCAAGATAAAGTAAAGAGATTGGAAAACCAAATTCACTATCTTGCTTGAATGCTGTGAGATAAAGTCAAACTATATTATAGGAACTATTCTTGACTTTTTGATGTGGAGATTAAATTCTGAGATGAAGAAGATAACGATATTCCATCTGCTTTTACTTACTGTAATAAATAAAATGGAAAAACAAGATAAGATTATAGAGATACTAGCTTGGCTATGTATCATTTCAGTTATAGCATTTTGCTTTCGATTTAATTATGAATTACACACAAATGAATGAACGGTACAAGATTATAATACATCCATCACTTATAACGTACCAGTATCATAAATGTTATACTTGGAAACAGTTGCGGAAGAAAATTCAGCACAACAAGATGGTGGATAATATGAAAAAATATTTTACACGATAATGAAACGTGTAAAAGAAATCAGATTTATTTATTAAGTTTATAACAATGGCAGATGAATTTACAAAAGCAGCTCTATATTGAATAAGAGCATTTAATGAAAAGACTAAAGAAAAAGTCTGAATGATGAAGCTTATAGAATTATTGAATGAGTTTGAAACACCACAAAGCTGAATAGTATTTAAGAGCTATGATGATTATGATGGGACTTTCTATTGAGTAGATTGTGATTGAGAAACTGAGGTAGCTTGGAGTGACAGTTATATATGTGGGAAAAGATTTTGATGGGTAGAATGGTTAGTAGAGAATGAGAAAATAGATTTTGAAAACCGAGATTTAAAAGACAAATATATGGAGTATTTTGAAAGGTACCCATATAGACCTTATACAGACTTTTCTTTAGAATGACTTATTATGCTACTAAGCATACAAGACAACCCTATTGAGTTTTTAGTTAGTATTCTGAAGTAAAATGAAAGATTTAGAAAAAGAATTAGAAAAATCTGTATGAGAAATAATTATAGACTTACAAACAAAGAATAGGGACTTAGAAAGGGAATTAGAAAATCTGAGAGAGTTAAATCGTCAACAGACTAAAGCGTTTGATGAGTGTTTAAAAGATTATAGAGAGTTAGTTAAAGATTATATGAAACAAGAGGAAGAACTTAGAATGTTGAAAAAGAAGTAATCAGACTTTTATATTATTTACCTATGGAGATGACAGTAAAAGAACTTATAAAAGAATTAGAGAAACTACCAAAAGATAAGGTAGTATATACTTATAAAGAACACGAATACTGAATGAACTGAATAAATTGAGCTTATGAATATGTAGATACAGTATATGAAGACTGAAATATGATTATTATAGAAACGACTAGACCTTAATCAGACTTTTATATTATTTACCTATGGAGAGAATGACAAAAGAAGAATTAAAAAAAGAATTAGAAAAGCTGAAAGATTTTAAGTTATATGTTTTTGAATGAGGTGTATATGTGAAAGCTGAAGATTACAAGAAGTTAGCAATAGAAAATAAAAAGCTGAAAGAAGAAATAAAAGACCACCAATTATATGAGGAGAAATTAGAACATAGAATTATAGAGTTTGAGGAATTATTACATTGAGAGTAATCAGATTTATATTATTAATTATATAACAATGGCAATAACTAAACGAGATAGCAAATGAGAACTTTTAGAGGAAGTACATAAAGCATATAAAAAAGCCGAATATTACAAAGAGAAGGCTGACGTTCGAGAGAAACTCTACTATAAGTTAGATTTACTTAATGATAATCTGTATGCTTGTGTTTCTATATTATCAACTACAACAATTATATCTATTATATGAGTTTTAGTTCTTTTCTTTAAATAAGATGTTTCGAGCAATAGTATGAGCCTTAATATTTGTAGAATTATGAATACCCCTAATAATATGGTTGTTTGGTCTAGCTTGTGAGGATAAGACTGTTTGATGTATAATTTTTTGACTTGTAATTTTAGTGCTAGTTCTTATAGTAGGCTAGTCACAGAGTAAAAATTCATAACCAAAAAAAGAGTGGAAACTGCAAACCACTCTTTTTTGTACGAAGGAGATTTTATTTCTTTTTTCCTCCTCCTCACTTTTTTCATCCACAAGGCATATTATATATCATTATAAGATAAAGTCTATTTTTTAGAGTATTTTAAGACACGTTTATATTCACAGATGGAGAATTGTTCAGCCCAACATTTCTACGTGTCTTATTTTCATTTCCGTTCAATTATGAACTAAGTTTTCTCACTATTTCATCGACAGATAGTCATTTTCTTTTTAAATAATCTACCCTATGTTTAGCAAATCATAATTTTTTACATAATTGAGCCATCGACATTCTCTCTCACTCATATTCAACTCATTCCATATTGCTTCTATTTAAGTTTTGTTCTACTCGTGTAGCCCATCTGCAATTCTCTTTACAATAGTTTCAGTTTCAATCTATCCTATCTAGTGATGTATTTTTTTCTCAGAACTGTTTAACGTGTTCTAAATAACTATCATACATATCCGCATCAAATGCTTCGAAACTGTCCCACTCAAATTTTATTCATTTTCATCAATAATATTTATAACTATCTACATTGGGGTTGTTGCATCTCTTTTTAGCCTCAGAATACTTTTTATAGAACTTCGTATCTGATTTGTGATGGTATTGCCATCCACGGCATCAACAAGAATGTTTAACATTTTCGTTTAAGTGGCTCGTGCTTCTAACAACCTCTTTTCAGCATTTACATTTACATTTCCACCAACGACCTCTCCTATTAGACTTTTCAAGTCAAATTACAGTTAGCCGATGAAATGTTTTTCAAACCAAATCTTCTTTCATTGTTATATAGTTAGGTTATAAAACTAATTATGGGAGGCTATGCAAACCTAACTTACATAGCCAATTACGCTAGCTGGGCAACCAATATTATAATAATAAATTACAAATACTT
>Ga0247609_10005376_pt1 | contig 12596 bp, 10 predicted proteins | sample 172DNAGHGlowgp2_FD_193487 | JGI IMG/M metagenome (GOLD analysis project Ga0247609, IMG submission 193487) | Sheep rumen microbial communities from Palmerston North, Manawatu-Wanganui, New Zealand - 1728 DNA GHGlow gp2 | ecosystem: Host-associated > Mammals > Digestive system > Stomach > Rumen ... | reverse complement strand
ACAGAGACATCGCCGAGATAGGCCATCGCGAGCAGGGAGGGGACGTTGGCATCGTCCATCAGGAGCTGGTTGCCGAAGCCATCGACCTCGTAGGCGTAGATGGGCCCGTACTTGGGATGCATATTGACTGCATATTTATTCAGTGCTTGTTGCACTTCCTCCGCCAGCGCCTGACATTGCGCGGCCAGGTCGTCGCGCCGGTTGACCTGTGTGAGGATCTCGGCGGCGTGGCGCAGCTGCGTCACGGCCATGAAGTTCGACGGCACGAGGAAGAGCAGCGTGGTGGCATCGTCGCTGGGGCGGAAGGCTGACGCGATGAGGCCCACGGGCTTCACGGGAGCGCCGATTCCATCGATGATCATCGTGTCGGAGGCGCGCTCGGTGAGCCGCTGGAAGGTGTAGCTGCCGTGGCCGTCCTTGCGCTGCTGGTCGCGGAAGGTGGCGAGGATGTGCTGGATGGCCTGTAGCCACGACGTGCCGAAGATGGAGGCGTCGCCCGTCACCCGCCAGTATTCATAGGCCAGACGGATGACGTAGCACAGCGAGTCGATTTCCCATTTGCGCTCGTGCAGCTCGGGCTTCATGGCGGTGAGGTCCTTCTGCCATTCGCCGTCGGGGTTGGGGGCGTAGTTGAAGGCGTTGGCATAGGGGTCGATATTGATGCAGCGGAACTGTCGCAGTACGACGCCGGCGAGCATCCGCTGGAGGTGTTTGTCCTGAGGGGCCAGCCTGACGTAGGGGAAGACCTGTGCGCCCGAATCGCGCAGCCACATGGCATGAATATCGCCGGTATATACGAAGGTGTCGGGGAGGCCTTGCGCGTCGGACTCCGTGTAGTGCACGGTGGTGTCGATGGTGTTGGGGAAGCAGTTAACGAACATCCATGCCAGTCGCAGGTTGGTGAGCTGGCGGACAATCTCCTGGATCTTCTTCTCGACGGCCTCCGAGCGGAAGAGGCGGTCAGCCTCGGCGGGACGGTTGTTGACGCGCAGCACATCGGCCTTCACCGTGGGTATCTCCGGGGCAAGGACAGTCCGTGCAGACAACGGCGCGGAAGCGGCGCCGGCGAGGCACAAGAGGAGGAGCAGTTCCTTCATGACGGCAAGTGTTAAGAGCGGTTTTTGTTTCGTTTGTCGGCACAAAAGTAAGCTTCTGCGCCCACATATGCAAATAAAAATACGTGTTTTCACGAAAAATGTTGTATTATTGCATGATATATGAAATAATATGCATACCTTTGCAGCCAAATTTTGAAAAAAGACATGAGACAAGACAAGCACACACGATTAGAGGTCATCAAGATGATCATCTCCAGCCAGGAGCTGAGCACGCAGGATGAGCTCCTTCGTGAGCTGGAGAAAGCCGGGTTCCCCTCTACGCAGGCCACGCTGTCGCGCGACCTGCACCAACTCCATATCGGCAAGGGGCACAACGAGCGGGGCAACTACATCTACATGCTGCCCAACCAGCAGCGCTACCAGCGCGTGAGCGACACCCACATGACGGTACAGCAGATCAACCGCCTGGGGGCGCTGTCGGTGCAGTTCAGCGGCAACCTGGCCGTGCTGCACACGCCTCCCGGCCATGCGAACCACGTGGCCTACGACATCGACCACGCCGAGCTGTCCCACATCCTGGGCACGATAGCGGGCGATGACACGGTGCTGGTCATCCTCGACGAGAAGGCCGACCGCCAGGAGGTGCTGAACCAACTCAGTCTGGTATAACGAATAGGAACATTACACACCATCAGATAATGGAAGAATTGATCAAACCGGAATCCATTCAAGTGCTCGTGGCTGACGAATCCCATGAGAGATACGTGGATACCATCCTCAAGACCATCGAGGAAGCTGCCAAGGTGCGCGGCACCGGCATTGCCAAGCGCACACACGAGTACGTTGCCAACAAGATGTTTGAGGCCAAGGCCGTCATCGCCTTAGCCAAGATGCCCGATGGAACGGAGCGTTTCGCAGGCTTCAGCTATATCGAGACTTGGGGCAACAAGCAGTATGTCACCACCTCGGGCCTCATCGTACACCCCGACTTCCGCGGGCTGGGCATCGCGAAGAAGATTAAGGACCTGACGTTCTCGCTGGCGCGCACGCGCTGGCCGCACGCCAAGATTTTCTCGCTCACCAGCGGCAAGGCGGTCATGAAGATGAACACGCAACTGGGCTACCTGCCTGTGACCTTCGACGACCTCACGGACGACGAGGCATTCTGGAAGGGCTGCGAGGGTTGTGTGAACGTGGGCGTGCTGCGCGAGCGCAACCGCAAGTTCTGCATCTGCACCGCCATGCTCTTCGACCCCGAGGAGCACCTCCCCGCTAAAATCCCGCAGGAGGTCATCGCAAGAATAGATAGATTAGAAGGGCGCGCAGCGCACAGCCAAGAGCTGCGCGATTAAACCCAATAGGCCCCATAAGGCCCATTAGCCCTATAAGCCCCATTAGTCCCATCAAAACAATTACTATATGAGCAAGAAGAAAGTAGTGGTCGCCTTTAGTGGCGGCTTGGACACGAGCTACACGGTGATGTATCTCGCCAAGGAATTAGGATATGAAGTACACGCTGCGTGCGCCAACACGGGCGGCTTCAGCGCCGAGCAGCTGAAGACCAACGAGGAGAACGCCTACAAGCTGGGCGCTACGAAGTATGTCACGCTCGACGTGACACAGGAGTACTACGAGAAGTCGTTGAAGTACATGATTTTCGGCAACGTACTGCGCAACAACTGCTACCCCATCAGCGTCAGCTCGGAGCGCATCTTCCAGGCCATCGCCATCGCGCGCTATGCCAATGAGATCGGTGCCGACGCCATCGCACACGGCAGCACCGGTGCCGGCAACGACCAGATCCGCTTCGACATGACCTTCTTAGTGATGGCCCCCGGCGTGGAGATCATCACGCTGACGCGCGACAAGAAGCTGACGCGCAAGGAAGAGGTGGATTACCTCAACGCACACGGCTTTGCCGCCGACTTCGCCAAGCTGAAGTATTCTTATAATGTGGGCATCTGGGGCACCAGCATCTGCGGCGGCGAGTTGCTCGACGCTACGCAGGGCCTGCCCGAAGAGGCTTACCTGAAGCATGTGACGGCCAAGGAGCCCGAGAGCCTGCTGAAGATTCAGTTCGAGAAGGGTGAGATCGTGGGCGTCAACGGCGAGAAGTTCGACGACCGCATCAAGGCCATCCAGAAGATCGAGGAGATCGGTGCCAGCTACGCCATCGGTCGCGATGCCAACGTGGGCGACACCATCATCGGCATCAAGGGCCGCGTAGGCTTCGAGGCCGCAGCACCCAAACTCATCATCGAGGCCCACCGCCTGTTGGAGAAGTCCACGCTTTCCAAGTGGCAGCAGTACTGGAAAGATCAGGTCGGCAACTGGTACGGCATGTTCCTGCACGAGAGTCAGTATCTGGAGCCCGTGATGCCCGATATAGAAGCGATGCTCAGCAGCTCGCAGCGCAATGTCACGGGTACGGCCATCCTGAAGCTGCGCCCCTTCGGCTTCGAGACCGTGGGCATCGACAGCGCCAACGACCTGACGAAGAGCAAGCTGGGCGAGTACGGTGAGACCCAGACCGGTTGGACCGCCGACGAGGCCAAGGGCTTCATCAAGGTGCTCTCCACGCCGCTGCGTGTCTATTACGGAATCCACAAAGACGAAAAAAGATAAACAACATGGCACAGAAACGTTTTTATTTGTCCGACACCGACAAGAAGATTGGCGGCGTGTGCGGAGGTCTCGCAGACTATTTTGAGATGGACCCGCTGCTGGTACGTGTTGCATTCCTCATCTTAACCTTTTGCATTGGCGGTGGCCTGATGATCTATCTCATCTTATGGATCCTGGCTCCAAGGCAGTCGCAAATATGATTAAGGTAGGCATTATCGGTGGCGCAGGCTACACGGCGGGTGAGCTCATCCGCCTGTTGCTGCACCACCCCGAGGCAGAGATCGCCTTCGTACATAGTACCTCGAACGCCAAAGCCCTGCTGACCGACGTCCATGAAGGCCTGCTGGGCGAGACGGACATGAAGTTCACGAGCCGCATGGCGCTGAAGAGCATCGACGTGCTCTTCCTGTGCATGGGCCACGGCAAGAGCGCAGAGTTCCTCAAGGAGCACCCCGTGCCGCAGAGCCTGAAAGTCATCGACCTTGCACAGGACTTCCGTCTGGCCTCGCCCGACCACGACTATGTCTATGGCTTGCCGGAAATCAACAAGGCGGAGATTGCGAAGGCCCAGCACATCGCCAACCCCGGTTGCTTCGCCACGGCCATCCAGCTGGGACTGCTGCCGCTGGCCGCCAACTGGCTGCTGCACAACGACATCAGCGTGAATGCCATCACAGGCTCCACGGGTGCCGGCGTGAAGCCCGGCGCCACGACCCATTTCTCGTGGCGCATAGGTAATATGAGCATCTACAAGGCTTTCCGGCACCAGCATGTGCCCGAGATTCGTCAGTCGCTGGCGCAGCTGCAACCCGGCTTCGATGCCTCGGTGGATTTCATCCCCTATCGCGGCGACTTCGCCCGCGGTATCTTCTGCACCGAGGTCGTCCGCATCGACCCCGCGCTGAGCGAGAAGGACATCATGAAGATGTATAAGCAGTTCTACGCGACGGCCGCCTTCACACATTATGTGGATCGCGACCTCGACTTGAAGCAGGTCGTCAACACCAACAAGGCGCTGGTGCATGTGGAGAAGTTCGAAGAGAAGCTGCTCATCACCTCCGTCATCGACAACCTCCTGAAGGGCGCCAGCGGACAGGCTGTCCAGAACATGAACCTCATGTTCGGCATCGACGAACATGCCGGCCTCGACCTCAAGCCCAGCGCTTTCTAAACTCCCCACAGCCGCGATATGCAACGACTGCTGTTCATCATCACCATGTTATCGTGGTGTACCCTACACGCGCAGACGCCAATCTACAAATCGTCGCTGAGCGATGCCTCGCTGATATCGCCTTACTACTTCGGGCCCAATGCCTTTGCGGTTCCCGAGATGCTGGACGGGCGTGTGCAGCGCGAGCTGCGCGTGGAGCTGGCAGGCGACTACTTCAACGGCTACCGGGGTGACCACACCGCAGATATGTCGCTGAAGGTGAACATCCCGCTGTGGACTGACCGTGTGAACCTGAGTGTGTGGATGCCGGTCATGGAATGGTTCCGCAATTCCGACGAGAACATCGCCACCTGCCGCATTCCCGAAGAATATCGCGAGGAGGCCCACAAGGGACATCTCAGCGGCGACGTCTATGTGACCGCAGACATCCAGCTGCTGAAGGAGCGGCGCTGGCGACCGGACTGGGTCGTGCGTGCCGCACTGAGGACGGCTTCGGGCGGTAAGTACTACCTTGCCCGCTACTACGACAGCCCGGGCTATTTCTTCGACACGGCAGTGGGCAAGTCATGGGCCGCGGGGCGAAATACACGATGGAATCACCGTTTTCGTGCGGCGCTCTCCACGGGTTTCCTGTGCTGGCAGACGGACAACGGGCGGCAGAACGATGCCGTGCAGTTCGGCGTGACGGCGAAATGGGAGAATCGCTATTTCACGCTCGCCGAGACCTTCGCCGGCTACAGCGGCTGGGAACACAACGCAGGCAATGGCGGCGACGTGGCCCACGACAGTCCCATGGTGCTGCGCACAGACCTTATCTGCCATGTGAAGCAGTTTGACATCGTGGCCGCCTATCAGTATGGCCTGCATGATTACCCTTATCATCAAGTGCGACTGGGTGTGGCCTACAGGTGGGAGATACTGAAAATGAAAAGTGAAAGAGTGAAAAGTGAAAAATGAAGGAGTGAAAAGTGAAAAATAAGATTTACAATCATTTCTTATTGCTTATTGCAAAAGTGACCACCCTTCCCCTACAAGAGGGAGTGAGGAGTGGATTTTTTTATTTTTCACTTTTCATTCTTTCACTTTTCACTTCGCCCACGCAAGCACAAGTGGAGACCGACTCTGTCTCGGCAGGGTTCTTCAGGGAGTGGTACCATCAAGGACATCTCGTGCATTGGCTCGACGCCCTGAGCGACCACACCATCTATCAGGGACTACACACAGGACAATGGGATGAATCGGGGCAACTGATCTTCTCTGTCGATGGCAATTCGCACCGATGGAATCGCTATTATTTGGACGGATTCCGCATCGACAACCGCTTCATGGCAGGCTCCACGAGCTATGTGCCCAATATGGAGAGCTACGACCTGCACCTCGACCCTCTCAGTTCCGTCCTTCGCTTCGACTTAGACACCCTCGCCAGCGACTACGCGCAGGTGTCCTGGAACCGAGGCAACCTGGGCGGCATCTCATGGGGCACAGAAGATATCATGCATATCTTCCATAACACAAGCACCGAGGCGGCCTACGACAAAGAGCTCATCCGCCAGCGGCAGTATGTGCGAGGACAGGGGACGATGGACGTAGCCTACACGCTCACCGATCGGCGCGGAAGGAAATATCGTCAGCATCTCTATGCCAGCATCGGACAGCAGGCCTATTCCAATATAGATCACAATGGTCTGGTCCGTCAGCAGCCGCTCTATACGGGCGCCCATTACAAGGTGCAGCTGGATGGCCGTCTGCCGGGCGGTCGTCTCTTCGACCACTTAGGCTATCTGCTGAATTTCTACAGCAGGGACAACTATGGCGCAGACTTCAACTTCAACCGCAACGAGGTGATGCGGCTGAACAGCTATAGTGCCTCGTTGTATGCCAAGCGCGGCGGGCTGACGACGGGACTCACGTGGGCCACGAATGTCACGCGCCACGAGAACCTGCAGTTCTCCCGCAACCTCGTCGATCAGGACGGCGAGTCGCTGGAGCCTTGGATGGCCGACGGCAAGACGCACGAGCTCTCGTGGCATCTGGACTACGAGAAGCCCCTGCTGTCGTGGCTGCAGCTGAAGGCCGAGGGCTATAACTCTCTCCTATTCTTCAACCCATCGACCACGTCTTTTACGAACGAGGTGTATTTGCAACACGCCCTGCAGCCCGACCCCACGCCGTTGTTCCGTTACGAGTGGACGAGCAGCGCCTTCGCTGCCGGACTGCTGGAGAACAAGGTGGGCGTGGAGGCACGTTACCACATCACGCCGAAGCTGGAAGCGCACGGCGATTGCTACTTCACCCTCGATGGAATGGTGCTGAGCGGTCGCACGAAGATATCGCCCAATGTGAAGGCGACGGCGATGCTGGATTACCGTCCTACGAAATGGTTGCAGCTGGGACTCATCTTAGCGCATGACCGCGTGAGCTACAACATCGAAGACATCCGCTTCATGAGTCGTGACTTCATGAATGCACAGGTTTTCTACAGCGGCACCGACCGCCTCTTCACCACCACGGGCGGACAGAACCACCACTATGCCAAGGGCCTGCAGCAGCCCGCCTATGCCACGCTGAGCATTCCCATCCATCTGCGCTTTGGGCGCCATGAGTTTGCCCTCCTGCAGAGCTTCAGGAAATACTACCACACCTGGATGACCCGCTTCACCGACGGCGAGGCGGCCAATGGCTACACGGCCGCCAACGGTTATTATTTCATGAACCCCGGTGTGCGCGACTATGTGGTGGACTACCAGCCGACCGAGCTGATGGGTACCAGCTGGCTGACGAACACACCTTATTTCATGACGCAGACCACGCGCTACACCTATCATGGCCGCAAGGTGTTCTTCAGCCTCTCCTGGCAATCCATGATAGGGGCAAGCGTGGTGGCTTTGGGCAACGGACCGGCATCGAACAATATCGGCGTACTCTCGGAATCGACGGCGAACCCCAACACACGCAGCACCGTGAGCAATGCCTCGGCGGCCTATTCTGGCGTAGGACGCCTGGATCAGGACAAGGCCTACGTGTGTCGTATCTATCTGGCCTACAACGTCTGCAAGAACTTCCGCTTCGGCATTACAGGCCGCTGGACCGACGGACAACCCATTGCCGTCTTCAACACGTCCAACGCCACGGATGCCAATGGCGATCTGCAAACGGCCACACGTCCGTGCTGCTCGCGTGGCATCAACCCCACCGACGGCAACTTCGGCTGCCGCGAGAGCGCCATCTTCAATATCGACCTCCATGCGCAGGCAAACTGGAAAATAAAGGACTACCCGATGACGTTCACCCTGCAGTGCTATAATATCTACGATTTCGGCAACACCCTGACCGAGTACATGTTCCCGCAAGGCATTATGGGCGAGGACGATCGCGGACATTCCCTGGCACAGACGATTCCGCGCGGTATCATTGGAACCTTGAAAATCGGCCTATGAATCGAGTCATACTGACCATATTCCTACTTCTCACACTGAGCCCTCTTGGGGCGCAGGAAGACAGCGTCCTTGTGGTTCCGCGCCACAAGAACCTCTACTACCAGCCCAAGCAGCTGATAGCCCCCGCGGTGCTCATCACTGTGGGCACGTTGGGACTGGTGGAGAAGAGCCCTACGGATCTGGTGGCGCAGAAGGCGTTCAGGGACATGAACTCCGGATGGAATCGAACCTATGTGGATGACTACCTTCAATATGTTCCCTCGGTCGTAGAGCCCTTCCTGGGTTTCATCCCGGGCGTGAAGGCCAAGCATCCTTTCTGGGACCGCGTGATTGCGTCGGCCACCGCCCACGCCTTGATGGCTGCCGTCACGAACACCGTGAAATACACGGTTCGCGAGCAACGCCCCGATTCCGAGAAGCGCAACTCCTTCTTCTCGGGGCATACCGCCACGGCTTTCACGGGAGCCGAGTTGATGCGCATCGAATACGGCTGGGGCTATGGTGCCGTGGCCTATGCCGCCGCCACCAGCGTAGCGTTCCTGCGGGTCTATAACAAGCGACATTGGGTGGGCGATGTGATTGCGGGCGCAGGTGTCGGCATCCTGTGTGCCAATGCAGGCTATTGGATGCTGCCGGTGTGGAAGCGATGGTTTAAGATGAAGGATTCCGCTCCTGAAACCACGTCTCTGAAGGAAGGTCAAGGCCCCATCGTTGTAGCTGCGCCCTTCTATGATAGCGAGTGCCGAGGTGCAGGCATAGCCTGCAATATTGTATTCTGAAACGCTCTTTCGTGACATTTTTCCGTCCTTTTGTGCGTTTTGCTGCCTAAAAGCAAGGCTATGTCGGAGAAATGCCCTAACTTTGCAGCGTTTTCAGCATATCATCACTCGTCAACACGATAAATTGTCAAATCGTATAATTGTCTAATTGTCCAATACAATGACTCTCTTCGACGTCTATCCCCTTTTCCCCGTCAATATCGTGCGTGGCCAAGGTTGCCGCGTATGGGACGACCAAGGCACAGAATATCTTGACCTCTATGGCGGTCATGCCGTCATCAGCATCGGTCATGCGCATCCGCATTATGTGGAAGCCGTCAGCCGACAAGTGGCCCAACTCGGATTCTACAGCAACTCCGTGGTGAACAAACTCCAGCAACAGCTGGCCGAGCGTCTGGGCAAGGTATGTGGTTATGAGGACTACCGTCTGTTCCTCATCAACAGCGGTGCGGAGGCCAACGAGAACGCCTTGAAGCTGGCTTCGTTCCATACGGGCCGCACGCGCGTACTCTCGGCACAAAAGGCCTTCCACGGCCGCACGAGCCTGGCTGTCGAAGTCACCAATAACCCCAAGATCATCGCGCCCATCAATGCCAACGGCCACACCACCTTCCTGCCCCTCAATGATTTGGATGCGTGGAAACAAGAACTGGCGAAGGGCGATGTGGCAGCCTGCATCATTGAGTGCATCCAAGGTGTCGGCGGCATACAACTGGCTACCGCCGAGTTCATGCAAGGTCTGCGTAAGGCCTGCGATGCGACGGGCACCGTGCTCATCTGCGACGAAATCCAGTGTGGCTACGGCCGTTCGGGTAAGTTCTTTGCCCATCAATGGCTGGATGTGGCTCCCGACATCATTACGGTGGCCAAGGGCATTGCCAACGGCTTCCCCATGGGTGCTGTGCTCATCTCGCCCAAGTTCGAAGCCGTCTATGGACAGCTTGGCACCACCTTTGGCGGCAACCACCTGGCTTGTGCCGCAGCGCTGGCTGTACTGGATGTCATCGAGGGCGAGGGGCTCATTGAGAATGCCCGGGCGGTAGGGGAGTACCTCTGCAATGCCCTACGCGCTCTCAATGCACCTATCATCACAGAGGTGCGTGGCCGCGGCCTGATGATAGGCATTGAGCTCAGCGAGCCTTATAAAGAGGTGCGTCAGAAGTTGCTCTTCGACGAGCATGTGTTCACGGGCTGTGCCGGCACCAATGTGCTGCGCCTGCTGCCCCCGCTCTGCCTGAGCATGGCTGAAGCCGATGAGTTCTTAGAAAAACTGAAGAGAGTTCTATAAGCCTCATAGGCCCCATTAGTCCCATCAACAACAAACCAATATGAACGACCAACTTCATCAAATCGGCGAGCGCCTGCGCGGCTTGCGTGACGCCTTAGACATCCCCGCACAGGAGGTGGCAGACCTCTGTGGCCTTAAATTGGAAACCTACGAACAAGTGGAGCGTGGCGAGGCGGACATCACCATTTCCAAACTGATGACCATCGCCAACCATTATGGCGTTACCACAGAAGCCCTCATCTTCGACGAAGAACCCCACATGCATGGCTACTTGGTTGTGCGCAAAGGTCAGGGCATGAGCATCGAGCGCACGAAGGCCTATAAGTATCAGAGCCTGACGGGCGGCTTCGCCGGCAACAAGGCTGAGGTGTTCATTGTCACCGTGGAACCCAAGCCCGATGCACACACCATCTACAAGAACTCACATCCCGGTCAGGAATTCAATATGATTCTTGAAGGCGCCATGGAACTCTTCCTGGGCGGCAAGACCATCGTGCTTGAAGAGGGCGACAGCATCTACTTCGACAGCACGAAGCCCCACGGTATGCGCGCCATCGGCGAGCGTCCCGTACGTTTCCTGGCATTCACCGTAGAATAGGACTACAAAGACACACACAAACATTTATGGTAGAAAGATTTTTGAAGCAGACTCATTTCACGTCTGTTGAGGATTACAACGAGCATCTGGAGTTCATCATTCCCGAGCATTTCAACTTCGCTTACGATGTGATGGACGCCTGGGCTGCTGAGGCGCCTGAGAAGCTGGCGCTGCTCTGGACCAATGACCAGGGCGAGGAGATTCGCGCCACCTTCAAGCAGCTGAAGGAGCAAAGCGATCAGGCTGCATCCTACCTGCAGACGCTAGGTGTCGGCAAGGGTGACCCCGTGATGCTGATACTCAAGCGCCGCTATGAGTGGTGGATTGTGATGCTGGCCCTCTGCAAGATTGGCGCAATCGTCATTCCAGCCACCCACATGCTCACCAAGCACGACATTGTCTATAGGAATACACGTGCGAGCGTCAAGGCCATCATCTGTGTGGATGATGCTTACGTCGTCAGCCAGATACAGGCGGCTAAGGACGAGAGTCCCACGGTGACACAGTACATCACCATCACCGACCATGGCAAGCCCATTCCCGAAGGTTTCCGTGATTACCAGGCAGAGGTCGTCAAGGCTCCCGCCTTCGTGCGCCCGGCCTTCGTCAATAACAACGAAGACACGATGATCATGTACTTCACCAGCGGCACGAGCGGCGAACCAAAGATGGTGGCCCACGACTACCTCTATGCCATGGGACACCTGACGACGGGCGTCTTCTGGCATAACCTCCATGAACATTCGCTTCACCTGACGGTCGCCGACACTGGTTGGGGCAAGGCTGTGTGGGGCAAGTTCTACGGCCAATGGTTTGCTGGCGCTACGGTCTTTGTCTTCGACCACGAGAAGTTCGATGCCGACTGTCTGCTGCGTCAGATGGAGAAGTATCGTGTGACCAGCTTCTGTGCGCCCCCCACCATCTACCGCTTCATGATTCGCGAGGATCTGTCGAAGTACGACCTCTCCTCGCTCGAATACTGCACCACGGCCGGTGAGGCCCTGAACCCTGCTGTCTATGACAAGTTCTTCGAGAAGACCGGCATCAGGATGATGGAAGGCTTCGGGCAGACCGAGACCACCATGACCCTCGGCACCTTCCCTTGGATGCAGCCGAAGCCGGGCTCTATGGGCATCCCGAATGCACAATATGACATCGACCTCATCCGTGCCGACGGCACCTCGTGCGAGGACGGTGAGAAGGGTGAAATTGTTGTCCGCGTGGGCGACAAGAAGCCCATCGGTCTCTTCAAGGAGTACTATCGCGACGAGGAGAAGACGCGCGAGGCATGGCATGACGGCCTCTACCACACCGGCGATATGGCGTGGCGCGATGAGGACGGCTACTATTGGTTCGAGGGTCGCATCGATGATGTCATCAAGTCCAGCGGCTACCGTATCGGGCCTTTCGAGGTGGAGAGTGCGCTGATGACCCATCCCGCCGTAGTGGAATGTGCCATCACGGGCGTGCCCGATGACATTCGCGGCATGGTCGTGAAGGCTACGGTCGTGCTCGGCAAGGAATGGAAGGACAAAGCCGGCGACGACCTCATCAAGGAGTTGCAGCAACATGTAAAACGTGAGACCGCACCCTACAAATATCCCCGTATTGTTGAGTTCGTGGACGAGTTGCCCAAGACC
>Ga0247609_10005375_pt1 | contig 12596 bp, 17 predicted proteins | sample 172DNAGHGlowgp2_FD_193487 | JGI IMG/M metagenome (GOLD analysis project Ga0247609, IMG submission 193487) | Sheep rumen microbial communities from Palmerston North, Manawatu-Wanganui, New Zealand - 1728 DNA GHGlow gp2 | ecosystem: Host-associated > Mammals > Digestive system > Stomach > Rumen ... | reverse complement strand
TTAATGAATTGACAGCAAAAACGGAATACGAATGGACGACGTTTAATGGTGTTCAAGGTGGTAAGTTCACTTCGACAGTTGAGGGCTATACCGACAAGTTCTTGTTTTTCCCTGCTGTTGGTTACGCAGCAGACGGCGAAGTTTACGGTATTGGTGACAATGGCTACTATTGGTTTGCTTCTTTGGGCAGCAGGGATGTTAGCAACGCTTGGGTAGTCGACCTCTTCGATGGGAACCGTGGAGAGCGCATCGATAACCGTTACTATGGCTGCGCTGTGCGTCCCGTTCGTTCAAATAACTAATAGTAAAAAGGATAATGCGAAAGAAAAAAAGCGCTCCAAATTATTGGAACGCTTTTTTTGCGCAAAATGGTATATAATTTCATTGTTTTTAGTTTATTCTAACAGTATCGGAAAGCAATTCTTTATTATCAAGAAGGATTGCTTTTTTTTCGTTTAATTCAGGTATTCCATTTGCTTCAACTGGTGGTAGCATACTAAATCTATGTGTATGTTTAACAAACGCATTAATAAATACCGTTAATATATCAACCAATTTTTCTCCATATGGCAATTTATATGCTTCGGTTATAGCACGTTTTAACTCATCATCATCAATCAAGTTTTCCCTATCTGTTGTAACAAAACTATTTTCTTCTGAATTGTTTTGTAATAGGTTTATTTTATCAGCAACTAAAGTTACAGTGCTATTAACTTGTTTTATCTCATTTTTATTTCCAAAATTTTCATTGCCAGTACCATATCCTGTAAAATAACCTTTTTGGTCCCCAATATTACGTCTGTTTTCTTTTACGTCCTCTTTTTTAATAAGTCCACCAGGATGATATTTAATTTTAATGTATGCAGGGTCATATTCGTTAAACTTTATTTCGTATTTATTTGATTCTTCAACAAGTTTAACTCCCGATTTTATTCTAACATCATCATCTGTTATTTGCATTTCGGCGTTTTTCCTGCCCCTAACGCAAATATCATTATCGTTTGGGAGAATGCCATTACATTCTTTTTCTCCGCTAATGGCCACATCTGCATCATATTCATGCCCTCTCATAAATGTTGGAGCATATTGATAATCATCATACCACAATTTTTGGTCTTGTGATATAACAGGGCCTATATAATATCTTTGGCTATTAGCATCATCCGCAATCGCAACAAAAACAAGAACACCCTCTCCAACTTTCGGTTTTACATGGAAAGCCTTTGGCAATAAAGGATAAGCATAAGGAAGTTTTTTATCATTTTTTATTCCGTTATCTTCAGGCTCTATTCTTACTTGTATAAGGTCACTATCAGTATCATCTTTAATAGATAAAACCTTGCAGTATCTAACACATTGTACACTCATTGTTAAAATACATTTTTCCTACCATTTATTTCTCTATTGGCATCATTGTACCTTTTTTGAATATCTTCGATTTCTTCGCAAAGTTTAATTAATTCGCTTTTTTTTGCGTCAAATTCATTTTGTAATGTTTCTATGCATAATTTAAGTTCTGAATTCGACATATTGTTATAGTCGGTTCTATCCATATTAAAAAAATTATTGTATTATTCCATTAGCAACAGAATCCATTAAATTAGTCCCAGTAACAACTATTGGGCCGCCGGCATTACCTCCATTTGCCTCAATAAGCAAACTACTTGCAGGAATTGCGGCTTGAACTGTCGCGTCATTCTTTATCGCTTCAACAATTTCCTTGGCCACATTATATGTGAATGCGTTTATTAAATTTTCACTACCGTCAGGGTTTACTTCCGTTGGTATGCCAAGTGCTTTATTGTTTTGTATTATCTTTGATGCTATTTTATATGCGGAAAGTCCAGTTCTTGCCAATGATATACATTTTAAAAGCATTGGTGGTAATATATTGGCAGGAAGATTTACACCCTCCATTGTTTTTGATATGGCTTCTACAACGTTTGATATGTTCATATTTTTGGTTTGTTTACTGATTATTAGCAATTAGAATCATGCTCAGGTATGTTTTGCTCATTCACTATATCAGCATAATCAACTTCATCAATATAACCAATTGGCTTTGCTCTTGCAATACTTGGAAGCATTGCAATACATTTAACAGCCTCCAATAAAATTATAAGCCAATCTGTAATATGTTCAAGATAAAGCATCATTGCATAGTTTGTTAACATAGGTTTAACCACTTCCTCGAACAATTCCAAAAGCATTTCTATTATTTTGTCTTTTATGAATAAGACAATAGATTTTACCAACCCAAGTATTTTATTGAGTAGAAGGTTTATGATTTTTCCATAATCTTCCCCAAACGCTTCGTCAATATTAACAATACCAAATAATTGGAAGTTTATCATCATCAAAAGCATTACTTGTGGCGTGAATATAGATTCGACAATAGGCATTACAATCGCATAAACCAGTTTTTCAAGCATTTTTGAGTCAAACGAGCCATTCCACTCCCATTCGCCATAAGAAGGTTCTGTACCTGGGTTAACCATAACGTCATTTACAAGTTTCGTTATTTTTGTCGTTGTCCCCTCAGTGCGTGTACTTTGGCTGATTCCATTAAGTTGTGCAATATAGTCTTCGACATTATGCTGTCTTCCTTTTACAACCTCGCCATTATACTCTGAAGATGTATATCTGCTATAAACCATTTCATTAAGTAAATCGTTGAAATCTTCATTAGAAAATGATTTCCAGCAATCTTCGACTTCCATATCATCGGCAGTTATAATGTTTTTAATTGCGGTAGAAAGTATTGCATCAATTTTCTTCCTCGTAATATTAACATTGAAACTTGTAGCAGCGCCAACTGCAAAGCCAAGCAAATGTTCAATAAACCTAACAAGCATTAGTTTAGGGTTCAATATTTGTATATTTTTGAGATACTCCCAATCAAACCTATAAACACTTGCATTGAAATATGGCTTTGTTTCACTTGGTATTTCGCCATTTAAAATTAATTCTCTTTTTTTAGGAGCGTAATACCTTTGTGCAGGTATTCTGACCAATATTGTTGAATATTCGTACTTTTCTATTTGGATTATCGGGTATAATAGTTCTGAATTTTCGTCACCATTATATTCAAACTCATCACCCTCATTTACTTTAGAACTATACCATATATTCCATTGTTCATCCGACCTTGTTACTCCGTTTTTCGCAGCAGAAATTCTGCTATCCCACATTAAATGGTTTTCTTCTATTTGATTTGATACATTCCCCCTGTTAAGGCAATACCAAATAAAAGCATTCATATCTTGTGTACGATATAGCATACTTGGAACAACACCTTCATAACAAACAATGTATTCAGGGCTTTCCTCATCAACAGCACTATAGTCTGGGACATATGAATATCTAACAGCATTTGAAGGTGTTTCCTTGTCTGTTTCCATCGCTTTATACGTTAAATATTCTTTTTCGTATTCAACATTGCAAGTGACGGTAACATCACCCATTGCGGTTATTTCCGTTCTTACCATTTCATCAATTCTATCCTCGCCAAATATTGAGCTGTTTATCGGAATATTCGTTGCGCCTGTCCATTCTCTAACGCCTTGAGAATTTTCATTTAAATAAACCCATGTTTTTTCGCCATCTTGAGTACCGATTTCAAATCCGCAAACATTTCCATTCATTGTTATCCTTTGTATGGAAGAAACATTGTCGTTTTCGCCTTCGGCACTAACGTATATGAAGTCGTTTTCCAAGGAATCAGTTTCTGTATAAGTTCTTCCTGAATGTATCTTTAACGTTTCAACAGATACTGAATTCGAGCCGGCTCTAACGTATGAAACGCTTATGTCAATATCAATAGGGGAGACAGCATTTTCTGAATTTTTGGTTAACTTAAATGAAATCATCCCTCCATGAGGATTATACACTTCATAAATCATGTCTATTGCATATGAATCGGAATATTTTTCTATCGTATCCCAATAAGTTTCACCAGAATGTACTGTTTTTGTTTCAGTTTGAGTGTAACTACTTGTCGCGATAACTTTATGGTAATATACATCACACCCATCAACCATATAGTAAAGGCTACCATCGCTTGTTGCGGGTGAAATTGAAAGCATTCCAATGATGTCAATGGTTTGCATTGGGATTTTTAACTTATATACATAATCATTTACTTGTGTCTTTTTTGTAATTGCCTCAACCATTGAAGGCATAAGTAAAGCAAGGCTATCCCAATCGAATACTTTGTTAGGTAATATTGGAAGGGCTGAACAAGTGTAAATGCTTGAAAGTAAACCCATTAAAATATATTTTATTGATATTTCAAGTTTACTTATAAATTCATTTTGCTCTATTTTTAATGAATTACGTTTAATTTGTTCATACAAACCATTTATTGTATATCCGTTATCACCTGAAAATCCATATATTTTACCAATAACATAAGAAAGTATAAACTGTTCGTCATATCCACAGTTACGTATAATTTCCATTAAAAAATCAAATGCAGACTCATAAGTTTTCCCATTCCTATCAAATATGCTCATAGGAAAATTCTCAATCATTGTCTTGATTGCGCCTATATTACTTATAATCCTGTCTGTCTGATTCATTTTTCATTTAATTTTTTTTAAGGTCATATGTAACAGAGCCATCGCTTCCATTATCTTCTGTAAGCATACTTTTTATCTCGTTAAGATTAAGCGAAGTTCTTTTCTTGAAGTTCTTATCGTTTACGGCAGCGTTTGCATCTCCATTGTGTTTAAGTATTTCACCCATAAACTTGGCAACCTCAAACTTTGCCGCAATCGCTTTTGCCTTATCACCCATAAAATCATGAATAGCTTTGGCGTATGTGGCTTTTGCATCAATGCTAAACCCATCAGCGCCAAGGTTTGTCGAATTGACCAATTTGTTAATTTCGTTTTGTATTTCAGTAATCTGTTTACACGCTTGGTCATATATTTCCTGTAGCAATTCTTCTATCTTTTCAACAGAATTAAGCCTTACTTTATATCTTTTTGTTTCCATAGTTTTAATATAACAATAAATAGTTTTTCATAATTTTCTGACTGTCTATTTGATTTCTTTTTCTTTCAAAAAATAATACACATTCTTAAAGTTACGCATATTATCCCTCAATTCCTTAGTTGTCATCATAGTATCTTCTCTTAAATAATAAAGTATTGATGATTTTTGTAGTTTTTTGCTACCTTCATTTGGTAACACGCTTTCCCAATTCTTAAACAATGTTACCAAAGACTTCCCAACCTTTACTTCGTTGTCTGTTAAGCCATTAGTTTCACGCTCATTAATCATTTTTTCAATTTCATTTGTAATGCCTAACACCAAATTTTCAGCATGTTCAGAAAAGCTGTCTTCATACGTGGAAAATCGTTCATCATTATTAATATCCTCGTATATATCTTCATAAGAAGAGTTTCTTAACTTTTTCTTTGTATATTGAGAGCACTTAAACATTAAATAATTTCGGCAAACAGTCCCGCAATACGAATATGCTTTGTATTTGTGTAAAACTTTTTTGAAATTATTTTTATTTTCATCGTTTTCTTCGTCATCCTCAAAATCAACATGTATATATTCAGGGTCACTTTCTTCGGCACCTTTAACCTTTTCCCTATATTCGCTTTCCGTCATATCACAAAACACAATTCCTTCTGTGTTTCCAGTAAACTCGTCATAACAATATATTTCAGGTTTAAAGTGGTTTATTTTAGTCAACAGATATGAAATTGTATCACTAAAATTTTGCTCAAATTCTTCATCAGGAACAAATAATTTATATCTCCTTATGATTGATTCAATCATTTTAGTCAATGCAGGATATAAAATAGTATTGAATATCTTATTTTTTTCCGAAACATTTGTTTCATTGATGTATTTTACTATTGCTTCTTCTTCGTTTTCATAAAAATACCCTTTTCTTTCTTTCGGTTTTCTTCCCCTTTTTGCCATTTCTGCTAAATTTCTTTTAAAAACTCAGCAAAACATCAAACTCTACATTAAAAAAATGTACTTTCCTAATCGCACCAATCAAAATGGCCTTACCGATGATGTTTTAAAATGTGGCACATTGTACCACATTTTATTTGCATCGTTAAATTATTCTTCGTACACTTTATTTCTATCTTTTTTGAAAAAATATTCTTTCTTTGCCAAATCAACCCACCAATCGGCTTCTTTTTCCGTGATTGTCCTTGAATATTCACCAGTCATGCTGTCTTCTCTTCCAACAAAATGGTAGTATCCGACTTTAGGTATTACAAACAATCTCTTTTGCTCATGCAAAGACCTTAACAAATACTCAAACCAAAACACAAGCTTCATTGATTCTTTGAGCTTTCCAAGAGAAATAAAATCATTTGTTTTAAATACTGCACCTGATGCATTAAAACTCAAATAATTCTGTAAAGACTCAATATCCAAAAAACCAATTTCGTCAGAGAAAGAAGATGCCCAAAATGCTTCATTTGAATATCCGATTACATTCATTGAATTTTCATCTTGCTCATTATATTCAATGATTTCTGTTAACGGCAAAAAGCCTGAAATATTTTCAGCATCATATTCAACATACTTTTCAACGTTATTGAACCATATTTTAGAATAAAAGTCATCATATTCAAGAACAGAAAAATATTTTGTTTTAACATTGTCAACCGCAACATTGACATTGTGCTGATATGAAGATTCTTGAGCCATTGCAATAACTTCAAAATTCTTCAAATCGTTTCGTCCTGAATTGTTTTCTAAAAATTCAGTAACTCCTTCCCCAACTAATATTTTATTTGTGTCACCACAACTTTCAAGTGCCCTGTTTAATAATTTCCCGACATTTTCGCTATATTTTGGGATAGGTATAATAATTGTTAAATCTTTCATTATTCGTCTTTTGTTTTAAACATATTATTTTCAACATCAACCAAAACTTCCTTAAAGTCATCCAAACGCTTTTTGAACAACCCGTATACATATTCATTAACAATTTCGCTATGCTGATTTTCCTCTAAATACAAATCGTCAAATTTTGCTTGGTTAGTATATATTTCTTCTGGAATTGAATCAAGTGTCCAGCTTCTGACAACAGAAGACAAAATTGTTGGAATGTCTTCAATATCTTCAAACCACAAAACATTCTCTGTCAATTCGCCTTTTTCGTCAAGCATCCAATCAGACGGATGATTTGGCGTTTTTGCAAGTACAACGTTTCCACACCTTAATGATTCCAATAAATTATATCCAAATTTTGTATCATCATCAACCCAAATGGTAATTGCTGACTCCCTTAAAGCGTCACAGAATGTTTCTTGAGGAAGACCGCGTAAATCCCTGAATGAAATCCATTGATATGCAGGATTCCTCCAATAGAAAGGCTTAACTATTTGATTGAATTTTGTTTGGTCCTTTGATAAAACATTCACAACAAGTTTTCTTGGGCCGTCGTTATTTCTGAACATTTTCTTGATTGATGGCGAAACGACATGGCATTTTAAGCCAGGAAAATATTCATTAAGTTTTTTCACCTGTTCCTTTGTCGTAACAATAGCATCTGATATACCCAATTTAAAAGGATTTTGCGCAGGAGGCATAAATTCACAGATATTATCATAGTTCTGTACAATCATAACCCTCTTGCAAGGTAATTTCTTTGTCTGCAACATAACATTTGCAAAAATTTCAGGTATAAACAAAAAATCGCTTGGCGAAATCTCAACATTTTCCTTTTCAATATTATAATGAGGTAAATTTCCATACTCTTCACCAAGCCACCCACTAACGCCAATAAACTCTTTTTCTTGGTGTAACATAGCAACATCATATCCATCGTTCTTCAAGTTCAATGCAGTTTGATATATGTATTCAAGTGACCCTGAAGGGTTTCCTTTTGTGTCAAGAACAAAAAAGAACACTTTAAAAGTTTTGCTTTCTAACTTTGAAATGCTTTCATTAACAATCTTTAACATTTCGTCTTTTGTCATTTCTGCCATTTTATATATTATTTTAGATTATTATTCAACTTCAATTAAAATTCCCCAACTAATCAATGTGTTCATTGTTAAGCAAGTGCCAAAATCAAGAGAAAAATTTTCTTCATCTTGGTTATTTTCTAGCAAAGCGATTACCAAAACCTTAACAACATCATAGATTATCATATCGTTTTGTTGGTTTCCATAAATCTTTGTTTCATGCTCAACCTTATTTGAAATCACCAAATTTCCATCATCGTCAGCCTCATATGCCTGTGAAATTTCATATTCCTTGTTAATATCATCTTTCGATGATGTTAAACAAACCTCTTTTAGTTTTTCTAAATTTAACGCATATTTTTTTCCACAAAAACTAAAATACTTATCTTTAAACTTAATTTTCATACGCTTCAACAATTTTTTTTGTGTTATCAGAATTTGTCAAAAAAGAACTAAAACTAGAATATTCAAAATCAGATTTTGATTCTTTGTTGTAGTCAGTTTTTATTTTTACCGATATTTTTGGCTTTTCGCAATCAGGCTTACAATCCAAAAGGTCAGGATTTGCTGTAATAAGAACATCACACTTGTCCCAAATTGTCCAAGAGTTTTTTGGAAAATATGCTTCCCTGATTTTTGTTCCTAATTTTGACAAGAAGAAATAAGTATTACCAATTGACAAACCATATTCCATTGGAGAAACAAACATTATTTCAATGTTTTCTTCCAAATCCAAATCCTTTATTGTCTTTTCCGTCCAATCGTTCAATTCAGTTTCCAATCTTCTTGAACAAACGCCACATTTCCCAAACAACTCAAATGCATAGTCATTATACACAAAATTGTAATAGGCATTTTCGCTATTAAAAGGAAATACAGCATCCAATTTGTTGCTCCAAAGTTCAAAATCATCCAAATCAAACTCATGGTTGTATCTTTCAACATAATATCTTAAAAAATTATTTGAAAAATCCCTAACAACGTCATTTAAATCTATTGCTATTTTCATAATTTTAATATCTTGTTTTCTAAATTTATTTCTTTTTCTTTTAATTTTTCATTTCTCCTTTCCAAAGACCCACGGCCCGTCATTAAATCAAGAATGTTTGTCTTTGGTTCAAGATTCTTATATTTTTCTTCCATTTCTTCGGTCATATATTTTTCAACAATTGATTCTCCGTCAGAAACTATATGACAATCAAATGTGAATACAAAACTGCCATCAAAAACATTTATATCAACCAAATTAATGTCATCATACTTAAACAAGCACATATCATCAGAATTCCAAGCCTTGTCCGAATACCATTCAATTTCTTCAAATTCAGTCAAGTCTGAACGATAATTTTTTGTTTCAAACATTGTATATAGATTTGAAACCAATATTGCATCAATTTTGCCAAATTGACTTGCCGATGTCGGTAAATAAAAATCAACAAATGCACGATTAATCTCCTGCTTTTGCCTTACAACCATTTTAGTGACAAATTTGTCTATTTCGATTCTTGGCAAGATATCTCCACGCTTTACAGAAAGCGTTGTATCATAATCATATAGCCCATTTGGCATATGTATGTTTCCAATGGAAGTCTCTTTTTCAAAAACCTTATTATCTTGTATTGTTCTTAATTGAGTATCTTCTGTTTCGTAAACAGGAGGATGTTTCATAAAATCAGAGTATGACTTTTTTAAAATATGGTCCGTATTTGAAAAGACAGGGTTGCCATTTTCATCAAATGTCATCATTATCGTTTTTGGGTCGTATTTATCAGCTTCTTTAATGATTCTATAATGCTTTTCACGAAGTTCTTCAACTTCCTTTGTCACTCTTTGTTCAAGCAAATCTTCCATTACGCCACCCTTTGAAACATTTTGATGTATTCCATTATCAGACATGTCACCATTTTGGCTAGTCATCATCTTATTTGCAGATTCCATTCCATAGAATAACGAATACCAAAAAATTTTTATTCCAACTAATATGCTCTTAAAAATTTTTTTCATTTTTTTGCAATTTCTTTATCTAATAATTTTTCAATTTTTACCAATATTCCGTTATGAAAATCGTTGTATTTTTTAAACAATGTGTATTCATCATTATTTGCAATTGAGCCATCATAGTTTTTTGTTGAATTTTCATATTTCATGCAAATAAGCCTTGACGCTTTTTCAAGTTTTAACAAATCTTCTAATGTGTAATTTTCAGTGATTTCCTTTTTCATATGTTTTATTTTAAAAGTAAAATAAAGATTAGTAAAGTCAAATAATTTTAATAATATTAAAACTATTTATTTAGAAAAAATTATTATAATATGAAATACAGATTAACTGAAGAGCAATTAATGGATTTAATTGCTGAAAGTTCAATAAGAATTTTAAGGGAATCTTCAGAAGATGAAGGAATTGGTGGCGTAATTGGCAAAGGACTTGGAAGGGCTGCAAGAAAAGCGGTAGATGGATTTAGAGATTTTAGAGAAAACTTCGGACAGCAATGGGGCGGACAATCGCAAGGACAAGGGCAAGAAACAAATGTAGGAAATGGGCAACAATCATTACAGCAAGTGCAACAACAAATACAAGCATTAAGCCAACAATTGAATAATCTACAACAAATTGTTGATAATGGAGGCGGAAATGCTGCAAATGGTGGAAATGCTGCAAATGGTGGAAATGCAGCACAATCTGAACAATTAGCAAACCAAATGAACGCTGCATTAAATGCATGTAAAAAAGCCGGACTCGTTATGCAAAAGGATGGAAATAATAGAACTTTTGTAACAAAAGATGGAAGTCAAAGAAATCAACAGCAAAATCAATTAGTACAAGCATATGTTCAAGCATATAATGCATGGAAAAATTCAGTAGGAGCAAAAAGTCAGTTAAATATAAATGAATCAAAACTTAATCGAATTGTAAACGAATCAATACGCAAGGTTTTAAACGGAAAATAATAATAAACAAATAAATAAAGAAAAAGGACGATGATTACTCACCGTCCTTTTTTATTTTCATAGTAACCGTTATTGAACTTAAAGAAACAATTTTCCTATAGTATGCAGTTATATACAATGTTTTGCTATCTTCGTCAAATTCTTGTTTAACTGATTCCAGTGTGCCCAAATCCTCCATCACCACGTTCTGTTTCGTCTAATTCTTTTACCTCAGCGAAAATTGCTCGTTCAACTTGTTTGAATAACATTTGAGCAATTCTGTCACCATTTTTAACGACAAAATCTTCATCTGAAAGATTAACCAAAAGTACACAAATTTCACCTCTATAATCAGCATCCACTACGCCAGGTGTGTTAATTACAGTAACACCTTTTTTAATGGCAAGTCCGCTTCTTGGTCTTACAGAGCCCTCGTATCCTTCAGGAATTTGCATATACAACCCTGTATGAATCATTTTCCTCTCCATCGGATTTATAACAATATCTTCTTCTGTAAAAGCCCTTAAATCAACTCCAGCAGAACCAGTTGTTTCGTATGATGGATTTGGATTATTTGATTTGTTAATAAGTTTTACTTTAATCATATTTTACCAACTTTTTAAATTATTATATCTTCCGCCACTCCAATCTTTTCCTTCTTCATTATTCCAAGGAGCAAGCGGGTCATCTTTAGTTTCAACATCATTCCATGGAGCAAACGGGTTATATGCTTCAGGCCCGCTATTCCATGGAGCAAATGGGTCACTATTTCTTTTCATTATTTTTGATTTTTAATCTTATTATATCTTTCTTTTTCAATGGCATAAGCAAGTTCATTTGCTTGTCTAATGACAGTTGTATAAATTGAAAGGAATGGTTTCTTTGATGCCTCAACATCATCGTCAAGACAAGTTATTGCCTCAAATTCAATTGGCGTAAGTTTAACTCCATTGTTAAGAGCCTCAAGAGCGCTTCTTTCACCACCTTTAAGGCATCCTTCAACGCCTTTTGCAAATTTAAACATAAGTCCACGATTTTTGATTTCCCAATCGTTATCGTTTTCAACATAAACCAAACGTTTTGAAAGGTGCATTATCACAATTGATTTCAATAATGTGTTTTCATCAATTTCAAACGTTCCTGAAATCATTTTTGCAACTCTTTGGGCTAATGCCATAACCATATTAATGTGAATAAGAAGAGCGCCTTTATAAGCAGTACCCATTTCTTCACTAACAGCACACGGTGAAGACAACAATTCATTCTTCAACTTTTCCATGTCATAGTTTTTAGTTAGTCCAAGTTTTTCAAATACCCCATAAAATTTTACCCACTCAGTGTAGGCTTGTTCTTGTGTCAATGTTTTCATAATTAAAATTATTTTTTACTAAATTTTTCAATTAAATCAAAAATGATAATAAAAGTTGATAAAACAACTGATATTATACCAAAAGCCACAAAAATTGTAGAAAGTCCAGTTTTAATTACTAAAATAAGCATACAAACCGCAATAATTAAATCTAAGATTGCTGAAATTAAACTATTTTTCATTTTCTATATTTTATTTGCTTAAAACATACAAAACTTTTTAAAAAAAAACAAAAAAAATGGAACAATATACCGTTGACGGGGACTAATTGAAAGCATGCTTGAAAAGGCGTGCTTTTTTTTGTTTTATGGCACTATTTATAGATGTAAATAAAAAACTGAT
>Ga0247609_10005374_pt1 | contig 12597 bp, 9 predicted proteins | sample 172DNAGHGlowgp2_FD_193487 | JGI IMG/M metagenome (GOLD analysis project Ga0247609, IMG submission 193487) | Sheep rumen microbial communities from Palmerston North, Manawatu-Wanganui, New Zealand - 1728 DNA GHGlow gp2 | ecosystem: Host-associated > Mammals > Digestive system > Stomach > Rumen ... | reverse complement strand
AACATTTATATACCGGTGTTCCGGGATCTTTATGAATGCAATGGAAATTGGACGTTCTATAAGCTTTGTAATCTGCATCCATCCATTCTTTTACATTTGCGATTGTTTTTTCTTCGAGAGAGTCGAGTTGTTCCAAAGTCAGCGATTGGTTTTCTTCAACGGCTTTTTTGTACTCGTCGATTTTTCTTTGAATAGCTTCTTTGTTGCTTTTGGCATCTTCTTCGTCGAGGCATTTGCCACCGTTGATGAAATCTTGAATGCATGTGACGCTTGGGTCGCTTGCAAGCCTGTAGGCGTTAAGATTTAAACTACTGGAACTTGGGACTTTGGCTTCGGATGAGCTACTTGCGACCGCATCAGAAGAGCTGCTTTCGACGGCTTTTTCGCTAGAGCTTTTATTGCTGTCGGAACTTGCACCGGGTTCAACAGCGGATGACATGTCCTGACCAATCGTCGGGAACGTATTTTCGTTTTCGCTTGTGCAGCTTGCCCAAAAGAGGGCTGTCGTCGTGAGCAAAAGTCTTTTCCAGTGCTTGCGGATGTTCATAATTAAAGTCGGAAGTAGTCGGTAGGAAGTGGTTGGTGGTTAGGTTTAAATTATATAAATAGAAGTTGAAAATGAATATTTTTCTAATGAATGCGCTCACTTTTTACATAGTATTTTGAATTGAATTCGTCTTCGGTATAGATTGTCTTGTTATCCTGTTCATCGCGGCAGTCAAAAGTTTTCGTCTTATCGTCGGTTTCCAGGAAGCAAACGACCTTGTCATGGCAATAGTAGGTTTCTGTGCATGAGTAGGGCTTTGTGCATGAAGGGTCGTCGGGACTCCACATATGGTCCAATTCGCAGGCAATCGGTTCTTTGCTATTGCTTGAAGAATCGTCACTACAACCGCCCCAGAAGAGGGCGGTCAGTGCTAATGCAATTATTTTCCAGTGTTTGTAGAACATAGCTATCCTATTCTTCGGTTTTCTCGAGATTCAGGCAATCATTTATTTTCTTGTCGAGTTTTTTGGTCTCTTCTTTGTACACCTCATTGTATTTTTCGTCGTATTGAGGCTTTTTCTTTGCTTGTTCCTCGTCAAATTTCTGCTGTTCGAGGTATTCTTTTGTTGGGCGCGTGGTGCCGTCGCTGCATGTTTCTTCTGCGGGGAGGCGATTTGCATATGGTGCACCATACACTGCGACAAAGTTGCGTTCTAAATCTTCTTGCATGTCTTTAAGGCATTTTGGGGTGTCTTTAGAGAGGCTATCGCGAATGGCTGTTATTTTTCTGTTTGCATCAAATTTTGCTTGACTTGATGCGTCTGGGGCTGCATTGTCTATAGAGTAACGGTCGGCTTTGCTTACGGAGAAAAATTTGTCTAAGTTAGGACTGCATGTCACATCGGCGGAGCTGGAGCTTTCTGCTACGGAACTGGACGATTCATCTTGATTGTTTTTGATCGTATAGAGCCTGTTGTATTGCTTGCGAAATTCTTCTTCGCTGTAGGTCTTGCCGTCATCGCAGGAAATTGTTGTTTCGGTGGTCGCTATTACGCCATAATCGAGACATATCATTTGTTTTGTGATGCTGTCTTCTTTGCATGGGTATTCTGGCTCGTAACCCGTTACCGAGTCTCTTGCTACGCAGTTCACTCCGTTTTCGCAGTGGTAGGAATATTCGAATACTCCTCGACTGCTCGTGCTCGCCTTTATTCCTTTGTCTTTGTCATCGAGGTAGCATGAAACTTTGTCATAGACTCCGTAGGCGGGCATGACTTGCGTAAGCTCGCTGCTGGAACTTGGGGCTTTGGCTTCGGATGAACTGCTTTCGACGGCATTTTCGCTAGAGCTTGCGATATTACTGTCGGAGCTTATGCCGGGGTCAACAGCGTGTGGCGTGTCCTGACCAATCGTCGGGAACGTATTTTCGTTTTCGCTCGTGCAACTTGCCCAAAAGAGGGCTGTGGTCGTGAGTAAAAGTCTTTTCCAGTGCTTGCGGATGTTCATAATTAAAGTCGGAAGTAGGGAGTAGTTTGTGGTTATAGTTTGTTTAATTTATAAAATACAAATTTCAAGTCATAAAGTTCCAAAAAATTCGCTTTTTCCGGCGAATCTCCATAAACTAAGCTCTACTTTTCTGGGCATTCGATGTTGGCGTGGCAAGCGCCGATTCCGTGTTCGTTACCTTGTTCATCTACGGTGATTCCGTCGATACAGATTTTAACAGAATCGTATTTGCAGTTTGTGATTCCGCATCCATCATTATCTAAGAGCGGAGCGAAAACATCAACGCCTTCCGGCAATTCCTCTTGCCGCTTGGGATCTTCGGCATAAAGACCCTGGTTTCTTAGGTATTTAGTTCCGTCTTCGCATTCGATGATGCTTATGGTCATGCCGTTTTTGTCTGTGGCAGTTGTATTGTAACATTTGGTCGGGAAACATCCGTAACCGGCTACGGCATCGTCCTTGGTGTCGCAACCGCCCCAAACGAGAGTAAGCGTCGAGAGAAAGAGGAATTTTAAGAACTTGTAGAACATGTTTAGGGCTTAATTACTTTTTATAATGCTTGTGGAACGTCTGTTCATCGTAGGTGAGCCCGTCTTCGCATTCGTATTTTTGGACTGGAATATCCACGGCTACGCCATAATCGGGGCATATTGTTGTACCGTCAAATGTTTTGCATTCGGGGGCGGGAACATGGATTGTATCTGTTTTTGCAATGCAGGTGTAGCCGTTCTCGCATGTAATCGTGGAACCCTGTTCCGAGACGACTTCGCAATACATTTCGACTCCGTAGGCGGGCATAGGCAAAGGCTCGGAACTGCTTGAAATTTTATTTTCGCTGCTGGAGCTTTGTGCTTTAACCTCGGATGAACTGCTGGAAAGGTCGGGCGGCACTCCGTAAAGGGGTTCCGTGGTCGTCGAGCTGTTGCAACTTGCCCAGAAAAATCCGGTCAATGCAAGTGATAGCTGTTTCCAATACTTGTAAAACATTTTTAACTCCTTTCCAAATAGGCCGTAAACTCCTTAGTTAATATAGATAAAAGAAAAGTATAATATGCAAGTTTTTTCTGATGTTTTTTCTCGAAAAAATTGAATTTTTATCGAAAATTTGAAATTTTTAGGGTGCCGTGTATTATATAGAACTTTGAGGAAAGTCTGTTTCGCAAAGTTTTCAGGTGGCGAGCACATATTTATGGGCTAGTTATTTTTACATTATCTTCTGACGCTATTGGGTTTAATGTATTAACTTTCTAGCATCACAAGGATAGGGATTTCTAATGAAAAAGAACCAAGGATTTTTCTCCTATTATGGCTTAGTATTTTCACAAGTGGCTATTGCTACGATTTTTGTCGGGACGATGGAACTTGTGTTTGGTCGAATGGGTTTTACCGCAACAGGTTCTTGGCAATTCTACGTTCTGCATTTACTGTTCCTGTTGCCGTGTGTCTTGCTATTGACTCCGGCGGGCTATTTTTCGGACAAGTACCCCAAAGAACGCGTGCTACTATATACTACACTGTTGTCCCTTCCCGTGCTTGGTATTTTCTGCTTTGGTGTCTATGAAAAAAGTGTTCCGCTGGTGCTTGTATCAGTGGGACTTTTCTTTATTTTGCAGGCGTTCCAGTCTCCGGCGCGTGGCGGTTACCTCAAGGAACTGATGGGGGTGAGGAATCTCGCGTACGGGACGGGTATCCTCATGATAGTTTGCTTTAGCGCTTTTGTGCTGTCGGGGCTCGGCCTTGCGCTTGCGAGTCTTGAGGAGGCCATGCTTCCGGTGCTTATCGCGGTGGGCGTGTTGCAGTTGCTCGGGATTGTTTTCGCGATGCGTCTCCCGGCGATTGGCGCTTTCGACCGCGAAATGAAATTCCCGTGGAAGCGTTACTGGAACCTCGTCTTTGCGCGCCGCAAGTTCCTGAAGGCGTGGAGCAATCGCGGTATCCGCCAGTCCATCATCGGGCTTTCGATGTTCTGGGTCTTGATATTCCTCATGGTGTTTGTCATCCAGGACCAGTTCTGTTCGGGTTCGCTTTTCGGTTTGGACGCGTTGGTGAATTATGCGATTCTGGGTGCCGCCATTGGCTTGATTGGCGGGTTCGCGTTTGCCATGCGCATGTCGAACAACTTTATCGAGACGGGACTTGTGCCGATGGGTACGGCCGGTTCTGCCATTTTGATTTACCTGATTCCGTTTATCCCGAGGCCATATAACGCGATTGCCTTTGCTCTGCTCGGCTTTTGCGCCGGCATGTACATGCTTCCGATGTTTGCGTTGCTGTTGTACAATTCCAAGCCGAGGTCTGCGGGCCACGTGCTTTCGGTGAATAACGCGGTGCAGAACCTTTGCGTCATTGCGTTCGACGTGCTTGCGATTCTCTCGATGCGTCTGCTTGGACTGGACCGCATGGACCTGTTCTTCTTGCTTGGCATTTTCTGCACGGCTGCGACCGTTTGGGCGTTGTGGATCATGCCGCAGTCGCTTTTGCGCCAGTTGCTCCGCACCACGCTGTCGCTCCATTACAAGTTTATTGTGAACGGTCTCAAGAATTTGCCGTGGGAAGGTCCTGTTTTCCTTGTCAGTAACCATATTTCTTACATCGACTGGGCGCTTATCCAGATGGCGAGCCCGCGTCCGCTCCGCTTTGTGCTGAGCCGCCGCTCGTACGAAAAGTGGTACGTACGCTTGATTCTTTCGCAGATGAACGTGATTGATTTGGACCTGGCGCACCCCGAGAAGGCAATGCAGGAGGCTCATGAATCGCTGTTGCGTGGCGAGGCCGTGGTGGTGTTCCCCGAGAATGCGCTTTCGCCGACGGGCAACGTGAACCGTTTCCGCCTGGATTACAGTTCCGCTATCAAGGATGTACCGAAGCTCACGCTTTTGCCGCTTTACGTGCAGGGGCTGTGGGGGAGTTCCTATTCCATGGCGAGTGCCGGTTATCAGGACATTGTGCACAGCGGTGGCCGCATTGTCTCGGTCGCGTTTGGCAAGCCTGTGCCTGTCGATTGTGGCAACGTGCAGATGTTGCGCTCTATCCAGGAACTCTCGATTACGGCGTGGGAGGCTTACATCCGCAGGCTCCGCCCGGTGCCGAACAGCTGGATTCGCGCTTCGAAGCGCAGAAAGAATTCCCCGTTGGTGTTCAGTCCCGACGGCAAGCATTTCTCTGGTTATTCGCTTGCGACGGCGGCGATTACGTTCGCGAATGTTTTTGATAAACTCCTTGGCAAGGACGAAAAGTGCGTTGGCATATTGATTCCGCCTTCGGGCCCGGGTATCTTCACGAACCTCGCGATGCTTATCAAGGCAAGGACCGTGTGCAACTTGAACTATTCCAGCACGCCGGAGACGATGGATTACTGCTGCAAGGTGGCTGGCGTCAAGACGATTGTGACCGCCCATGCGTTTGTGGATAAGCTAAAGCAGAAAGGTGTCGATCTTGAAGGCAAGTTGCTTTGCAATTACACCGTCTATTATATGGAAGATTTGGCCAAGCAACAGGTCAAGAAGCCGACGCTTATTCTGAACTTTTTGCGCGTGATGTTCCTCCCGGCATGGTATCTCGAATGGCGCTTCTTCAAGAAGGTGAGCCTTGACGATGTGGCGACGATTATTTTCAGTTCCGGTTCCGAAGGGACGCCGAAGGGTGTTGAACTCACGCATTTCAACTTGATGGGCAACATCAAACAGTGCGCAAGTGTCATCAATGTCGGGCCGGAAGACGTGTTCCTTGGGCTTTTGCCGATGTTTCATGCGTTCGGTTTCTCGATTACGACGATGCTTTGCATGGTGGAAGGTGTTCCGGTGGCGACTTGCCCCGACCCGACGGACGTTCGCCTGATTGGCCGCATGGCGGCGGAATTCAAGGTGACGATTATGGTTGCGACGGGGACGTTCCTTCGCATGTGGGGTACGAGCCGCTATATCCATCCGCTCATGTTCGAACATGTGCGCGGTATTTATGCGGGTGCCGAAAAGATTCGTGAAGATGTCCGCAACCTTTACAGGTCCAAGTTCAAGCTTGAAATTTTCGAAGGCTTTGGCTGCACCGAAACGACGCCGGTCGCTTCCGTCAACACGAAGGACTTTTTGCTCGACGACTACAAGACGGTCGTGGTCGGCAACAAGCCGGGGACGGTGGGCGTGCCCATGCCGGGCTGCCAGTTCCGCATTGTCGATCCGGATACGCTCGAAGAACTCCCGCTTGGCACGGACGGCCTGATTTTGATTGGTGGCGCACAAATTATGAAGGGCTACCTGAACGACCCGGAGCGTACCGAAAACGCGATTGTCATGTTCAATGGGCGCCGTTGGTACAAGACCGGCGACAAGGGACATATCGACGAGGACGGCTTCTTGACGATTGTCGATCGCTATAGCCGCTTTGCCAAGCTCGGTGGCGAAATGGTGAGCCTCGGTGCCGTGGATTTCAAGATTTCCGAAAGCCCCTTGTTTGAAGATATCGACCATATTGCGGTTCCGGTTCCGGATGGTGCGAAGGGCGAAAAGATTGTGCTCCTTTATTCGGGAGACAAGTCCGAAGACGAAGTCAAGACGATGCTTCGCCAGATTGGACTTCCGCCCTTGATGGTTCCGGGGGCTGTACTCAAGTTGGATGAACTGCCAAAATTAGGTTCTGGTAAATTTGACGTACAAACTGGCAAGAAAATAGCCAGGGAACGCCTTGGAATTTCTGTATAAATTTTATATTTAACATACTATGAAAAACAAAAAGTTGGGAAGGGACGATGTGAAGCGTAAGTCTTTGCGTCAGTCCTTTATGGAATGGACGGAATCTCTTCATTGGGATAAACCTCAGAATGTGATGTTGGCGGCGACGGCTTTTGTACTCGTTTCCGCTTTCCTTATTTTTAACAATTTATCCGTGTCGTATGCGCGCCATTGGGACATCGAGTGGGGGTACTACTCCATCCTCCTCACATTCCTTTTGCTCGTGGCGGGTGTCGTTGTCAACGCACCGTTCGTGGCAAAGCATATCCGCGGCTTTTTGCCGAGCGGCAAGGGCTTTTGCGGGCTTGCGCTTTTGCTCATCGTGTTCTCGGTGTTCATCTTCGGCAATATCGGCAATACGCACCGCGTGTTGAGCGACGAGACGAGCTGGGAGTCGATGGGGCTCCAAATGTATTTCCAGCATACGGGCGGCGTCTGTAACGAGGGCATCTGGACGGACGGCGTTCTCGATTGCAAAACGGAAGTGAACAATTTCAAGGGCAAGGCGCTCGGGTTTGTTTATTCGCTTGTGTTCAACTTCATGGAACCGAACCGCGATACGGCATTGACGGTGAACTATCCGTTCTACATCTTGAGTCTGATTGCGTTCTTCCTTGCGCTTAGCAAGTGGTTCAAAAGCGATAAGCTGGCGCTTGCGGCGACGGCGTTTTTGGGCGGTATGCCGATTTACCTGTTGCAGTCGCGTTCGGCATCGACCGAAGTCCTTTACATCCTCTTGCTTGCGGTGTTGATGGCATGGTACGCTTTTGTGCCGACGAACAAGGTCACGTGGAAGCATTTCCTCTTGACGGTGCCGCTGCTTGGCTTCTTTGCGCAGACGCGCCAGGAGACCGTGTTCGCGTTTATCCCGTTTGCACTTTACTATTACCGTTACTTCCTCGAAAAGCCGTACCGCTTGCCTGCCTTTGTGGCGTCCGTGATTGCGGTGAGCTGGCCTTCCATCAATACGATGGCGGCGTATCGCGGTTACGATTTCCAGGGCGGTTCCCATGCGGCGCACTCGCTGGAGAACTTCTGGTTCAATCTCAAGACGAACATCGAAGTCATGATGAACCTCAAGACGGATTCGGCTTTTGGCGGTATCATGGAAAATCCGTTCTACACGACGTTCACCGTGATTTTGCTCCTTGCGACGGCATGGCTCTTGTTCCGCATGATTTATTCCCGCCGTTACTTCCGCGGGTTTATTCTGGGTATCACGTTCTGCATGCAGATTTTCGTGATTCTCCTGAACGTGTCGGGTACGTTTACGATTGATATCAACCAGCGTTACGTGCTTGTGGCGCTTCCGTTGTTTGCTCTTTTGATGGCGCTTGGCCTTTACGACGCGCTCCTCTTTACGACAAAGATGAAGGACGATGCTGCGGCAAAGATTGTCATGGGCGTGGCGTGCATTTTGTCTGTCGGGCTGATGATTTACCATGCTCCGAGCTACAAGGCGAACATGCTCTATTACAAGAACAAGCTCCTTACCGAAGAAGACTTCTTGAACACGGAATTGGCGAAGTATCCGAAGAATTCTGTGTTTATTTACGCAAGACCATGGCAGATGCTCGCTTCCGGTCACACCTCGTTTAGCGAAAGTTCCTTTAGAAGTTGGAGCACCGAACAGTTTGCGGAATGGATGCAGAAATCCGGTGGCAACATTTATCTCGTTCGTGGCCAGGACGGCTACGGAAAGGTCAACCGCGCAAGCCGCGTGGTGGGCTTCAAGACGACCGACCAAATTGACGATATCCTGAGCGATTACAAGAACGAACGCGTGTTGATGAATGCTAGGGATTTCGGTTACGGTCTTGCCATTTACAAGATTATCTCGAAGAAGGGTGTATCGCATTACGCGCAGAACTTCATGGTGACCGAGGAATCGAACGGCTTTGTCGTCGTGAACAAGCGCTTCCCGGAATCGATCGCCTGCGATTACAAGGTGAACGACAAGGACCAGGGTGAAATGCTTGTCTCGAACAATGCGGATACGCTGTTCCTGGATTCCGCGAAGATTCGCGCTGGCATGAACCGCGTCGTGTTGAGCTGCTACATGCCCGACGAAGATACGCTCGTGACGTACAGGGATTTCTTTATCGATGCTCCGAACGTAGCTCTCCTCTCGAAACTCAAGATGAGCCGCTTCCATCAGGACTGGGGCGAACCGCAGATGAACGCGACGGTTGACCATCACAAGATTACTTTGGACGGCGAACCGTTCCGTTACGGCATCGGCAGCCATGCCAATTCGTCTATCGAGTATTCGCTTTCCCGCAGCTATGACTGGCTGAATGTGGTCATCGGGCTTGATGACGAAAGCGCTTGCGGCGATGGCGCCTACTTTGCGGTCGAAGCGGACGGTCGTGAAATCTACCGTTCCAAGAAACTTTATACGACTGACAAGGAACGCTTGAGACTGGACATCAAGGGGGCAAAGTCGATTAATTTGCGTGTGCTGATGGGCGACGACAAGGACTGCGACCACGGCGACTGGGCTCACGCTTGGCTAGAGGCTGAAAATTGAAAGTTCTTGTAGCTCCGCTTGATTGGGGACTTGGGCACGCGACACGTTGTGTGCCCGTCATCCGGGAGTTTTTGCGGGCGGGCGCCGATGTGGAAATTGCTGTAGTTAACGCCAATGCGAATTTTTTCCGCGAACAGTTCCCTAATTTGCGGCAACGCGTTGCACCTAGCTACAACATAGTTTATCCGAAACATGGCTACAACATGGCGCTTTGGCTGCTCAAGAACAGCGTGCACCTCAATTCCATAATGCGTTATGAACGCCATTTTGCCGAAGAAATGGTGGAGCGCCACGGTTACGATGTGCTGTTTTCGGACAACCGCTTTGCTTTTTATTCCAAGAGTGCGTACAACATTTACATGACGCACCAACGCCGGATTGCCTTCCCGAAAGCATTTTCGGCATTCGAAGGCGTGGGCGTTCTTTGGCATTCGAACATCATGCGAAAGTATGACGAAGTCTGGGTGCCCGACATGGAATTCTATCCGGGTTATGCGGGTTCGCTTTCGCATTCGGGGGCGACTCCCGGCGACAAGCCCATGCGTTACGTGGGGACGCTTTCGAGATTTTCGGAACGCCCTGTGAATGTTTCGCGAACGAATACGGATTCTGGAAAAGATCTTGAAAGTGAAGTAGATTTGATGAGCGTCTCTGAGTTCATGGCTCGCTCTGCGAGCGTGGAATGGACTGTCGCCTCGGATAATTCCGCCTGCTACAAGGTCGTGGCTGTCGTTTCTGGCGTTGAACCTGCGCGTACCCAGTTCGAAGTGCAGTTGCGTAAGGCTCTTTCTGAAATTCCCGGTCGCCACATGATGATTCTCGGAAAGCCTTCGGCCGGGCACAAAACCTGGATTGAAGGGAATATCGAGTTCCATACGCATTTGCCGGATGACGCTTTTGCTGAGGCCATACGCAGTGCCGATTATGTGGTGAGCCGTGGTGGTTACAGTACCGTGATGGACATGGCTGAACTTGGCGCAAAATGTATTTTTGTACCGACGCCCGGACAGTTTGAACAGATTGTCCTTGCTCATGATTTGTCAAAGGCGGGGTATGCGACTCAAATTCCGGCAGATGAACTCTCTGCCGAAACGCTTGAAGAAGCCTTTGGGTCTTGTGTTCCGATGATTGCGCCCGAAAAGCATAACCTGCTCCATGATGCCGTCAAAAATGTTGTTCAAATATTAAAAGAGAGATGACGATGAACCAGTTTGTTCTTGCCTTTCCGCTCCCGGTTGCCGCTGATGAAACGTTTGCCATTACCGAAAACGTCAAGGTCGAGGCCGATACAAAGACGTTGATGGTTCCCGGGTGCAGCGTGCAGTTTAATGTTGTTCGTCAGGGCGCTTCTGCGGACCTCTTGGGTATATTCAAGGAACATAATGACTTGACGGAAGAAGAGGAAAAAGCTATTGCTGGCCACAAGTCGCTTTTGTTCTTGCTCGGGAACGTGAAAAGCATGAATGACGTCAAAATGGTGAATTCCGCCATCATGAAAATTTTTGATGCCAAGGCGATTGGCGTTTATATGCAACAGTCCGGTACGGCATGGACTGTCGAAGCTTCGTCGGATATGTTTGGTGATGAGGAATATCCGATGGACGCCTGGATTAACATTATCGATGCGGGCGAGACTCTCTATACGCTTGGCCTTGCGACGTTCTCGTTGCCGGATTTGTGCGTCTCGACTGCGATTGATGAACCGGAAGAAACTCTGTTGATGGCTGCCGATAGTTTGTTCGGGGACGGAATCCCTGCGAAGTCGGGGAGTGTCATTGACTGGGGTGACGACGAAAAATACGTGCTCCGCCAAGAAACCAAGACTCTCTTCTCCAAAACCGCCCCTGAATACAACAAGCAAGGCGTATTTCGAATCGTGAAGAAGTGATGCACTTGGTCGAGTAGGAAGAACGAGTGCGTCATCCTGAGCAACGCGAAGACAACTCAGAAGGCGAGTGTTGCGTCCATGCTTGCATGGGCATAACCGAGCCAAGGAGTTGGGGCTTTAGCCCCATCCAGTCAAGTTTTACTGGATTCTTCATTCCACTACGTTTCATTCAGAATGACGTGTGTGAAATTTCGTATATTGAAGTGCAGAGGGGGTGCTTATGCCCAATGTTTTGAAATTCGAATGTATCGACAATGCTCGGCAACTTGGCGGCATCCTTGCGGGTGCTTCTAGCGTCAAGCAGAATGCGCTTTTCCGCAGCGGCAATCTGTCGCGTGCTTCGGAGCATGACCTATTCCGCCTGCGTGACGATTTTGGCATTCGCCTTGTCATTGACTTGCGTTCGGATTTTGAATATATGCGTAAACCGGACAAGCTAATTGACGGAATGCAGTCGGCAATGATTCCCGTTCTAGACGAGTCCATGCATGGCGATGCGTTCAACAAGGATCAGGTAGTGCCTGCGACGGGCGTCGATTTTATGGAATTCCTTTTTGGCATAGCCCGCCATCCGATTGCAAATACGCTAAAAGATAAGCTCTATAATTACTTTGTCGATAGCGAATATGCGAGCTCGCAGTATGCAAAAGTCTTTGAAATGGTTCTTGCTCAAAAAGGGGCGCCTGTTTTATTTCATTGCACCTCGGGCAAGGACCGTGCAGGCTTTTGCTCCGCGCTGATGCTCGCCGCTCTCGGTGCTGACGACAACGCAATTCTTGATGATTACGTGGAATCCGCAAATTCATATTGCAAACAGCTTGAGGCGATGACCGCAAAGGGCCGCGAATCTGGCATGACCGAGCAACAGCTGGACGTGTTGCATTTTCTGGTGAGCGTCAAACGCGAATATCTTGAAACGCCGCTATCGCGCGTTAATGCCGAGTACGGCTCGCTGCTGAATTTTATCACGCAACGGATGCATGTGCCCACCGCCACCATTGACTCACTCCGTGAATATTATTTGGAATAATTGTCGCTTTTCTGAATGTTCCACATTCTCGTCACCCTGAACGAAGTGAAGGGTCCAGTCATTTCTTCGCTTCTCCGTCGTCCTGAGGACCGAAGGGACGAAGGACCCAGTAAATTTCTTGCATCGCATCTTCGTCACCCTGACCCGTAGGGGAAGGATCCAGTCATTTCTTGTCTCGCAATACAAGATTTTACTGGATGTTTCGCGACTTTGTCGCTCAACATGACGTTGAATGTGATTTCCTCAGGATGACGCAATAGGTTGCGCCTCTCAACATGACGTTGAATGTGATTTCCTCTGGATGACAACACAAAAAAACGCAGGCCCTGAGGTCTGCGCGTTTTGCAAATAGTCTAGACTAGGATGACTTACTAGAAAGAAACCCTTCCTACAGTCTACTTCCTACTGTCTACTAACTTACAGTTCCGG
>Ga0247609_10005372_pt1 | contig 12598 bp, 14 predicted proteins | sample 172DNAGHGlowgp2_FD_193487 | JGI IMG/M metagenome (GOLD analysis project Ga0247609, IMG submission 193487) | Sheep rumen microbial communities from Palmerston North, Manawatu-Wanganui, New Zealand - 1728 DNA GHGlow gp2 | ecosystem: Host-associated > Mammals > Digestive system > Stomach > Rumen ... | reverse complement strand
AGTTAATTTTACATTGTTTTCTGCAATAAGCATTCTTTTAACATCTTCTAATTTTGTTTGATAAACTTTATCTTTTCCTGAATCGATAACTGATTCTAAATAAGATGTATCAACTTCAACTAAATCTTTCAAATCAATTTGATCTCCTTTAAGACCATCTTCTGCTAATTCTAAAATTGTTTTTTCTTTTACTATTACTTTAATTTTTTTCATATTATTTTACCTGTTCCTTTCTTTTTTATCTAAAATTTATTTCTAAATTATCATAATCAAATCTATCAGTTTTTAACGATTTAGAGTGTCTTGCCTCATATGGATTAGCATAGCTAATCGTTTTAAAACTAATATCTATTTTTGATAATATTTTTTCTAACTTAATAATTGATTTTATGAAATCTAAATAATCATTCTTTCTATTATTATAGATTCTATTTAATTCATTTAAAGAGTTACTATTATCTTTATTTAAAGCAACACATTCTTTATATTTATTTATTGCATCAACTAATGAATAATCTTTTTTCTTATCAATATTTTTATCCATTATTATTAATGCATTTATTAAATATTCTGGTATTAACAATTCATATAGGTAATCATATAAATCACTAATGTTGTTTGACCAAATCCACGATTCATAGAATGGAGTTATTATATCAGCTTCATTTGTTTCAACATCTATTTTAAATTCAACTAATATAGTATGTTCATCTATTTTTTTATGTACATTTTTATTTATTATTTCTTTTTGTTTCATTTTAAATCCTCCTTATAGTCAATTGGAAACACCATCATTATAATTACTAGAAAGGTGAAAGGTAGAGAGGTGATGACTAATGGTGTTTCCTGACTATTTGATTTTGATATTAAGAGAACTACTTCTTTTTTTGAAAGGAAAGTATAGAAGGTAGAAAGGGGTTATATGAAATACAAACACGATTATTAAAGGAGCGTTTAGTAGTTCTCTTATTTACGAATGGCTGATCGCCAGTTTAGAAAAAATATCAGCCATGAATACTTTTATTAAAGTTGATTTTAGGAAGCCAAGGAAAGGGTAGGTTGTAAGAGGTGTAGTGAGGTGTAGGTTTTTGACTTCCTTATCAACTTACACCTACATTTTACAACATTTATTTTTTTGACTGGTCAATCTAAAAGTTACCCTGATTTTGGCACAAAAAAAGACTTGCCTAAGCAAATCTTTATTAATCTATTATAGGACAGTATTTACCAGATAAAACTCTATCAGTTAAATCATTAGATATTTCTCTTAAGTTAGCAATTGCATCATCATAATGTTGTTCGCCATTACCTAATCTTATGGCCATTGAGTAACAATACTTAGCATATTCTAAGTCTTCTTTTACTAGTTTTCCAGTTTGATACAAATAGCCTAATTCATAAAAGCCATCTGTATAATCATTTTCACAAGCAAATTGAAAATAATTAATCGCCTTATTTATGTTATGTAATTCTTTATCTTTATCATATGCCATAATACATGCAGAGTTATATAACGATATTCCTATACCACTACCACATTCCATACAATATTTGTAACATTTTAAAGCTTCTTTTTTATTGACTTCTGTTCCTTTACCAAAATCATAACATAATGCTAGTTGAACAACTGTCTCACATCTTTTACATTTTTGCGGTTCATCTTTCATTATTATATTAGAGCCTTCTAATGCATATTTGAATCCTTCATAAAAGTCTTGCTGATATTGATCTTTAGCATAAAAATATGCACAACATATTCCATTATACCCTTCATCTATTTGGCCTAGTTCTATAAGTTTTTTTGATAATCCAACAGATTTTTTCACATCACATTCTGTTCCTTGAGCATTTCTATACATTATTGCAAGATTAGAAATAGCTGTTTTATCACCTAGACTAGCACCAATGTTTGTCCATTTAAATGCTTCTTCATAATTGCCATATAATTTATAAGCATGTCCTAAATTAACAATTGCATGAACATTATTTCTTTCAGCTGCATATTGTAGGTGTTTAATTCCTTCTTTTAAATTACCATTTTGACATAATTCTAAGCCTATATCAGCTTCTTGTTCAACTCTTTTTAAATCATCCATAAACGATTTCTCCTTTCGTTATATTTGATTCTATAATAGTACTATTAGCAAAAAAATCAGTCGCTTAATAATTTACCATTTTAATAACGTTAAACCTATAATTATATTATAACACAGCGCAACATATTTGCGTTTAATAAAAAAGAGAAATTAAATTATTTCTCCTTTCCTTTGTTCATTTAAGTGCTTCATATATTTAATATAATCAAGGTATTCATCCATATCTTGAAAGCCTAATTTTTTCATTTCTTCTCTTGCTTGTTTAAATTTTAAAAGTGAATCATCGTTAGAATCTGAAACAATATTTTTGTCTATCTTTTTCCCTTCAAATATATTATCTAAAGCTTTTGCTGCATTCTTATCTGCGCCATTCAAGCTATATGCATATATATCAGTAGTTGTACTAGTTCTTGAATGCCCTGCACGAGATGCAACTGTTACAATTGGAACTCCAGCAGCTATTTGTAAAGAAATGTTAGTATGCCTTAAACTATGTAGTGTATGATGTGATAAATTGGCTTTTTTAAGGGCTTTTTTCATCATTCTTTCATATCTATCAAGATTGCTCATTTCGCCATAAGCATCAGTAAAAACATAATTATCTTTATTATATTTCTTCTTTAATTTTTCATTTTTCTCATCTTGCCATTTTTTATATTTAATCAATTGATTATATAGCTCGTCTGGCATTGTGAAGGTTCTATTAGATGATTCTGTTTTAGGATCTTTTATAAATTGTCCTAATTCAATTGACCTTCTTATACTTCTATTAACTGTTATAGTTTTCTCATCAAAATTAATATCATCCCATCTTAATCCAGCTATTTCTCCTCTTCTAAGTCCTGTGAGTAAGGCTAATAATAAAGCTGTTTTCGTTTCAATATTTTCCATATTCATAACAGTATCATAAAATATTTTAATTTCTTGATCATTCATTACATCAATTTTTGTTTTTTTAACTTTAGGATAATCTATAAATTCAGATGAAGAATAATTTCTATCAACTATTCCATACTTGACAGCTCTACCAAGTATTAAATGCAATGTCTTTTTTATTTTAAGGTTTGTTTCAAATGCATAATCTATATATTGTCTATCAACTATGAATAGTTTATCAATATCAATTTTAACTATACTAGAAAACTTTATTGCCCATTTTTCACTAACATTATTTCCTCTAATGGCACTCATATATGTGCTCTCACCAACATTAGCATCCATTAATTTCTTATAGTTCCAGCCATGTTTTAATAATATTTCATTAATTTTATCTTTTGCTTTAACTCTTGCTACTTCTTTTTTTCTTGAATCAATTCTATTAAACATATCTTGAATAATTGCAGGTGTTAAATCTTTTACACGATATTTTCCTATTTCATTAATTAAATATTCTACTTTTCCCTTCTTTTCTTCATAATATGTAATTCCTTTTTCAATCTTAGAATTATTTAACCAATCTAAAGCGAAGTCTTTAAAAATAATATTTAAATCATCAACTGTTGATGGATGATTACTATTGATAATACTAAAAATAGATTTTTCAAATCTTTCAGCTTCTTGTTGAGCTAAGACATAAGATTTGTGATTTGGAATACCTTTTGGAGGATAAAAAGTAATTGATTTGCATCTGATTTTATTCTCTTTATCATCAAAGTATTTTACATCAATTCTATATTTGATTGTACCATCTTTTGATTCTCTTTTTCTAATTGTTGCCATAAAATCAATCCTTTCAATTGTTTAAATAATCAATTAAGCTATCAAAATTAAGAATTATTCTTTTTCCACTCATAATGTATAATATCTTATTTTCATCGCATAACTTTTTAATGAAAAAATAAGTAATGCTAGTGTTTGGATCAAGAATTTTTAATTCTTTGATTGCTTTTGGAATTGTTCGCATTCTTGCTTGTTTAACATTTTCTTCCATATTAATTACCTCCTACAGTTACATAATAAATATAGCGAACTGCAGCAGGCGGAGGGAAATTGCCAAATTCTAAGCCGTGTTTATTTTTTTAAATATTCTTTAATTATTTTTTCATATTCTTTACTATATTTAACATTATAATCATATCTTTCTTTCATATATGTTTTAGTAAATGCATATGCATCTATTTCTATGTATAGTTGATTCATATAATCTAAATCAAACTTATGAACATCATGTTGTAGTTCTAGTGCCCACATTTTCCTCATTGGTTCTTCCTCTATATCTAAAGCTATACAGTATAATTGATATTGATGTCTCATTTCATGTATTAATGCTTTTTTAGCTTCAACAATATCTTTTGATGTTTCATCTGATAAAACTATGCACTTATTATTTATATCTAGTATTGCATCTTCTTTTATATCTTTTGTTATTATGTTTAGTTTATCCACTCCAAGTTCTTCGCATAGTGCATTTTGTAATTCATCTAAACTTTCCGTAATTATTCTTGGACTTAACATATCTATTCCTCCTCAATTTTGTCAACAATCTGTTTACAATTATATTATATCACATTAGAAAGCAAATGCAATAGTTTTGTAAACGATTTGTTGACATTTTTATGTTTATAATATATAATCATTAGTGTATAGAGGGTATTATTATGAATAGATTAAAGAAATTACGTGAAGAATTTGGGCTTTCTGTTAGAAAACTTGGAGAGCTTGTTGAAATGAATCATATGTCGTTAAATTATTATGAAAACGAATCAAGAACAATAAGTCCTACAACTCTGATTACACTATCTGATTTTTATGATGTAACCGTAGATTATATACTTGGAATAGACGATAGTTTTATTTATGTGACTTATGAAAAAACTATGAAAAAATATATTGTTAGAGAAGCCTTGTTCAATCATTTGAAGAATCAGAATTATATTTATTATAAAAATAATAAGAGATATATTGATTTAAATAAGATTTTTAATATAGAAAATGTGTTTGACGTAAGCTTCTTAATAGAAACAATCTACTATTCACAGGATTTTATGAAGATATTTAACACTAAAGAATTATCTGAAGCAGAAATCGAAAAAATAATTCATCCTGATGCGATAGAAATAAATGCTTATATGCTAAATAAGATAATAGAAAAACTTAACGTTAATTAAAAAAAGACCATTAGGTCTTTTTATTTATACTTCATGTTCAATTATATATGATTGTAATTCATTTTTATAAATATCAAATCCAACGATTTCTTTAACAGAATCTACTAACCTTTTAAATGTTGATTCAGGAATATCAATATTTAGATAATTACTCATTACTTTTCGAGAAATATAATGATTATTTTTTAGCATCAAATAGAAAATAACATAAATATATTTTTTCTTCTTTTCTTCTGATAAGCCTTCAATACTAAAGGAATAGTCTTCACCTATAGAAACATGATAATAAATATTAGCAGGATAACGTGTTTCATAATCTACATCTTTTATTCTCTCTTTTACAATTGAGCATTTTAGTTTTAGGTTACTGAGCATTTCTTGATATTCTTGCATCAATCTATAATACATTGTTGAATCTAATTCTTCATACTCATTAAAAGATTCATATGTTATTTCTTTTTCATCATTTAGAAGGATATAGATTTGCAATAACTTTTTGTTGAATTTAGAATTAGTATCCGCTTGGTATGTCATCGTATTTCACACTCCATATGAGGTTATAAAATCTATAGTAATTTAATTCAGTAATATTATCCATAATATTAAGATTTTTTCTAATCATACTTCTACTTATTCTAGTATCATTACTACATATTAATTCAGTTAAATCTTCATCAATAAGTTTTTTATAGTCTTCAATTGGAATATTATATTTACTACAAAAATCTTTTAGTTCCATATTTTCTAATTGCAAGGCTACTTCAAAAGCAATTTTTTCTTTTGCTTTTAAATTTAAATGGCTTTTATTATGTAAGTTTTCCAAAATCATAAACTTTAATGGTGTTGAACCTTTAAATGTTATATCTTTCAAAATGTCTTTTAATAAATAGAAATCTTCTTTACATGTACCATATGTAAATGGTAGGTCTGGTTCTTTAATAAAGAATGCGATATAAATATCATTATTTATTCCGTATTTAGTAGCTGCCGCTTTACAGAAATACGGAAGCATATCTTTAGCGGATATAGAACCTATTTTAAAGTATATCTTCTTTCTAATGTCATCTTCATCTTTAACATAGAATAAGATATTATGCATTGTATATACGGCTTTTATTACTTTGGTTGGATCAAAGTATTTTTTTAAGCCTTTTGAGTATTTAGATATAGTATATCTTAATTCATTTTTATCATCATCTAAGATTGGTATAAAGCTAAAGTCTAGTATATTCTCTCTTATTTCTTTTGAGATATCATAATATTTATCGTATGGATCATACATGGAGCAAGCAGCTTGTTCAACGGAATCATAATGTATTCCATCAATAGCAATTTCTCTTAAGGAACCTCTTGAAGTGATTTTAACCTTTTTAGCATTTAGTTCTACTTCATTAGTTTCTCCTTCTGATAGTCTTTTAGAATATTTAATGTCATTAAGATCTTTAATATTTTTACCTAATGTTTTATCAGGTAATAATACTAAGCCATCATTAATTAAATCTATGTACTTGTCATATAGGTTTAAAGTATAAGCACTCATAGATTATTCCTCCATACATAAATATTATAACATAGTATAAAGAAAAAACTCCATTATAAAAATGGAGTATGTTTATTGTTTATTATAAATTATTACAATACCTTTCATATAATTCATCTGAAGTGATTTTTAGAAGATCCAACTCATTATTTTTTAAATCATCATATACATTTTTTGTAATGCTATCTAAAAGTTTAACATCAGAAATATTTATGTTAAAAATAAATGGACTATAAGTGCAATTAATAGCTTCTCTTGTTTCAAGCAAGCTATATTCACATTTTATATATTTATCATCAACAAAATCATTTATACATTGTTGATAATATCCTATTTCTCCTTCTTTTAAATTTCTACCTCTAAATAACTTATTAGTTTCTTCAACAAGTTTTTTTCTTCTAATTGATTCTTCTAAAGTAGCAAGTTGAATTATTTTATTTTTTTCTACTTCAGTAATTTCATGGCTATTAAATTGTTTTTTTACATAATTGATGAAATTATAATAATCTTCATCATTTCTAAATTTGTTTGTATTTAAAGTTTCTTGCATCATACAATCACACCCTTTCTATATATTTTTTATATAGTTCTTCTCCAGGTACATTTCTTAAATCTAAAGCATTATTTTTAATATCTTCATATATCAATTTACATACAGAATCAAGTTCTTTTTGTGAATTATTTTCTACTAAACTTGTTAAACATGGATCAAAACCAAATCTTTTAGCTTTTTTAAGATCATACAAATTATATTCACAATTATAATATTTTTCATTTAAAACATTATAAACCATTAATGTATAATACCCTTCTTCGCCTTCATTTATGCTTTCATTATTAATTAAAACATTTAAAGCGTTTCTTTCAGTTCTTCTTCTTGTGCTTTCTTCGTTAGTAGCCATCTGTACCATAAGATCTTTTTCATCAGTTGATATTTTTCCGGCTTCACACTCTTTATTAATGTAATCTAAAAATTCATAATAATCTTTTTCGTTTCTAAAATGTTGTTGTTTCATAAATTCATCTCCTTTTAAATGTCATACATTTTTAGAAGATCTTCTCCAGAAGTATTTAATAGATCTAATTTTCCAGCCAATAAATCATCATAAATTTTTTTATCATTATCTCTGGCTTTTACTCCTTTATATTTAGTATGTTTTACAAAATAATTGTAATTGTCTATCCACGCTTTTTTTAAATCATACCAAGAATATTTACAACTAATATATAGTTCTTGTAAATAATTAACTATTTTTTGTTGATAATAAATAATAGATCCTTCATTATCCGTTTTAACAATAAACATTTTATTTGCTAGTTCAAATTCTTTTCTTCTTTCATCTGATTCATTTAATGTTGCTTTAGCAATCATAATATCTCTTTGTTGTTCTGTAATTTTACCAGCATTATAATCAGCTTTAATACTATCTAATAATTTTAAATAATTAGCCTCATGAAGTGGTATATCTATATTATTCATAAAATCATCTCCTTTAATGGACATAAATCAACTATTATACTTATAAATTGCTATCTACCAAGTGGGATTAATGGCTATATATCCGCCTTCTCCGTTTGTTGAACGCGTATTAGTGCATATTCCTGCCCATGCAAGAATTGCGGCATAATAAGTTGATCTCCTTAGTGTTGTATCACCATAACCTTTTCCATAAAACTTTAAACTAATAAATGAATCAATTGTATTATCTGGTAATTCAGGCGAACCTATTTTAGCTCCACTTTGGGCTGCTGAATCACCCTTAAACATTTTACCACCCAAATCATATGCTTTATATACAATCTCATCAAATACTTTCCATTCGCAAATTAAATCTGGATATGCTGAATTAGCTACACCTTCTTTAGTTAGCCAAATATTCATTGGCTCTCCTCTAAGCATTGGGCAACTTGCAGATCCACCCTGCGCTTTTAATTTATCAACAATTGTTGCACTAGCTTTTCCTAAACGTACTGTAGGAATTGGAAAATTCATATCTTCAAAACGATTTTGTTCTATATCGTTTCCAAGTTTTAAGTTTAATGAACGTAGTTTAGATTTGACAGACATATATCCTACATTTAATTCTCTTTGAACAGATGATATTCTTCCCTCATACTTTAAAAATGTTTTTATAAATTTCATATCTTCTTCATTTAAGTTATATTCTTTTTTAGGTATTTCAAAATCACCTTTTATTTCAATTCCACATGAATTACATTTTAATGAGCTAATTGATAAACTATTCCCACATGATGGACATTTGTCGAAAATTTTTTGTGACATATTACAAATCCTCCCTTGTTTGTTTATATTTTAACACTTATTTTTACAATATGTCAATAAATTTTTAATACATATTTCAAATTATGTTAAAATATTTTTACTTTTATTTCTATTAGGAATAAAGAATTTAGTATTTTTTCGTTTTTATAGGTTACATTTATAGATGTAACATTTGAAATCATTAGAAATTCTTTAGCTCTAGTAATAGCAACATACATTAATCTTCTTTCTTCTTCTATATCTGCATTTTTCATAGGCAATATTCCTTCATTGCATCCAATAATAAATACTGCTTTGAATTCTAATCCTTTAGCTTTATGAATTGTTAGTAGATTGACTCCTTTAGATTTATTATCATTAGAATCTAAGTATAATTGGTTTAACGTTTCTTTATAATCATTTGATTCAAGTAACATTGATTTAAAGAAATATATTCTATCCCATTTTTCTTTTTTATCTTTAGAATTATTAATATCTTCTTTTATTTTGATTAATTCAATAATCTTATCAAATAATTGTTCGCTAGATAAATTATATCTAATAGATATCAATGATTTAATGTGCTTAGAAATTTGTTTGATTATTTCATGCTTATATATAACAGCGTAATCTAACAAATCTAATATTGATTTCTTAAATCCTTTTTGGAAATCATCCAATATGTTTTGATCTAGATTAAATATATTTATAAACGAGATTAAATCATTTTGATTATCTATGAATCTATACGTTGATAGTATCTGTTTTATTTCCTTGTATTTGTATATTGGTTTATTACCAAATACAGTATAAGGAATACTTTTTTGAAATAGTTCTTTTTCAATGATATATGACTGATTGTTGTTTCTATAGAGTACTGCTATATCTTCATATTCTATACCTTTATTATGTAGTTTTTCTATTATGGCAGTTACTCCTTTGGCTTCTTCTAAGTTTGTAGCAAATTCATTTATCTTTATTGGATAAGGTGATTCTATATTCGAGAATAATTCTTTATTGATTCTATTATGATTATGGCTTATTAAATTATTAGCAATTTCAAGTATATTTTTGCTACATCGATAGTTTTGATTTAGGATTATTATTTCATCACACTTTTCTTTAAAATCCCTTAATATAGCGATATTTGAGTTTCTAAAGCTATATATTAACTGATCTTCATCTCCTACCATAAATACATATGAATCTTTATATGTAAGTTTATTAATTAGTTCGTATTGAATAGGATTTGTATCCTGACATTCATCTACTAGAATGTATTTAATATTTTGAAGATAATAACTTTCATTTTTTATTAAATCAAAGTTTTCTACTACTAGATAAACCATATCATCAAAGTCTATATATGAGTATTTTCTTAGTTCTTTTTGGTATAGATTAAATACTTTTATTATTTCCTTATTACTATCATCAAAACTATGATTTTTTATTTTAGAAATACATTCTAGATAATATGTTGGATTAGAATCTATACCTAGTTCTATTAGTATGCTTTTCATTATTCTTACCTTATCAGAGTCATCTATGATAATAGGTATGTCATTAAAACCTAGTAGATAATAAAAATCTTTAATACATTCATAGCAAAAAGAATGGAATGTATATACATTATTGAATACGGATACTTTACTTATTCTTTCTTTCATCTCTTTACTTGCTTTATTTGTGAATGTAAAAGCAATTATTTGATTATAATCTATGCCATCATTTAATAATTTCATTATTCTTTGTGTAAGAACTTTTGTCTTACCACTACCAGCACCTGCCATAACTAGTACTTTATGGCTTGTTGTGAAGACTGCACGTCTTTGCTTATCATTTAGTTCAGCAAGCATTAGAACGGCATCTCCATATCTTCTATCTTAGAGAATATATTAGTTCTTAGTTCAGCAAACTTCTCTGGAGTATATGAAGAAATATTCATTTGGTAGAGAAACATATTAAATCTTTTTAATTTCTTATTATCAAAATTAGATAGTCTATATAGAACTTTTAACATCTCATAAAGGAACGTTTCATAATTGCATTTGCACTGAACTAATCTAACCATTAAATAAAATGCAGCTTTAGGTTCAATATAATTAAAACTAGATTCATACGAGAACACTTTCTCATCTGGTTTTAATATTTCACCCTTCTTGACTCCACATAAAAAATTTAACCAGTTTTCATCTGTATTATAGTGATTTTGATTATGTTTTGAATAATTATTATCTTCTTTCAAATCAAGAATAGAATACAATTGTTCAAAAGCAAATAAACGCATATTAAAGCCATATTGTATATCATTTGTATCATAATAAGAAGTCAAAATATTATATATTACTGAATTAGCACGATCAAGTCTATATCTCATCTCATATCTTACCCAATAATCCTCATCTACTAGCTTACCTCTATGTAACTGTTCAGCCTTTTTATTATATATACATAACTGTATGGGTGATTGTGTAGATCCAAACGTTATAGAAAACTCTCCATCTATAAAGCCTATTGGTTTTGGTATAGACTTAAAGCACGAAGTATAGTTATTTTTTTTAATTTTATCGTAAACTTTGTTAAGTGATATTTCACAACCAGTAAAATCATCAATAGCTATGTCTATTCTTCTAAATGTTGCATTAAGTCTTAACAGGTATAAAAAGAAATCACACCACGTTTTATCTTCATTTCTTCTTTCAAAATCTCTACAGCCTTCACCTTTAAGTTCTAAATGGCATGTTCTATATCCTAAATCACATTCTGGTCCTGATAATCTTAATGTAATTGAATCTCCAAGACTATATTGATATTTATATCTTAATGTTGAGAATTCTTCTCTTTTAACTTCTATATAATTTATGTGTAAAAATTTTGATATCATTTCAACTGTATCCATTACTACTGCTAATTCATTGTCATCTGCTTCTACAATTAATGGAAATGTTACACTTAAATAGTCAATTTTAATTTCTTTATCTCTCATAATTAATCTCCTTTTCATAATAGTTCATATAAGGCAGCTAAGGACGGTTTACTCTACGACCGAGGGGCTATTAGAAATTGCCCCATCGGTCTTTATATTCGTAAACCTTTACCCTTAGCGTTTCATCTTATATATTTGAATATATTTTTAAAACTAGTTGTTTATTTTGTTATAAAATTTTGAGTTACATTTATTTAAATCATCTATTGATGGTGTTAGACTTTTGAAATTATCTAAATCTTTGAACTCATAATTTTTCTTTTCTTTATATGCGTATGATAGGAATGTTGAATCATATAGCTTATGATTATTAATATCTAAATCGCATATATTTATATTTATATTTTTCTTATTGCCTTTCTTATTATCTTCTTGTGATACTACTATAGACAATTTAAAGAAGGCATATTTTTCAAAGTAATTACATATATTATTTAGCTTATAACTCATATTTCGTAAAATAGCATAAATAAGCGAATAATCATTTCTTTTGTATTCCATAATTCCGCTTCTTGCAGTATGTTTATTTAGTTTAGTTTTCTTAGATTCATATCTTTTGATTAGATGGTTAGTTAGTTTATATAATAGTTTAAATGGTGCATAATA
>Ga0247609_10005370_pt1 | contig 12603 bp, 15 predicted proteins | sample 172DNAGHGlowgp2_FD_193487 | JGI IMG/M metagenome (GOLD analysis project Ga0247609, IMG submission 193487) | Sheep rumen microbial communities from Palmerston North, Manawatu-Wanganui, New Zealand - 1728 DNA GHGlow gp2 | ecosystem: Host-associated > Mammals > Digestive system > Stomach > Rumen ... | reverse complement strand
TGGAACATCTTTTGGTTCGGAAGGTGTTCTAATTGGTATTGGTTCAGGTGGTGCGAATACTGGATTATTTCCTTTTGGTTCGTGTTTCAATTCTTTTGATGGGTCAATGTTTAGTAATTGACCGGCAATATCCTTCATACTATCACCCATACTTTCAAGAATGTTAGCCATAGTCTGTGGCTTTTCTTCCACTGGTTCTTGTGCTGGTTGTTCTTGAACAGGTTCTTGTTCTACAATTTCTTCAACAGGTTCTTGAACTTCTTCATACATTGGAGCTGGTTCTTCGTAGTATTCTTCTTCTTGAGGTTCATATTGTGGAACCGGTTTAATATCTTGTATTGGTAATGGTTTTGGTCTTTTCATTACTCGTTTAGCAGGAACTCTTCTCATATTTACCCCAGGTTTCTTAATTTGTTTGGCTTCAGGGTATTGTAATTCTTCAATAGTATCTAAAATCTTTTCGTCAAGTTTTTCCAATCCTTGAATACCAAAACGATAGAATATAGTATCTACCTTGCGTTTCAATGCTTCTGTTAAAGAATTAGCTGTGCCTTCAATAGTTTCTTCTGTTAACTGTTTCTTGTTAATTTGTATTGGTCTATTGTATTGTTCTACTGGCATAGCATGACGAACAGGTCTGTATTGAGCCTGTGGGTGAACAATTCTTTGTGGCATTGGTCTTTGTACGGGTCTTTGAACCTGTCTTTGTACTGGACGCTGTGCTACACGCTGTGGTCTTGCTGGAATCACTTTTGATGGCTCTGGTTCAGGTTCGTAGTATTCTTCATCATCTTCACCTTCGTCTTCAAAGTCATCATTTGGTTCTTCAGGTTCGTCAATATATTCCTGGTCATCATCTACATTTTCGTAGAGTTCTTCAGGTTCTTTATATTTAGGTTGTGGTTTTCTATCACTATTAACAAATTCACGAAAATTCATAATTAATCCTTATATTGTTTAGTATTTATAACTCACCAAATAACTTGTCAGGATTTAAAGAAACCAAATAATTGTGAAATCCAAATGTTTGTAAACAAGTATTCAAAAACAATTCTTCTTTACGAATTATACGATAAAATCTATCTGGGTCGGAATAACGCATTTCACCAAGTTCTTTCAAAGATTCTTCATCTTCAAAATAAACTCTAAATTCTTCACCGTCACCCTTTATTTGTTCTTCAATCTCAGCGACTTTATCAGGATGTTCATACATTAGTTTGGCTAAAATAGCCATTGTTTCTTTTGCGTTTTTGGAAACTGCAGAAATAGACCTACTTGGTTGTAGGTCTTTTTCCGCAATTAAACGCTTCTTTATTTCGTCTAATGATAAAATCATTATGCTAAAACAACATCTACTTTATCAATGATACCGAACTTCTTGGCTTCATTTGGTGTCATATAGTTGTCATAACACAATTCTTTTTCTACTTCTTTGACTTTCTTACCTGATACTTTGGAAATGTATTTGGCAGATAGGTCAGTCCAATACTGTAGTTCTTTTGTTGTGTTTGCTATATCATCCAATTTACCACCGGTCAATTCAATACCAGCTTGATGAATCATAATTCTACTAGATGGGAAAGCATATCGTTCACCCTTTGAACCTGCGGCTAGGATAACGGCTGCCATTGATGAACAAGAGCCAGCACAAATGGTACGAATCTTAATGCCCTTATGTTTGAGCTTTTCAATCATATCAATAAGTGCCCAACCAGCATCACATTCTCCACCTGGAGAAGCAATATACAATGTAATTGGGTCCTTTGTGCCATCGTCATAGAAATTCAATCTCTTACAAACTTCTGTAATCAAACCCCATTCAATGAACCCAGTAATCCACATAATCTTATTAGAAACATAGTAGTTATTTCTAATGTTGTTAAAGAAATCTGGAATAATCATTGGATTAAGAGCCTGCATGGCTTGTGGCGGAACTTCTCCGGTTCTGTAATGATTCTATTTGGTCTTCAGTTAAGTTTTTGGTGTCAGGATTTTTCTTCTTAACATCTTCTTTCTTAACAGGAGGCTTTTTATCTATTTTCTTTTTCTTCTTTGTGTCTTTTGAACAGACTGACATAAGATTCTCCACATAAATTAAATGTATGGTGTTTTATACCATCAATTTCTTCATCGTATATAATGCTCGGTGCACCGCTTTTAATTTGTGTACCGAAGATTACAGGCTAATGAAACACTACCAAAATTCTCAATGAGTTTAAATTTCTTTTGAACTTTGTTGAATTGAAATACTGCTATTCCATTTCCGTTCGCTCAAAAATTTATACTCCTTACCATTTTGGTCTTTGTATATATTACCAACAATAAATTTAGACATGACGGGCAATCTCATCCTTCTTCATTGTGGCATTGAGTTTAGCAAAAACTTTGCTTTTCCACTGATTTAGTTTCTGTCTTTCTTCGTCAGTAAGTTCGTAATCTTTAATGTAAATCTTGGCATATTCGTCAAAATTCACTTCCAAGTCTTCTAAAACAGAACAAACGATTAGTCTAACAAATTCATTTGTTGTGATATTCTTGTTGTTCAGTACAAGCGCCATTTTCTTTTTCTCCAAAGTTATCTACGAGTTCTTTTAACTTAGCACAAAAACTGTCACGCTGCTCCAAATCATCAGGAAGAATAGCAATCGCTCTCTCAACCCAATCTATCATTGTAGTAGCCTTAACAGTCTTTGATTTTTCAAATAAATTGTTGGAAGAATTTATAAGTTCCATAACCCTTTTCATCGCTTCAGGGTCCTGAACGATTTTCAACATTTCCTTCTTTTTGTTAGGAATAAGCTGTGGTGGATTAGGGAACTTATGTTTCTTCATATTACTTGTTTGATAATGCGTTATAATCGTTCCACAATCTAGTGTTAATTGTTTCTGCTATATCGTTGTGGATAGGGAAAAAGAAGGACTTCTTCTGCTTGTTGCTCATATTACGAGGGTAAGAAATCCAACGCTTCTCGCCATTGTCAATGAGTTTAATGCCGGTTACTTTCAACGCATCATTAAAAACGAGCTGAGCAATAGCAACGCAACCACCCTTACCATTAGAAATAGGCAAAATTTGAGTTGATGTAATAGTTAAATTTGACATGATATTTTCCTTTTTTGTATTTTGTATTTTTATGTGTTAAAATATATTTACAATGTTTTTCATTGTCAATACATTTTGGTTAAGATAATGTATCTGCGTAACTTGCCAAATCAGCTAGCATTTTATTCCAATCGGAAGGAATTAAAATACCTTTGCATTCATACAAAGTAAGAATTTGTTTGAATACTTCTTTGATTTGTGGTACGGGTTCGTTATCAATTACCTTCAACATATCCGAAATAACATAACTTGGTAAATCGTTTAATGTTGTATTGGTAACTTCATTATTCATATTGATGAAATGCTTATGGAAGTCATTCAAATACCAACAAAGTTTCATAACATCTTTCTTTGGGGTACTTTTATCTTCGTAACGCATAGCATATTTCCAAGCATTAGATAAATCACCAATGAGCCAGCGTGTGATTTCAATAGCTTCTAGCCCACTTTCGTGTGTGCGATAATGCTTTGGTGTGTTAACTTCTTCTTCAAGCGTCTGAGCCATTAGATAGTGTCCTCGTTCTTAATAAATTCTTTCATTATTTTTTCTTCTTCAGCTTTTTTCTTTCTAGCAGCTTCTACAATCTTTCTATCTGATTCTATATCATATTTAGTTTGTTTGCGTTTTTCCAATGCCTGACTTACTCGGTATGGCAATATAGCGAACAATACTAATCCAAATAAAAGAAGACCATACTTCAAACCAATAACACCACCGTGTAGTGCTAAGGTTTGAATGTCTGGTCCAGCAAGGCCGAAACAGGCAAGAATGTAAGTATAAAGAAAGATTGAGCCAAATGTTGCTAAGGCTATTTTCCAATTCATTTTCATTTATACTTACTCCTTCTTATAGTGTTTCGTCATCGTCAAGAATTAAAATGGCTTCTTCAGCATTAGGGCATACATAAAGTTTTTCACCTTTGTATTTAATTGGCTTTAATACACCAACATTCACTAATACTCGGTCGCCTACTTTTAATCCTTTTGGTAATGGTTTTACTTTCCCAATGCGTTTGTCAAAATGACCTTCGCCAAGTTCAACAATTTCAAACATTGAGTAAGCAATTTGAACGATTCCTGGGATATACAACCCACCAGCAGTTTGAGTAGTTAAATTACGCAAAATCATTTTATCATCAAGTAGCTTCATTTAACACCTCACTGGTTTATTGTACATCTTCGTCATCGTCAATAATCATTTCAATGCTGCTTTCAGGAACAACATTGTACTTGATTTTTGTACCATTCTTTTTATTGGTAATGATGATTTCAGGTGCTGTTGTAACATCAGCTACAACTCTATCACCAACTTTTACATTCATTGGGATTAGTTCGCCAGTAAATACATTCCATTCACCAGGTCCAACGGCTGCTACCTTGAAAATAGCCAACCCTTGCTTTGTCAATGGTGTAATGATACCAGCAGCTGATTTCTTTTCTTCACGCTGAAGAAATACTTTATTACCCGTTGCTCTCATTTCCGTTTTCCTTAGTCCAAATTACTTTATATTGATTCTTTGCGACTTCTTCTTCAATCTTAATCACAAATTTTGGGTTCTTATAGGACTCCATCAATTCCTGTGTGTAGCACAAGGATTGAATGGGGTCGCCATAAGGAACACCATTTTGGTCGCAACGATACTTCGTAATACGCCAAATGTTCATATTATGCCATTACCTGCTTTTTGAGTAAACGAGAAAGCTGGACAATGGTAGATTCAGCTTCGCTCATAGCCTTCTTGTTACGAAGGATTTGTTCAGCAGTCATACAGATAGATGCTTCAAAATCTGTCAAGGCACGAAGGGAATTCTTTGCGACCTGAACATGACGAACATTCTTCTGTGTGGTGCCTGTAACCTGCATACGATTACGAGACTGAATTGTGTTACTGGTTACCTTGTATGTAAGGCCATCATTTGTATTCAATACATAATTACTAAACATAGTATTACTCCTTGTTAAATGTTTGTTTAGTGTTTTTGTATAATCGTTTTTGATTATGTCTAAAATATAGAATTATTTTTTGGGTGTTCTAAAAATTTTCATTTTTGGGAACTGACCGAAATTATTTTATCCATAATCATTTCGTTTATGTATATTCCAAATATAAAAAGAAAAACGAGAACCATTAAAGATTCTCGTTTTTTGAAACTGGGGTATTTGTAAAGAATTATTTACGAATAGGTCTCTTGAAACCAAATATGGTAGTATCTTCTTCTTTCTTCACAGTTCTATCACCTTTTCGTTGTTCTTTGTAATCACAACGATGTTTTGCGATAGATTTACTGTATAATCTAGTGATATATGAGCCTGTGCCCAGTGCATGCCCATTGCTGGCTCGTACAGCCCCATTCTTATCAGCTAGCCAATCTACTACCATCTGTACAGTACCGGCGTCACTGACCACGTCCTGGTCATTAAGGGTATATTCTATTGAGTAGTCATTTACATAGTTCGCGGTTGTAGTCCATACCCACAAATGTAAATTATATTTTACATCATATAGTGGAATGTTCAAACCGTGCTTTCTGTAATCATTTTGGAATTCTTCTGTACAATGTTCTTCAACATATTTGTCTACTGGAATACCTTTTGTAGAAGCACCAACAATGTTGCCTTTATCGTCAACTGGTATCATTCCATTTTTAACAATGTCATCCAATGTTGCCAAACCACCTGTTGGATTTACCGATGGTAAAGCAATATCAATCTTAAATCCAATTCCTACTGGGTCAGGTTTTTCATCACCCTTTAATGTAGTAATTGTATATGGTTGTTTTGGATTATATTTGTTGCCTTCGGAATAGAATGAATCTACCTTGTCCTGGTTAATTTCTGTTACAGGATATACGATAGAAACTTCAATATCTTTGGCTTCAGCCATAATCACTTTGATAGTATCGGCACTTTCGTTACCAGCTTTATCCACATATCTACGAATAACATAGTTTACACCTTTTTCCAATCTCTGTAATGTTAATGTATCTTGGGTAATACCATTAACTGTCCATTTAACTGGAATAGCATTTGTATTAAACTTCTGCATTTCGTATGGAGACTGGATTTCAACCTTTGGTGGAATGTCATCATAAATGATTTCTACACTAGCGACTGCTTTGTTTCCAAAATCGTCAGTATATTCATAAGAAACTGTATATCCAATGTTTCCTTCTTTATTGGTTACAATCTCCTTTTCGTCATTTACGAAATATGTTATCTTGGTACAACTATCAATCATATAAGATACTTCGTAATCACCAATCTTTTGACCGGTTAAATTATCTGTCTTATATGAAACAACTACATCCTTACCATTTACTTTCTTTGTATATGTTACAGTTTGAATTGTATCTATTGGGTTGCCCTTCTTATCTACAATCTTGGTTAATGTAATTTCAGTACCATTATCTTTGATAACTTCTTTGACTTCTACCAATCCACCACCAATAGAGGTATATTGTGCTAAGGATTCGTCAATCAAATAGTTATATTCTTTAAGTTTAATATCTTTGGTCTTGATGGTATCTAATGTAACATCAATGTTAAATCTCTTTTCTGTCTTATGGACTGTATCACGAACAGTTACTGTGATTTCATTATCTTTCTTGTTTACATAGATTTTGTCATCTTTCTGTTCTTCAATGGTAATATAGTCAATAGTAGCATTTGTAGATTTAGCATTTGTCAATGTTACAACAGGTGGAGCATCATTGAACAATACTACGATAGAATCGCATTTTGTCTTTTTAGCATTACATACTTTGATTACTGTATCTTTCTTAATGTGTGGGAACTCTTGATTTGTTTCACAAGAATCTCCTTCACACAAAGTCCATTCAAACTTATGGTCTGGGTCATTAGTCTTTACAGTATCTTTTGGTTTTTCGTCATCCCATGTCTTGATTTCAGGAATTTCTTCCTCGTCAAGAATACGAATGATTACAGTAGAAGTATCGGAAAATTCACCATCAGTGACGATTACTTTTACAGTATCTTTAGTTTTCTTTTCATAGTCAATAGGGTTCTTAATGGTTAATGAACCAGTAGAATCTATTGAATAATTTGTTGTATCAGTCACAATGTATTTGACTGGTGTTTTATCTTCGTCTGTACCAGTAATCTTACATACTTTTCCTGTATAGTTTTCTTTTACAGAACAAGTTGTATCTTTTGTATGTACTGGCTCGTTAATGTCAGTAACTGTAATTGTGTATTTGGCTGTATCACTAGCACCACTTGTGTCTTTGGCTACAACTGTAATTGTAACTTTTGGTGTGGTTTCGTAATCCAATGGTTCAGTCAATTTAATTACACCATTACTGTCAATAGTGAAACCAGGTTCAACAATCTTGTATGTTATTGGGTCATTGTCAGGGTCAATAGCGGTAATGATACCAACTTCACAATTCTTACAATTTTCAGGCACATTTAATGTGTCATTTGGTTGTAATACAGGTGTTTCGTTTACATTCTTAACATTGATTACTACGATAGCAGTATCTGTAAATTTACCATCAGTTACGAAAACTTTTAGTGTATCAGATTTAGTTTGTTCATAGTCAAATGGTGTTACCAATCCAATAGCACCAGTAGTAGGATTGACATGGTAATGCACAGTATCATCGCAAGAAAATTTAACAGGATTTCCATCTTCATCTTCTCCTTTGACCTTTCCGATTTCACCAGTTTTTCCTTCTTCTACAGTAAAGGTTGTGTCTTTTGTATGAACAGGTTCATTTTCATCGTTTATCTTAACTGTTACATTCATTGTATCTTTTGATGTGCCATCACTAGCAACTACCTTGAATGTAAATCCCTTTTCTTTTTCGTAGTCAAATGTTCGTGTAGAAGTAATAACACCATTTGAATCTATGGTGAATGGAACAGTACCAACAATAGAATATGTGATTTTATCGCCATCTTGGTCAGTGGCTTTTACACTATCTTTGAATGGCTTGTTTTCTTCAACATAGAATGTGGTATCGTGTTTATCAAATTTTGGACCGTCATTTGAGTTAGTGATACTGATTGTTACAATAGCACTATCTTTTAATGCTGGGTTATTCTTGTCCTGAACCAATACCTTGATTGTATGTGTCTTTTGGTCGGTTTCATAGTCAAATGTTTTCTTTGCCCAAACTTCACCATCACTATCTACTCTAAACAAACTTGTATCACCTTCTAACATTGTGAAAATGTTTTGAGTAAATTCAGGTTTGGTATCTACATCTTCGGCAACCAATTTCACAACCATAAATGGGTGAATTAGATTTTCAGGTAATGTAGTATTGGTATCTTTTAATACTGGAGCTTCATTTACATCAAGTACTGTAATTGGAATGTTTCGTGTTACCTTAACATTTCCAGTATCGGTCAATGTAATCTTAACAACATCTGTAATGGCTTTTTCATAATCTAATGGTTCGCCAACTAGGGTCAATACACCAGTAATACTATCCAATGTGTATCTACTGTTGCTATCCAAATAGAATCGTGTAGTAGCAGTCTTATTTAAGGTCTTAATTGTGTCAACGAAACCAGTATCATTTTCTGTGAATTTGTATGTTTTTGTAGTATCAAATTCAACATGACCTATTGGAGCATCTTTAATCTTAATCTTCAATTCACCACTGGTTTCACCATTTGGCAAAACAGCACCTGACTCAATTTTAATCTTAATTATTAATGAATCTGATGGTTCTACAATATCGTCTTTTTTAACATTAATCTTAATTGAGTCTGTTGGAACCTTTGAACCAACTGGAATTTTTACAGTCTTTGTATCAATGCCACAAACAGGAAAATCTGTGACCAAATTAAAATCACTTGAATCAACTTTATCATTTAATTCAAAACAATAACTGAAATATACATCAATAGTTGCAGTATCGCTTAATTTAATTGGAATTACTACTGTAGAATCATTTTCACGCAATGCTGCACTTTCATTTAACTCAGGGTCAATATCCAATGTGTCAGGGTCAAATTTAACATAGATAAAACCAGAGCCATCAAAGTTCGCATCTATGAACAAATTATTAGAAAGCAACTGACCAGCTAGAGTCATTTGTTGTTTAATAATAATTTGACCAGTAGTGATGAATGTACCTTGCATACTATCAGTTTGTGCAAGTGCTTCAAATTTGAAATCTTTAGTAGAATAAATTAGCAGGTTACCTGAATACTTATCATTACGAATTACATTATCACCATACATTACTCTAATCTGTGGGTGAGTAGCATCAAGTATCAAACCTTCTTTTAAGAAAATTCTTGTTAGTTTACCACCAACTGGCATTTTCACATAAAGTCTGGCATCATTATTCAATGTGATTTTTTCAATATAAATGTCGCACAACTTCTTTGTTGTATCTGCAAGGTCACAATAATCAGCAATATCTAATGTGTAAATTCCACCATTTTTGAAAATTGCTTCTTTATATGTAATTGTATCATCATTAAATGTTGGTGTTCTCAATGTAGTTTTAATTTCAGGAACACTTGGTGGGCAATCTGTATAATTATTTCCAAAGAATTGACTATCATTTGCTACGATATTAGCAAACATATCATTAACCGTGCCTTGAACACAATTAAAACCAGCTGAAACATTGGCTCTATCTTTAAAACCAGTTTGCTTAACGATTATATCACCTGATACTCTAACTGGGCCTGTTGTAAAACCATCTTGCCCATTATCAAATGATATGTTACCACCGACCAAAATAGGACCGCCTATTATATGGTCAATTTCCTTTAATTCAAAATTACCATTAGCTGTTCCAAACCATCCTGATTTATCTGGAACTTTAATGTTCTGCCCGTTGAAAGTGATTCCATTTGCTCCAAACATTTTGTATTTAAGCAAGTAATCAAATTCTGCTTGTTGAGCCGCAGAATCATCTAATGCTACATTTTCAAACACGAATGGTTTAACATCTGCGCCTATCGCAAATGTGGCTATTGTAAACAATAATAAAAATAGCTTCTTCATTTTTTTCTCCTTTATTGAGTTTCATACTATTTATAGTAATTCAAACGAATTAAAATAAAAAAGTATTACCGAAATGGCAATACTTATAAGAAATAAATTAGTTTTGTTTAGATCTGGTTAATTAGTAGTAGCGACGGGTCCAACGCGGGCGATTATCCGCACATTCAAACTGGCGAGGAGAAAGGGGAGACGCATACTTCGGATTTTCTTCCTTCAACCAATCACGAACCTGTTGAGCAAGACCAGCTCGGAACTGGTTGCGGAACTTCTTCGTTCCCAAAAGAGTGTACAGAATGTCATATCGGGCTTTACCCAAACAAACCAACTTCTTATATTCACTCAAAGAAACATTCATGTGGTGAGCCTGTTCCCAACGAGCCCTGTGTTCATTAGCCAAACGAACTGCTTCCTGGTGGCGACGTTCGTTATCCAAATGCTTCTTATATTGTTCCACAAGAGCCGGAGAAGCGTCAGGAATCACACGAACATCCTTGGCATCGTCAAAATCACAATGAACACAAATCTCCATAGCCTTGTCCTGGATAATGTCATAAACCACTGCATACTGGCACATAGCCCATACATCACTCATTACTCGTTCATCCTTCCAAAATTCTTTGATTACCATACCGGCATAACGAATGGTGTAGTTTTCAGTGTTGTTGTTGCGAGTGAGAATTGCCATAAGTTACCTCTCTTTTTCTTTTTTACATAGTAAATATAACAAAAAACGCAGTTTCTGTCAATAGAAACTGCGAATTTTTATGTAAAATTTAGTTTACAAACTATTTACAATTATCCCTTATTGCTAAGGCACAATCATAAATGCTCATATTGTCAAGAAAATAATCTCTAATCCAGTCTTCAATGGCTTTTTCGTATTTCACCATATCAACTCGGTATTTCTTGACTAGAGCCATTACTTTGTTTTTGTATTTCGTGTATGAGTCGGCGAAAAAGCCTTCGTCAATTAGTTCATAGCCATAATCTTTTAATACAGATTTTGCTTCGTTCATATCCATATTAACCACCACAAGAATATGCTAATTTCTTCCATTTGTCAGGTAAACCAACTCTTAACTTATAAAGCTGGTCAAATACTCGGAAGTTCAAATCTTTACCACGAACACGAGGGTCTTTTAGGAATTCATCACTATTCATAAACTCAAAGACTTCTTTCTTGATTTCTTCGTCTGTAATGTCTTTTCCTTCGGAACCTCTAGCACCCATAGCCTTGTAAACTTTAATGTATGGGAGAACTGTTTCAATTCGTTTCATTACACCCTGAGCACTGAGAACTACATCAATACATGTACATCTTGTTAGTAATGCGGAATCTCTCTTATAGATTTCTGCTTTCTTCAAGTTGGAAATAAAGATTACTTCGCCTTCAAAAATGAAATGGTTAGGAATACCTTCTTTACCGTGGTGGTCCTGAGACCATTCCTGGCATCTTTGTGCGATTTCTTCGTTATCGTCAAGGTCTAATGTATAAACTAATCCTTCGCCCTTTGTTGCCCAAGAAATTTCTCGGAAATTACTTGAATCCAAAGCACCCTTCAATACATTAATAGCATCTGGGTCTTTCAAAACACTATCGCAGTCATCAAATACTACAATCTTGTTTCTATTATACCACAATGTATTGTACATAGCGGCAGCAGAAGATTTACCTTTAACTCTTTCCCAAGTTTCGTGTCTTTTACCATACTGGTCAAGAATCTTTTCTACATTGTAAGATTTACCAATACCACCCTGTCCAGTAATTAACAATGCTGGTAATAATTCTTTGGCAGCCATAGTTACATAACTGTCAATTTCATCGAATACAATGTCAGGGTCTGCGTATTCTGTCTTTTCAAGAACTTCTTCACCCTTCTTAATTGAGTTTGTTAATACTACAGTTTCTTTGGCACCCCTGAGAACTTTAACCTTTTCGCTATGTGGGATTTCTGTGTCATCACCATTATCTTCGGCACCAACGGCTTCACGAACTTCTTGATTAGTCAATCCCAAAGCGGTTGCGATTTCACTAACAGTACCCTGTTTGCCATACAAGTATCTAGCAAGAATGTGTTTGATATACTTCTTGTTTAATTGGACTATATTAGAAATTTCTTGTAAATCTTTATCATCTTCGTAAAGTTTTACAACCAATGCGGATTTGTTATCGTATAATTGACCTTCATATTCAACCTTTCTTTCAGTCAATAAAGATTCATCCAAATCTTCAGTTTCGGTATCTTCTGCCTGTTCTTCTTCGTTATCACCATCAAAAGAGTTAATATCTTTCAATACTGCGGCAATATCTGGCAATAACTTGGCAAATGAAGATTTACCTGGTTCTGCGTCTTTTACGAAAATTTCTTTTGAAGGGTCTTTGGTATAATCCCAATCTAACCAAAAGTTAATAGAATGGAACTTATTGCCTTCCCAGTTAATACGGATAGCGGAATTATCTGTTTGGCTTACAAACAAGAAACCAAAATAACTACCGCTATTGTT
>Ga0247609_10005369_pt1 | contig 12606 bp, 8 predicted proteins | sample 172DNAGHGlowgp2_FD_193487 | JGI IMG/M metagenome (GOLD analysis project Ga0247609, IMG submission 193487) | Sheep rumen microbial communities from Palmerston North, Manawatu-Wanganui, New Zealand - 1728 DNA GHGlow gp2 | ecosystem: Host-associated > Mammals > Digestive system > Stomach > Rumen ... | reverse complement strand
CTGCACGTCCACCTCCGTCTCGGTCATCATGGCCGCGCCCCGTGCCAGCTTCTCAATGCGCTCGGCAAGCTCCTGGACCTGGGCGATTTTGGGTGCCCGAATCTGATAGCTGACGGATGCCTCCGGCTGGATGATGTTGGTGGCGCTGCCGCCGGCGTTGTCGATCGCGTAGTGGACGCGGACGTCGGGCAGTATATGTTCCCGCAGAAAAGCCATGCCCACGCCCATCAGCTCCACCGCCTCCAGCGCGCTGCGGCCGAGATGCGGCGCGAGGGCGGCGTGAGCCGCGATGCCGTGGAAGGCATAGCGCATCTGGGCGGTGGCCAGCACGTCGTTGGGGCTGACGCGGCTGATGCAGTCCGGGTGCCAGGACAGCAGGATATCCGCCTCGTCAAAGACGCCGGCGCGCAGCATCCAGACCTTTCCGGAGCCGCCCTCCTCCGCAGGGCAGCCGTAGAAGACGGCGGTACCCTCCCGGCCGTTCTCCTGCAGATACTCCTTTAGCGCGATGGCCGCACCCAGCAGCGCGGTCCCCAACAGATGGTGGCCGCAGCCGTGACCGCTGCCGCTCTCCCCTTTCGGGCCAGGAGCCTTTTGGGCGGTCAGCGCCTGCTGGCTCAGGCCGGGCAGGGCGTCGTATTCACCGAGAAAGCCGATCACCGGCCTGCCGCTGCCAAAGCTGGCCCTGAACGCCGTGGGCAGACCGCCGACGCCTCGCTCGACCGTGAAGCCCTCGTTCTCCAGTTCCTTACACAGCAGGTGCGCAGAGCGCCATTCCTGAAAGCGGATCTCGGCAGTATCCCAGAGCTGGTTGGATATACCGGTTAACTGGCTGGAGTGCGCCTTGATCACTTTGCCTGCAAGCTGTACATAATCCGGCATGATGGTTCCTCCTCTTTTTTCTTCTGATTTTCAGTATACCATAGCATTCCCCCCATTCAGCAATGGAGAAAACCCCCAATAATACAAAGTTCGGGCGATTTCGGGGTCAACCCTTCTGAAATCGGAGTTATACGATTTTGCTTAGGTTCAAGAAAGCACTTCCATACTGGCAGTCTGTTCTGCTTTTTCTGTAAAGGCAATGTCCTTGTGACTTTTTGTGCCGTTCTATGGTTTTCCAGCTTTCCCGTAAATTCTCCAAAAAAACAGGAAATCCCCGCCATCTGCTCAGTGCTTTCGGCGGGGGTGTGGGTGTCGGGCGATTCCGGCGGCTATGACAGACGGTTCATCCCCACATACGTGGGGATGTTGTCCTTTAAGACTGCCGTCATGATCATACAGCGCTCTCGCTTTATTCCTTTTTCCTCCATGCCTGCCGCGCGGGGAAAGTACGGATTTTCAGTTCAGCGCAGATACTTCAGGATCAGCTGTTCCCAGGCCTCCTCGGTCTTGTATCCGCCGTCCGGCTCAGGATCCAGGAGTTTCCCTTCTCCGTCGAAGAAGTAGTTCTCCGGCCAGCCGTCGTTATCGAACTGCTTGAGCTCCGCGCAATCCATGATGACAGGGTAGGTAATCCCGACATCCTCCACGATTTCCATGGAGTCCTCGGCCGTGGAATCCTCATGCCTGCAGCACAGGCCGAGGAACAGAACACCCGCGTCTTTATATTTCTCATAGAGCTTTTCCATGGACGGCAGCTCTTTCACGCAGGGGCCGCACCAGGGCTCCCAGATATTCAGGATCACCAGTCGCGCTCCCTGTATGATCGACTCGTCCACAGGCCGTCCGTAGATATCGACGGTGCTGAAGCGCAGTCGGTTCATCTCCGGGTCGAGCGCAGGTGCGGATGTCTCCGGCTCAAGTACAGGTGCGGATGTCCGCGATTCTTCCTGATCCTCAAATGTCACGCCGGACTCCACCAGGATGGAATTCCGGAAGGTAACGTCCGGCAGTCTGCTGTCGCAGGTGCCGATCTGACGAACAGCCTGATACGGTGCGCCGGTCTCAAGGAAACCGTTCTCCACAGCGTAACAAAGCCATTTTGTCTCCGGATTAAGGTAGAAGCTGACATCCCGATCCCCGAGATCATAGACAAAGACAAGGAAGCCGTTGTCTTCTTCGCTGTACTTCAGCCGCGCATTGGAAAGGTCATAACCCCAGATGCTCTCGTGCCATGAAGTATAGACATCTTCTGCCTCAATGAGCGTTACGGTGTTGCTGTCCTCGCCGGTACTGCCGTCGTAGACATAGGAATACAGCGCGCTGTACGGATAGTCTTCATAATATCTGTATTCATAGTAGTCCTCGCCGCCGTTATACTCTATGATCTGCACGCTGTAGATGGAAGCGGGCACCTCCGGCGAATAGAAATACTCGATCTGCTCGGAAATCTGGTTGCTGTGCCCCATTTCGGAAATATACGTATCCATATTGACCCGGAGACTGCCGAACTCCGTGATATAATTCCAGATCGTCTGCTCATTCAGCAGCGCGGCAGCGTCGATTTCCGTGCTGCCCGCCGCGAAAGCGTGCGGCATAAGTACTGAGAGCATCATCACTGCCAGAAGCAGCGCCATGGTTTTTTTGATAATCTTCATGTCATTTTTCCACCATGTTCATATTTGCGGGGTTTATCCGCAAGTTCATTCCGGAATAATCTGAAACCTGATACCGTGATCTGCCGCATATACATGGGCAGGACTATATTGAAGCACGAGGAGGGTCAGATGCGGATTGTTCCTGTCGAAGGCGTCCGCCGCGATGCTCGTGACGCTGCCCGGAACAAGCACCATCCACAGCCCGCTGCACTCGGCAAACGCGCCGCTCCCGATGGTCGTCGTTCCCTCCGGCAAGATCACATAGCGAAGGCTTGTGTCGCCCCGGAACGCCTCTGCCTCAACCGTCTTCACCCCGGCGGGAAGGCTGAGACTCGGAAAATCCGCCTCACAGTCGAGCTGTCCGGCGAACAGGTATCGGCCGGAGCCATCGTACTGTCCGGGAACCGGCGTAAGGCGGAGCGGGATCACCTCGCCGCTGTTTTGATAGACATATTCCTTTTCCCCGGCGAGAAGCGTGCTCAGCTTATCGGCAAGCACTGCACCTGCGTTCAGGCGGCTGCTTCTTGTGATTTTGTTTTCAAATGTGTAGCTCTGCGGGAAAGGAACGGAAAAGCTGTAGCTGCCATCCTGCAGGGCGTCGCTTATACTTGCCTCGAGACTGTCGGCCCAGCCCTGCGCCTCGCCGTCCTGCATATAGTAGTTATAGCGGTAGCTGTTGCAGACATAATCCGAATCATAGGCGAAAGGATGATCCACGCTCAGGATCTCCTCCGGGACAAAGCAGTACTGATGATGCTCCATACCGTATCCGTTGTCGTCCCAGGTGCAGTCCACATAGTACCATTCTCCGCCCAGCTCCACCACATTCCAGGCGTGGTCGATGTTGTTGATCCTGTCCACGCCAATCCCCGCCTCTTTCAGGAGCAGGTAATAGGCCTTGGCATAGCTGTCGCAGACGCCGTAACCGCCGCACAGTACGCCGTCCGCGTGATAGTGGCCGTATGTCTGATCATAATCCGCGTTATATGTCAGCCAGTCGTGGAGCCACAGCGCGGTTTCATAATCATCGGTGATGCCTTCCGCGCGGCATTGGCTGACGATATCGGACGCTACTTTGTAAACGGTGGGATACTCATCGTTAAAGGCAGAGAAGCGCAGACTTTTGTATCTCCTTTGACCGTGGCTGTCGTTCAGCCATACCCGCAGCTCATAGTGGCTGGAGGCAAGGAGCTGGTATGAGTAATCGATCTGCCTGATTCTGATATAATCGCTTTCTCCTTCTTCATTATTCGGCCCGCTTAATCTTTTGAGAACCGAACTGGACGAATACGTCGTCCCATCCTGCTGCAGGACACGAAAATCCATATCGAGGTCAACAAGCACGATATTATACTTGTAGTATCCGTCTCCGCCCGCGAAGCCGATGCTCCAGGTAGTCTCTTCCGTGAAGAATTCGCCCGTCGGATTTGAAATATCAATCCGTAGCGGCTGAACGCCCAGGCCTTCGACAGTCAAGGGAAGCTTATAGCGGGTGTTGTGGCCGCCGCTGTCCTTTACATCGACCCAGAGCTGATACGTTCCGTCATACTGAAAGGTAAAGCTGAAGGAATTTTTGGCGCTGTACAATTGCTGCCCCTCGGAATAGAACTTCCATTTCCCGTTGATGTAAGTCGGCAGGACCATGTAGAACTGATAGAAATACGGCGCGGTGCCGCCCTCGGCCGAGACGTCCCAGGTCCGCGCTGCCGCGCCCTGCGGTTCCCTCTCCTGCACGGAGATGATGAGTTCTCCGGGAGCGCCTTCCTCCGAGCCGAAGAATACTTCCTCATCGCTGAGCAGAAGCTCATCTTCAACCAAAAGGATTTCTTCATCGCTCTGCTGGTCGGGAACCGGCGGCAGATTTGCTTCCGGAATACCGTCCGGCAGGACAGGCCGCGGCAGATCATCCTCAAAGGTCTGGGCTGATGCAGGCGGTGTCAGGATGCCGGCAATCAGCACGAACGCGAGAAAAAATGATAAGGCTTTTTTCATTGGCGTATCTCCTCTGTCAGTAAATCATATTCGTTATATCTCGCCGCCCTCTGCAGGAAACGAGGCAGAAATGTGCGATAATTTGCCTTAGGTCTTCTGTTCTTGATTTTACCATGCAGCGCGGAGGCATTTCAAGCGATGGCACAGAACGTGCCCCTTTTATTGGGAAAGCTTTAGCTGCCTTTTCCATAAAGAAAAAACCGTCGTAAAAAAGGGCACGAATTGTGCCACTCCTTGAATTTACGTCAATGATGATATATGATAGTTTTGATTAATTCTATATAAACCCGGAGGAACCGCCGGCATGGAAAAACCAGAGCATTTCGGAAAACGTGTTCGTGAACTGCGTATCAGACAGAATCTTACGCAGCAGCAGCTTGCCGACAAAATCTTTGTGGCCAGAAAAACCATAAGCAACTGGGAAGCCGGGATACGCGAGCCGGATGTCAGCATGATCGGTCGTGTTGCCCGCAGTCTCGGCGTTGAGGTTTCCGAGCTTTTGGATGATTCTCCCTCTGAAAGCACGCCGCCGACGATCATCATGGTGGAGGACGAACCGATTATTCTCACTGGATTTATCCACATTCTCGAGGATACGCTGCCGGATATCCAGACCTTTGGCTTTATGACCGCGGAAGAAGCCGTACGTTTCGCCGGAGGGACCCGTGTTGACGTCGCCTTTATGGACATTGAGCTGTGCGGAGAAAGCGGTATTGAGCTCGCCGAAGAGCTGTGCGTGCTCAACCCGCACACAAATATCATCTTTTTGACCGGCCACCCGGAGTATACCGGGGAAGCCTTGAATCTGCACTGCAGCGGGTATATTCTGAAGCCCCTGACGCCGGAAAAGATCAAGAAGGAAATCGCGCATCTGCGGTATCCTGTGAAGGGGCTGTCCATGCCATGACAGACGGGGCAAAATTGAAAAAAGCGCTTCCGGAGCTGGCACTGGGTATCTTCCTGTTTGTCTGTCTCCTGCTTGTCGTTCTGATCCATCACAGTCCGGGCCTTGCGCGCTATGCCTATGCGCCGTATTCCTTTTATATCCTCCAGCCCGATGAGGTCAGGGAGGAGGCTGTTCCAGAGTATGCAGGGATTCGCCGCAGCTACATATTTACTCTTCCGGAGGCGGAAAGCGCCACAACCATCGGCGCACGGATTTCCTTTTATCTCCGCCACAGCTATGCCACACTCTCCATCGAAGACTCTGAGCTGAGCTATGACAGTTCAGAGCTGGATACGCCGCATATCGGACGAACGCCGGGCAATTATTGGGTCACCGTCCCCGTACGCCCCAATTACGCCGGTAAAACGCTGCGTATTACGCTGACTCCTGTCTTCGAGAGTGTGCGGAATGAAATTCCCAGCTTTTATCTGATCGGCCACGAACAGCTCCTTACCATGCTGCTGATCCCCGAGGATGCGCTGATGCTCAGCCTGTGTGCGGCCGCAGCCGTCACAGGGTGTTTTCTGATTCTGATGGCGTTCCTTTTACCGTTGGATCGGAGAGATCGGAAGCGGATCGCCCTGCTGGGCGCCATTGCGATCACGGCGAGTCTATGGAAGCTCACCGGCTTGTCCTCGGTCGCGCTGATGCTGGATTCCTACGGGTATCATAAAGAAATCTGGTATCTCGGTGCTGTGCTGTACATTGTCACGCTGGTGCTGTCTCTCCGCTTCCTGATCCTGCTTCGGGACGACAGGAGCTTCCGGGCAGGTCTTATCTGCTACGACGTCGCGCTGGCCGGGGCGTTCGTTCTAGTCCTTCTGCAGCTTATGAACCGCGTTGAGCTGTACAGTGTTCTTGTCACCTATGGCGTGTTTGCAGCCGTCCTGCATCTGGTCGTTCTGTTTGAGAAGAAACCCTCGCGGCAGGAACTGTTTTGGGGTCTTCCGTTCCTGGTGATGCTCGGCATGGATATGCTGCTCTTTGTCAGTTTCCATTCCATGCATAACGCGCCGTTTTTCATGCTGTGGATCATCGCGAACCTGTTTATTCAGGGCTTTGGCTTTGTGCGCAGCGCAATCCTTCGGGAGCGCCTGCTGCGCGAAAAGGAGGCGGAGCTGCGAAACGTACGGATCACCAGCCTGATGCAGCAGATCCGTCCGCATTTCATCTATAATACGCTGACGTCCATCTATGTGCTGTGCCGGGATAATCCGGTGATGGCTATGCAGGTCGTGCAGGATTTTACCGCTTATCTCCAGGCCAATTTCACCGCGATCGCCGCGACAGAGCCGATCCCCTTCCCCGAAGAGCTTCGGCATACGAAGTCTTATCTCGCAGTAGAGTCGATTCGATACGGCGACAGGCTCTCCGTTGTTTTTGACACGAAGCATACCGCCTTCCGTCTCCCTGCACTGACGCTGCAGCCCCTTGTCGAAAACGCCGTGAAGCACAGTCTTGGACAGATCAGGGGCGAGACAGTACAGATTACCGTTTCTACCCGCATGGAGAGCGGCTGGGCGGTCATCATCGTGAGCGATAACGGGCCGGGGCTCGCTCCGAGCAAGGACGCTTCCGAATTCCATATCGGCCTTCAGAATGTGCGGGACAGGCTGGAGATGATGAGCGGCGGCTCTATGGAGCTTCAAAGCACTCCCTCCGTCGGCACGACGGTGACCGTGCGGATTCCCCCGGCGTCAAATTGACCTGTAAGCATTGCGTGAAAGGAGGAAATCATGAGAGCTTTGTTTTTCATTCCGGGCGTTGTTTGCCTTTTTATCGGCGTGGTTTTCATTCTGGTTTTCCGGTACCGCACCATCGCAGATGAAAAGTCGGAGCGCAGCATGATCGCGCAGGGCTGGGCAAAGCTCATCGATACTGGCAGCAGATTGGAATATGACTATAATAATCGGGCCAGAACCGTGTATTTCGGTGTTTACGAATATGACACGGCTGACGGGCAGCACATTTCTTCCGCCTCCGACTTCGCCTATGGCAACCCGAATGGTATTCCGGGAGCACAGGGAAACATGGTGAAAATCCGCTATAATCCGAACAGCCCGACTGAATTTATTCTTTTGGAGGAGCAGGTCGTTTCCAAAGCGGTTCTGCCTTCATTCAGAAAAGTCGGAATCATCCTGTTGGTTCTCGGCATTCTCTTTACGGCGGCAGCCATCGCTGCCATACTTGGTCTCTTTGATTCTCTTCTGGACAGCCTGATAAAACTGGCGGAAAACGGGAATTTAATCAGCTACAGCCTTGGCAGTAATTGAAGCAGCAATGCGAAAAGTATAAAAACGTCAACGGCGATAACGGTGCTGTGAATGACAGCTTCTGCTACGTTTATAACCAAGTATACTGTATTATAAGGAGGAAAAAATGAAAAAAGTACTCAGCATCCTTTTAGCCACGATCATGCTCACATCCCTTGGCATCAGCGGATACGCGGAGACAGATGACACTCTCACGACGGAGTTGATTCTGGATAGGCTGACCGAAGGAGATGAAGCGGCCGAGACGCCTTCCGATCAGGCGGCCAATGGTGCTCTTCGTCTGGCGGAGATGGTTGTCGCCCTCGATAATCTCAACATTGAAACGCAGGGCGAAGCGGATCATCTGAACAGGATCCTTGACAAGCTCGCAGAAATCGACGTGCCGGAGGAGAGCCTTGAACACAAGCTCGCCATGGGCGCCATGAAGACCTTTGAAGCCCTGGTGATTTTCCAGCAGCAGGCTGATTCAACCGGGAAATATGAGGAGGAACTCCAGCAGATTTTTGACAGTTTTGTCGCAAATGATGAGAAGGCGGCCGACTCAAAGCAGCAAGCTGTCAACGGTCTTTACCACAGCGTACTTGCTGCATCGCTGATCGCGCGCGGATTCTGCCGAGATCAAGGCATGGCTAAACAGATCGAAGCGGAATTGAATACCTTTAATGAGGCTGACAAGTCCGTAACCGAAAGTGATGTGGATCAGCTTCTTCTCGGCTCGGAAACCTTGTTCAGGATGCTGACGGCAACTGCGTCCATGCTTGATGCAAGCGGCAGCTATTCAGACGAAATGCGGGATTTGTCAGAAAACACATATTCCGCCGACAGAGAAGACCCCGATCCGACGTACAGGCTCGCAAACTGGTTTTATGGATGTGTCTATATGACAGACCTGATTGCCAGAGCGATCCAGGCTTAAAGCACCTTACTAATTCTTTATTCCTTTCTGCAATACCTAGTCACCGGAAAACCGCACTCGCGGCAGATGCCGCCTCTCATCAGGGTCTCACATCTGTCATATGCATTTCTCCGGCAAAAGCGCTCCGTGGTTCCGCTTTCGCCAAATTGATAGCATATATCTTAAGTATGGCTTCTGCATGTTTTTCTAAGAAGGCATTACAGTATGCAAATATTCTCACATTGAAAAACATTTTTTTGAGCTGTGTTGAATTATTGTTGAATTTTCCTCAAAGGGGCAAAATTTAATTTGGATAAAAAAATACAGAAAAAAGGCTGATTCTTAATGAATCAGCCTTTTTAGTGTCTAAGTACGCCCAAAAGTACACCTTTTAAGCTAAGTACGCCGAAAAGTACACCAGCGTATGTAGTTATGTAAACCAAGATTCATCAAACCGCTTCTTGTAAGAGCTTTCCGGCTTGCTTTTGCAACTTCACCAGTTCTGTTGAATTCAGCTTTTCGAGCTTTTCATCGCAGTCCTGCTTGATGATGATGTTTGTTTTTGTCATCTCATAGAGCAGTCTGGCTAACAGGACGGTGTTCTCGACAGTTCTCTTTTCTTTTTTAGAGAACTCTTTCCAAGTAGTTTTTTTCTGACAGTAGCGTCGTACTGCGATGCACAATTACTCAGATACTACGAAAAACTGGAGACAACTTGAACGATTGCCTGAATTATGTAAACCAAGTGAACGATTGCCCGGCAAAGTGAACGATTGTCCCTGAAAGTGAACGATTACTCGGGGAGCACGGGCAAGAAAAGGCAGCAGAAAGCAAAAAATCGGCCGCCCAAAATGACGAGCGACCGAGAGCGATTTGAATTTCAAAACAAGAAATGCGAGGAAATAGCTGGATTTCGGCTATTTCTTCGCATTTATGGGTAAAAAGTTTAGGTAGGTTATTTTATCAAAATAACCTACCTAATATGGCGGAGGGTGCAGGATTCGAACCCGCGTGGGGTTTCCCCCTAATGGTTTTCAAGACCACCCCGTTATGACCGCTTCGGTAACCCTCCGTGTATGTTAACTCCCATGCGGGAGATAACGACGATATGAAATTGTCTTAGATTTTCTCTTAGATATGCCGGGGGACCGTGACCGGGGGGCGGCGAAAAATGCAGCGCGCGTGCGGTTTTGCGGGATCGGATGCTCCGTTTGCTGCGACGGTTTTCAAGACCACCCCGTTATGACCGCTTCGGTAACCCTCCGTGTATGTTCAGTTGTCCTGAAACTAAACGGATTTTATCACGTCGCGCCCGGCAAGTCAAGGCGTATTGACTTTTCTGCGTGGCAAGGGTAAACTTTACCTGTTATGATTGTGTGCATAAGGAGCGGGAACATGCCTGACAGACAGCGCAAAACGGAATATGTGTTGACGGCGCTTATCGCGCTGGTGATCCTCGGATATCTGGCCGTGTTCACCGTCATTGACTTCGGCGGCTTTTCGCGGCTTTGTACCTCCGACATGTACGAGGACACGCTGGTGGCGCGGCTGATGTGGGAGCAGAAGACCCTGTTTCCGAAAAACTACCTCTTCGGCAACCAGTTCTATGTCGTGGCGACACCGATGCTGTCGGCTTTCTTCTACGGCCTCACGGGCAGCATGAACCGCGCCATGGCCTGGGCGACACTGTGCATGTCGGTTTTCCTGCTCGCGTCGATGGACTGGATGCTGCGCGCGCATATCAGGCGTCCGGCCGTGCGGCTTGCCGCGATGCTTACATTCCTGGCCTCGCTCTTCGGCCACTATACTGTTTTCCGCGAGGACGGACAGCAACTCTTTTTTGCCATGTGCAGCTTCTACGCCTGCTACCTGATCTGCTTCTTCGTGGTGCTGGGCGATTACGCCCGGGCACGCACGTCGGAGAAGCTGCGCCTGCCCGCCTTGGGGCTTTCGCTGTTCCTCTGCTTTTGTACCGGCATGCAGAGCCTGCGGCAAACCTGCGTGCTGATCCTGCCGCTGATTACCTATGAGCTGCTTGCGGCCCTGTACCGCCTTTGGAAAAAACAGCCTGTCTACCCGAAGGAAAAGCGCATGCGGCTGCGGCGCGTGCTCGGGTATACCGGTGCGAACGTCCTGGGCCTTGCGGTGATCCGTTTGCTGCCGGTCAAGCGCCACGAGATCTACAGCGGCGCATCCATCTTCTCCGGCGCGTCGCTCGGCGAAAAGCTCCGGGATGTGCACAAGGCGCTCGTCACCGTGACGGGCTATGAAGCCACACGGGATGGGGATGACCGCCTGTTCTTTATCCTGATGTTCGTTGTGCTTACGCTGCTGGTACTCGGGGCGGTGTATCTGCTCCTGCGCTCCCGGCGCGGCCTCGAGGGGACGGGCTGCTTCTGGATGCTTGCGCTGACCGGCTGCATTGCTGTGATTGCGGCCTCCTTTGCAACCTCGGTGCAGCTGCGGCCCATCTACCTGTTTCTCTACTACACGCTCCCGGCGCTCTCGCTGGCCCTTATCGCGGAGAAGGCAAAGCCGCGCCTGCTTGCGGGACTGATGGCGGCGCTGTGTGCGCTGTCGGCGGCAAACCTCTATTTCAGCTACAGGGACGATCTGCGTGTCGCCTTTGACGCCGAGCCTACAGCTGCCGAGCAGATCGCCGACTGGGCGCTGTCTAACGGCTGTGAGCTGGTGTACGGAAACATGTCCATGTCCGCCCCCGCGGTGGCGGTGTGCTCGGACGGAAAGCTCGTTGCAGGGTGCTGGCAGGATGATTACCTGTTCAAGATTTCCACTGTGATCAACATCCGCGACATCTACCATATCGAGGACTATAAGCGGGCCGCCTTCGTGCTCCTGGAAACGGAGGTGCCCGAGATGCTCGCCGAAACGACGGCCAACGGCGTGGAGATGACCGATCACGGCCGATACGGCTATTACCATGTCTACACCGCCTCGCAGCAATGCCTCTGGCCGGTCACAGAGCTGATCGACTACGCCGAGAGATTCCCGGAGTACAATTGAATACTTCCCCGCGCCGCTGCACACGTTATTGCGGCGGCGCGTTTCCTGTGGTAAACTGTAATAAATATGAAGAGCTGGAGGGAAAGATAAATGGAATTCAAACGCTGTTACGGCTGCATGCGGGAGCTGGACGCACCCGGAGCCGTGTGCCCGCACTGCGGATTTGACAACACGAGCGACCCGGGAAAGCAGCCGGGACATATGCTCGCATGCGGAACACTCCTGAACGGACGATATGCGGTGGGCCGCTTTCTGGGACAGGGCGGCTTCGGCATCACCTACCTGGGCTTTGACTCGTGGCTGGACGTTCCGGTGTGCATCAAGGAATACTACCCCGAGGGGGGAGCCGTGCGCACGATGCCGCACAGCGGTGCCGTACACTGGGGAAGCGACGAAAATGCGCAGAGGCTCAGGGACTGCTGCCAGAGCTTCGTCAGTGAGGCACAGAAGGCCGGCAGGCTGCAGGAGCTGAAGCATGTGGCGGGCGTGCAGGCCGCCTTCTATGAAAACGAGACGGCCTATATCATCTTGGACTATGTTGAAGGCGAGACGCTTGGAGACAGACTGGTCCGCACGCAGAAGGTCCTGAGTGAAGCGGAATGCACGGCGCTGATGGCACCTGTGATGCAGGAGCTTGAACAGGCGCACGGGCAGGGGATCATCCACCGGGACATCAAGCCCGACAATCTCATGTACACACCGGCAGGCGAGCTGGTGCTGCTGAATATGGGCGCGGCGAAGGATCTGGTGACGAGCGGGCAGTATACAAGCGGCACGACCGCTGTCAGAGCGGTGAGCCAGGGCTTCAGCCCGATGGAGCAGTACCGGGCAAAGGGAACGATCGGCCCGTGGACAGATGTGTATGCCATGTGTGCCACGATCTATTACTGCACCACAGGAACCGTGCTGCCGACGCCCATGGAACGCATCAAAGGCGAA
>Ga0247609_10005367_pt1 | contig 12611 bp, 12 predicted proteins | sample 172DNAGHGlowgp2_FD_193487 | JGI IMG/M metagenome (GOLD analysis project Ga0247609, IMG submission 193487) | Sheep rumen microbial communities from Palmerston North, Manawatu-Wanganui, New Zealand - 1728 DNA GHGlow gp2 | ecosystem: Host-associated > Mammals > Digestive system > Stomach > Rumen ... | reverse complement strand
CCGGCGGAAAGGCTTTAAACGGAACAAATGTACAGCAGTGGGGAGCAACAGCACCGGGCGGCCAGTACAATACGTGGAAGCTTGTTTCAACAGGTGACGGATATTATCAGCTGTACTCAATGCTCGGCGGCGGCTATTCATATCTTTTGGACTTAGCAAACGGCAGTACTGCAAGCGGAACGAATATTCAGATCTGGCAGGATACGAACTGCGACGCGCAGGTATTCAAGCTTCAGGCAAACGGAGACGGCAGCTACGCAATTTTAACAAAGGCAACAGGCTGCAAGTCAGGCTTGGATGTAGCAGCAGGATCAACCGCAAGCGGCGGAAATGTACAGCAGTGGGGATACGCCGGCGGAAACCACCAGAAGTGGATATTTGAAAGAGTTCAGTAATTTAAAAGTGTTGGGGAAAAGGCATTTTTGATAAAATGAAAAACCGCGTAAGTATCAAAATTCGTGATACCTACGCGGTTTTTCATATCTGAGCCATCGGAGATTCGAATTGTAAAAATGACTTCTTATAATTTGCTCTATATGGCGCTAAGTCCCGTAAACATGGGATTTTAGGCACTTTTGATTATTGTATCTTACCTTGATTTATGATATGTTTTCATAGCGGTGAAGGACAAATAAAGGACAAGATACCGTTAGCTATCCTCTGCAATATTATAAAGCTGTAGTCAACACGGTGATGCTAAGAATATTCGGTCTTGAAAACTGATTCAGTAAGGGTTTGTTCCTCCGCCTGCAAACTGGTCTAAAACCAGATCGCTTTCCGGTGAATAAAGCTAAGGGCCTTCTTGTTTTTTTATGTATTATTTAAAAATCGCTACCACAATTATTACAGTGCCATTGTTTACCTATTTTTCCGCTGCCTAAGCCAAAGAGACCGGTTGACAAGAGTCTGCTTACAGTGCTTATTTTATAGATGTTATTGGAATTGCAATAAGGGCATATAATAGAAGGCATCTCTAATGGGAATTGCGGCACATAAACAGATGGAATATTGCGAGTAGCTTTAATTATATCACATATTGATATTGCGTCCGCAATATTTAAATATGTCTTTTTCCCTATGGAAGATACAGCATTATTGTACATTGTTATATCTGTAGATAATATCATATTTAATTCTTCAGAAAAATCATAAATAATGCCATTTATGGTACAAAAATTGTTGTTTAATACGTATCCACAATATATACATTGAATAATTGTATCTGATATCATTTGTCCACATTCGGGACATCGTATTAGCGCCATGGTCATACACTCCTTTAGTTTTATTTGCTTGAATTAAATATGATATCGGTTAATTATTATATATGCATTACAAAATTATATTTGTCATTTATGTCAATAATGTGTATACCAAGAATGGTATATATATTAAAAAGAGCTGCTCCAAATCTGTTAATATTGCTTTCGGTTATTGAATTTGGGAAATCTGTTTCGATGAGTTGTATTTCTTGGTCAAGTAATTCAACATATCGTTTAAACAACTTGGCTTTATATAGTTTTTCCAATATACCGTTAGTAAATTCTGTTGTTGGAGCATCTCGATGAGATATCACTTGTATGATTAATGTGAAAAATGATTCAAAATCATATTGATTAGACAAAAAACAATTTTTTGCATTATCAATGTTATGTACACTATATACAAGATGGCGCTGAACCAATTTAGCATAATCATAGATATTTTTATCTTTATGATGTCCAAGCAGGTTTGTCCATGTCGGACTATACAGTCTGCCTCCCCTATTTGCTAAATATTCATCCAGATATGTAACACCAAATGCAAAGAATAAATCTTCTTTAGTTTTAATGTGGTTTTTTAGTTTTAGAAATCTAACATAGTCGATTTTCCTTATGAAAATCTCATAATTTTTTGCGTGAGTTATCTCGTGAGCCAGTATTTCTAAGTAAATTGGATGTGCTGTTTTGTGCAATTCAAAAACCTTTTCGGTTAGTTTTAGTGTGACGTGTCCAGACTCGTCACCAAAGCACATGGCAAAATAATCATCGTTATTGTGTTCAAGTTCTATTCTGTTCAATGAAGAGACTTGTATATCATGGATGATTGCACTAATGTCAGACTCCAAATATGGCGGGATTGTAATATCTTTAGGATGTTTTACTCTGACCATTTTAGAAACTATATTAAAAAACATATCTTACCTCCGTCAATTATAGAAATATTATGAAAGATACTCAATTATTATTACGCGGTTCGCCAGTTATATCTGATGTGGATTTATATTATCAAAATCCTGATGCATTTTATGAACAGTATAGGACAAGTGCGCACCCTGTATTAGATATGGATGGAGCAATGGATAACTATATATTGTGTAGCAGAATGAGCAGTTCTCAACTGTAATCACCACTTATATCCGCAGTTATCGCAGTGGTAAGTTTTATTTTAAAACCCGTTGCTGCTTCTACCCCATATCATCATACAAGTTGCAAACGCACCTATTATAACAGATATTATTCCCAGTATAATACAAGTCTTACCTGCGTCAGATCGGCGACGGTCTTTGTCGGACAGTAGTATACCGCCTATTATAAGACCTGCAAGAGGTATGATAAATGAGATAATATATTGAAATGCAAACGACGGAGTATGACGGTTATTGAAAGAACGTTGAGCGTCGGCATGTTGTTTGCGAGCCATACTTGCCCTATATCCGTCAAAATCTTGCACTGCATAATCATACTGCATTTTTTTGGTTTTGTAATTAGAGTATTCGTAGTATAAACATATGCATCCCATAGGAATAAGAATAATTCCAAAAAGTGTAAAAGTCGCTATTCCTATAATTATAAGTATGCCACTTATAATTACCATAGGAATGTTTAATTTTGGTTTAGATGGCATTGGAATGGCGGATTTTGCTCGTTCCCATTCTTTGGCTTTTTCTTCTTCGTATAACAGGTCATTAACATATTCTTTAATGTTGAACCCACAGTCAGGGCAACTTTGAGCTGTTGAAGATACGTTTGTTTTTCCACATTCGGGACAGGTTATGAGCGACATAGTATTTCCTCCTTAGACGCAATTTACTTGGATTAAAGATGATGTAATATTTAACTCCAAGATTATATGCTGTTTAGAAATCGCTACCACAATTACTTTATGATAAACATATAGGTGATAATACCGCTAATTATAACAGATATAATTCCTAATCCAACACAATTTGTTCCGGCACTGCGTTTTTGTATATTATTGTCGGACAGTAAAATACCGCCTATTATAAACCCAGCAATAGGAATGATGAATGAGATGATGTATTGGAACATGAATGATTGAGTGCTTATTGGTGATTTAAACAACAACATAGTGAATGTCCAAATAATAAAACCAATGATAAATAATACTAATCCTATCGCATATTCCATTACGCAAAGAAGAAGCCCTATGCCCACGCATAAAAAACCTATAATTACACCTAAATCTAAAACTCGTGTTCTTGAGCCAAGTTTGGTTTCTAATCGAGAGATGATATTCTCCGAAAAACTTTGATTATTATTTTGCAACAATGCTGACACGTCCTTTCTGTTTTTATTTTATGAAATAATGTAACTATTCAGTATCCCCCTGCTTTGATAAAGAAAATCGATGCTTTTTCTGCATAAACATTCACACAAGTGCTGGTCATGCAAAAATATTGTATAATTACAAATGCGTTTCAATAAAAATTCTTATTTTGCTAGTGGGCACTGAATAGTTACGAAATAATAATATCCTGTTATGAATTAAAAATCGCTACCACAATTATTACAGTGCCATTGTTTACCTATTTTTCCGCTGCCCAAGCCAAAGAAACCAGTTGACAAGAGTCTGCTGACTGTGCTTATTTTGTGAATGTTATTGGAATGACAGTAGGGACATCTTGGTTTTGATTGTCTAGATCGTGCATGTGTTTGTTTGTTTACAATCTCCTTAGCTTTTGCTAAGGCATAGGCATCAAAGTTTTTTATAGCAAAATCATATTCTTTTTTGTGTTTACGGTATATATCTGCGCCAATATATATCATTATAATACTTGGAATGCAAATCAGAACACACGACCAAAGTGATCCAGTTGCTACAGCAATTAACGGCCAAGACAATAATAATATAATACCTATTATAAACACTGATAGTGAATGATATGGATGTAGCGGCGGTTTAATTGATTGTTTAATGTCGTTGTAACGTTTGTCTAAGATTCTTTTTTGTTTTGCTTGATATTGCTGTAATAGATGTTGTTTGACGTTAAATCCGCAATTAGGGCATGAAACTGCCGTGCTGGAAACATTATCCTTTCCGCATTCTGGACACTTTATTAATGCCATAATATCAACTCCTTTTACTATTTTATACAGTATATCATATTATTTTAAATATTTCAAGTCATTTGAAAATATGGTTCCTGACTTTTATAAAGTACTATATTGCAAATCACTCTCCTCCATCAAACTTCCTGTTTCTTTTCAGCTTGAAATTCTGCCTTGAAACCGCCTCACTGATGCCGCCGATTAATGCATTCAGAAACTCAGACTGGTCTTCGGGTAAATCCGGGCTCGTGAGCCCCGACATGATATCTGCAACGGTCAGTTTGTTGTTAGCGGGCACATCTGCGCTCTCGGTAGCGGCGGTCAGCAGCTCGTTAAGCGGAGAATGCACGCCGGTTTCCTTCATCACCTTGTTTCCGTACTTGGCTATAAGTTCATCAAGAACAACGTCAAGGAATTCCTTTATCTTGTATCTGTCAAAGCGATCATCAAAGTGAGCCTGCTCCAAAAGGCTTATAACCTCATCCTTAACATCTTTACCGCCTGCTTTCTTTGCATTAAGCAATAAAGCCTCATAATATTGATTAAGGCTTGCATAGGTGGTTTCCATACTTTTATCGGTAAAAATTTCTATCCTGTCAAGTAATTCGGGAAAGCTGTCCAGTGAAATCAATGCGGATAGTATCTGTCCGTGACGGCTGTCGGATTTTAATTTAATGATGGCATCATCTGTTAAATTTAATTCGCTTATTTCTGTTTCTTTCACCTCTTTGCCATGCTCGCGACCAACCAGATAATCTATTGATACTCCGTAATAATCAGCAAGCGTGACAATGTTGTTGATGCTTGTTTCATAAGGCTCCGTTTCTAATCTTTCCAAGTGACTGAGAGTGCTTGTGGGTATGCCCGTTTCACGTTCAACATCTTCCATACGCAGCTTTTTTGTTATTCGCAGCCACTTTAAATTCTCGCTTAATATATCTAATCTCATACTGCACCTCCGATACAATATATTCTATCATAAATTCTGTCCTTTTTCAATCCCAAACACGGGATTTTTTTAGTTTGTAAAATTTCTGCAGGATATGGGATATACAAGCGGAAGCAGCTCATATGGTGCTATAATCTGAGCGTGATAACCGGTTACACAGAAACTATAACAGATTGGAGGACAATATTTTATGACATTAAGAGAGAAAGAAAACCTTATATCGCAGTTTATCGTGCTTGTAAACAGCCTTCCCTCCGACTGCGCGGCAGAGATACCTGCCGCAGCTAAGGATGAAAGGGTTGAACTGCTTACGATTAAAGAATGTGTGAATGAAATAGACGGACTTACGGAATGCACAGTAAGACAGCTGGTGTCGCAGGGCAAGCTGCCGCATATCCGTACAGGAGCCGGTCGGCGCGGCAAGATACTTGTTCCGAAGGCGGCTCTCGTCAGGTATTTTGGAGGGTAAGGCTATGGGAATATTTGAGGATGTAAAAGCAAGCGTAGAAATGAAAGCTGCGGCGGAGCATTTTGGGTTAAGGGTCGGAAAGGATGGTTTCATCCGATGCCCGTTCCATAATGATAAACATCCGTCAATGAAGCTGTACAAGGATAATTATCACTGTTTTGCCTGTCTGGCTCATGGTGATGTAATTTCCTTGACCGCACAGATATTTGGAATATCACAATATGAAGCGGCAAAGAAATTAGCGGCGGACTTTGGGGTTGATATACAATCAAGAAGCAAACCAACAGGAAGTCACAATATACCTGTAAAAGAAGCGCGTGAACTGCTGACAGAATACATTTATCTTCTGGAGTGCATACGGGACAAGTATTGTCCCGCCGCGCCCTCCGAGGAGTGGCACCCTCTGTTTGCAGAGAGCCTTCATCAGCTCCCACTTCTTCAATACTATCTTGAATTGCTCGAGCAAAGCAGCTGGGATGAACAAAAACAATTTATATCAGAGGAAAGGAGGATGTTCGATGGCTTACGAAACAAGATCATACATGCCCGAATGGCTGTCTGATAAAGGTGCTGTGAACGAGGTTCTTTTCTGTACTGAATTTCTGAAGGAACATCCGATGAAATTTGTTGAGGGAAAATTCGTTTCGGTTGATGGCATATTAGCTATGGATGCGGTGCGGTCTATGATAGGTAAAATGATGCTGCCATATGTCTCAACCGGTTTTGCACGAAAGGTAAAATCCGCTGCGGAGGCACTGCAATATATCTGCCGCTCCGATAAACCGGGCTGCTGCAGGGACGAGATCCATGTCAGGAACGGAATACTGAAAACGAGCGGACGCTTTATTCCGGAAAAACGCTTTTGCGTAAACAGACTGAATGTGGTCTACGATGAAAAGGATCACCTTAAACCCGCTGTATTTCTCCGTTTTCTGAGTGATATGCTGGATGACGATGATATTCTGACGCTGCAGGAATATCTCGGCTATTGTCTGATTCCATCTACTAAAGGTCAAGCAATGATGTTCATAATCGGAAACGGCGGTGAAGGAAAGTCACGAATAGGTGTTGTTATGAAAGAAATATTCGGAGAGGGAATGATTGAAAGCAAGCTCCATAGGATCGAAAGCGACAGGTTCGCAAGAGCAAATTTGCAGAATAAGCTGCTTATGATAGATGATGATATGCAGCTTGAAGCTCTTACGTCAACAGGATATATCAAAAATCTTGTTACAGCTGAAACTCCTGTAGATATCGAGATAAAAGGTCAGCAATCATTCCAGGCGGAGATATATGCGAGATTTCTGTGCTTCAGCAACGGATCACCAAAGGCATTATATGACAGGACGGAAGGGCTGGGCCGCAGATTGATCATACTGACAACAAAACCGGTTCCAAAGGACAGAAAAACTGATCGTTATATAGCCGAAAAGATGATAGAGGAAAAGGATAGGATTTTCAGGTGGATGTTTGAGGGCCTGCAAAGATTGATTGCCAATAACTTCTGCTTTACAATTTCGGACAAAGCGAAGGAGAATGTTTCGGATATGATGTCAGATAACTGTAATGTGATTGATTTTCTTAAAGAAACAAGTTTAGTATCATTTGGAGCAGACAAGCAAATCAGCAGCATGGACCTGTACGAATCATATAAGGATTGGTGCGAGGTAAATGCGCTTACTCCACTTAAAAGGGATACACTCGTGAGCTGGCTCAAAAGCAATCAGGATCGGTATGCGATCAGATACGATTGCAACGTTAAATCCTACGGACGAAGGGTCCGAGGATTTGTAGGGCTGTATGCGCTGCGGGCAGCGTATAAGACATACGGTGTGTAAAAGTGGTCAGTAAATGCCGAAAATGCCGCTGTAAAGCATATTTTTGGCAGTACACCCTGTTTCGTGCGGGATGTGTAAACCGTGTGTATAGGCGTGTTAATTACACGCCTTAAACACAGTGTTTATACTGCTTACACACCATACACACCCCGAATCAGGCATCGTTATGATCGGGGTAAAAGCTGTCAGCATGACCGCAAATTTTGTTGTGCCGCCCAAGGAGGCATGACAAAAGTAACTTTGCGTTACTCTTGGAAAGAGTAACAGAAAAAATCGGAGGTGAAACGACAAATGAGCAGACAAAAGAGTATAAGCGGACAAATAGGCAAGGGCAGTATACGCCATAATAATCGCAGCTTCTCGGCTAAGAACGTTGATGCCAACCGTTCCAAGGATAATATCATTCTCTGCAATGAAGATATCAAAGAAGCATATCATAAGCTGTTTGATGAGGCTCTCGCCGAATATAATGCAAAGCAAAAGCGCAAGGATCGGCGCATAGGCGATTACTATGAGCACATCCGCACATCAAAGCAGGAAAAACCATTTTATGAGGTCATCTTTCAGATCGGCGATATGAATGATACCGCTGCCGACACTGAGGAAGGTCGGCTTGCCGCAAAGATATTAACAGAATTCTATCAAAGGATGAAGGATGACAATCCTCATATACACATCTTCAATGCGGTTATCCATATGGACGAAGCTACACCTCATCTGCATGTTGATTTCATTCCTGTTGCAACAGAATCAAAACGAGGGCTTAAAACACGGAACTCTCTTTCAAAGGCATTGGAGCAGCAGGGCTATAAAAGTGAGGGAAGAAACAATACCGCTGCAAAAAAGTGGATAGAAAATGAAAAGAATAGGCTTGCTGAATGCATGGCGGAATACAACCTCGAACACGAGATCAAGGGAGTAAACCGTCCGCACCTGTCTGTAGAGGATTTTAAGCTGCAGGAACGAATAAAAGAGGCAGCGGAACTTGAAGATAGGATATCTGAGAAAACGCAGGTGCTGTCTGATATAGACGAGCAAATCAGCGACAAGCAATCAGAGCTTGAAGCTATTTCAAAAAAGCAGCTCAAGGTAAAAGAGCTCGATAATATAGTAGTAGAAAACACGCTTATTGGCGATAAGGTTAAGCTGTCGCGAAAGGATTATAACCTGCTCGTTGATGCCTCGAAAAAATACTATGCACGAAAAAAGACAATCGGTAATATGAAAGCGAAAATAGATGTTCTTGAAAGCGAGAATACAGCTCTTCGCCGGACAGTTAAAGAGCAGAAAAAAGAAATATCAAAATTGAAGAGCCTTAGGGAGAGACTGAATATAAGCAGGTATCAAAAAGAGCTTGCAGAGCTAAGATCACTGCTGAGCAACGTGATGAAATTTATAGATAAGATGGGACTGCGTGAAAAATTAGAGGCATTCCTGAACCACGACAGAAAACGAGAGAAAAACACAGAAAGATAGAAGAGAAAAATATGTTGACTTCCCTCTGTGTGAGTGATATAATAGTCATGCAGAGGGTATGCCAACGGATAGATTGAAGGAGGAATTTATCAATGGCAACCATTAGAAAGCGCGGCGACAGTTACCAGATCAGAGTAAGCTGTGGCTACGATATGAATCACAAACAAATCATTCGCACAAAAACCTGGAAACCAAGTCCGGGTATGACGGCGAAGCAGATAGAAAAGGAATTAAATAAACAAGCTGTATTGTTTGAAGAGGATTGTATAAACGGTTATATGAACTCTTCAACAAAATTTGCTGAATTTGCGGAACGCTGGAAGGAAGAGTATGCGCTCAAGCATCTGAAGCTGACCAGCCTGGACACGTTAGGCCATAAAATGAGCCGTATCAACGAAGAGATCGGGCATTTAAGACTTGAAAAGATAAACAAGCGAACCATTCAGGAGCTTATACAAAAGCTCTTGAACGGAAGCGGCAGTCACAAACCATTATGCGCTAAAACGGTCAAGAACTACATATCATATGTGTCATCGGTACTGAATTATGCCATAAGCCTTGATATGCTGTCAAGCAACCCGTGCAGAAATGCAAATCTCCCGCCCGTAAAGAAGGTTACGCGCGAGATGTACACATTGGATGAAGCTCAGCTTTTTATAGATAAGCTGATTGAGAAGGCTCCCATTATGTACCAATGCTATTTCATTCTTATGATCTACAGCGGTTTCAGGCGTGGGGAGATGTGCGGGCTGACATGGGATGATATTGATTTCGACAATCATATCATTACAATAAACAAAGCGCTGTATCACATCACCGAAAAGGGTGCAACTATCGATACGCCGAAAACAGCAGCATCTAACCGAAGCCTGCGTATAGCAGATGAAGTGTTTGATTTTCTGCAAAGGCTTAAAGAGCACTATGAGAAAGAGGCCGACCGTCTGGGAACAAAATGGATCGAGAATAATTTTGTTTTCAAGCGGAATGACGGGAGTATACTGTCCCCGTTGGCGCCAAATGAGTGGCTGCATCGCTTCTGTGATAGAGAAGGGTTGAAATATGTTGTACCGCACAGCTTCAGACATCTTAATGCAAGCCTTCTGATAGACAGCGGCGCAAGCGTAAAGACAGTACAAGCCTGCATGGGACACAGCGAAGCGAGCACAACATTGAACATCTATACACATCTGTTTTCCAAAGCCCAGGCGAAGGCAAGCCAAGCTGTGGCAAGTAATTTTAAGTTAATATAAGATACAATAAGGGACAGATAAAGGACAAACCGGATTTCAAGGGAAAAGAAAAAGTCTTGAAAGCCGCATAAAACCTGGACTTTCAAGACTTTTCATATCTGAGCCATCGGAGATTCGAACTCCGGACGCCCTCATTAAAAGTGAGGTGCTCTGCCAACTGAGCTAATGGCCCATATGCAGGGATAGCAGGACTCGAACCTACGCATGTCGGAATCAAAATCCGATGCCTTACCGACTTGGCTATATCCCCGTGTTCTCTCAAAAGAAGATAAAAAAATGGGGTGGGTAGTGGGACTTGAACCCACGACATTCAGGACCACAATCTGACGCTCTAACCAACTGAACTACACCCACCATATTCTCTTTTCTTCTTTCAAAAAAAATCGGTGCAAACAAGCTCGTTCCCACCCTATTCATTTTGAAACCCTGAAAGGGACGCGGTTGAAGGGACTCGAACCCCTGGCCTACTGCTTAGAAGGCAGTTGCTCTATCCAGCTGAGCTACAACCGCATGTGGAGCGGGTGATGGGAATCGAACCCACACGACCAGCTTGGAAGGCTGGGATTCTACCATTGAACTACACCCGCATATTTTCGCCAGTTTGATCAACTGACTTGACTATTATAGCATAGTTTTTTTGATTTGTCAACACCTTTTTTAAAAAAAATCGGTAAATTTTAAAAAACCTCTTGACAATCGGCGGTTTATCTGCTATAATAGCATATGTTGTATGGCTCGTTGGTCAAGCGGTTAAGACTCCGGCCTCTCACGCCGGCAACGAGGGTTCGATTCCCTCACGAGTCATTTTTATGTATTCCCCGAAGATCGCATGGATATGCGGTTTTCGGGGTTTTTGTTTTTTCGCGAAGATTTGATAAAATTTTCAAATAAATGCAACCGATCTGCCTCCTGAAGGATATTATAAGTGAAACAACAAAGAAAGCGAGAGGATTATTATATCGCAAAGCCGACAACCAAAGCGGCGGCGAATGCGGATACAAAAAAACGGGCTCGGAATAAATCATGAAATATCCGCGGAAAGAGCATGGCCGTACTGGCTGCGGACGCCGGCAGCCCGGGACGGCGACGGGTACAGCGCGCTGAATATATGGATCGACGGAGATGTACATTCCACAGCTGTTTATCTGGGCTGCATCGGAGTGCGTCCCGCATTTTATCTTAATGATAAGGCGGAGCTTTACGGCTCCGGCAGCAGGTCTGAGCCGTACCGCGCGGATGAAATTGCTGTTGCAGTAAACGGCAGCAGAGTCAAATTTGACGTGCCGCCGGTCATAGAAAATGACAGGACACTTGTGCCTATTGATCTTAATCCGGCAGATATAGACAATATACATATTAAAGTGAAGACGGAAGATTTGATCCGAAAGGCACAATAACAAAGGAAGAGGCTGTGATTATGCTTCAAAGAGTGTATGATTTGATACTATAGCTCTGTGAAAATTTCGATTCCATCATGATCGCTGTATGTATTGGGGTTGTCGCAAAATGATTTTAAAATAGAGGATTGCACAAAGCAGCTTCATTAAAACGAGAAAAAACTCCTGAAAACAGCTTGAAATCGGCTGTTTTCAGAAGTTTTTCATTCAACTTTATTTTTCGGGGCTATTTAGTGACAGCTTCTTCAATACCCCCAGATATGCGTCAATCTAACGGTTATCGGAACGTAGCTGAAGGTGTCCGATTCGCCGATATACAGCAGCTTTACCGAGTCTGGCGCAGGTGAGCCTGTCGGCTCCGGCGTATTTGTCGGCTCGGGCTCTGCTGATGCTGTCGGTTCCGGCTCCGGCGTATTTGTCGGCTCGGGCTCTGCTGATGCTGTCGGTTCCGGCTCCGGCGTATTTGTCGGCTCGGACTCCGGCGTATTTGTCGGCTCGGGCTCTGCTGATGCTGTCGGTTCCGACTCCGGCGTATTTGTCGGTTCTGCCGTCGGCTCCGGTGTTGCTGTCGGTTCGGGTGTCGGCTGCCAGTCGATGTGCAGAAGCTGCTGCGCGCTCTGAGAGGGTGCAAGGTTCGAATCCCAGAGGTATATCTCTATTTTATCTATATCGTCCTCGACGTCGTCTGACCATTGGGATGGGTAGGTGATGCTCGTTGTTACGCTGCCCTCTACCACTCCGTTTGACCGAAGCGCAGTCAGTCGGCCGTCCTTGTAGAACGCAAAGTATACCTTAGACTTCGCCGGTGCGGGTGAATATACCGCAGTGACGTTGTATTTGCCGTCGAAGACCACGTTTGTTTCGAGGTCGGGCGGGATAGTCTGCATCGGTGAGTGTGTCG
>Ga0247609_10005366_pt1 | contig 12615 bp, 19 predicted proteins | sample 172DNAGHGlowgp2_FD_193487 | JGI IMG/M metagenome (GOLD analysis project Ga0247609, IMG submission 193487) | Sheep rumen microbial communities from Palmerston North, Manawatu-Wanganui, New Zealand - 1728 DNA GHGlow gp2 | ecosystem: Host-associated > Mammals > Digestive system > Stomach > Rumen ... | reverse complement strand
CATAGCTGTGCAATATCTCGTGACAATCGTCTCGCAGCTGTAATCAAATTTTCTATCTCTTGTTCATCTCCACGTCGCACTGCATTTACATGCTTCATTTTACGAGCACGATATGCTTTCTTTGCTCCACGTTTGGCACACTTTTCAGAGCAATATATAGTATTGCGAGAATCTGATTCAAACGTGTTTCCACATATCTTGCAGGTCTTCGTGAATGACATGTTTACTCCTCTTTTGTTTAATGTGCAACTTACAGAGATTAAATCTCCAGCTCTATCAATCTGAGCTATAATGTCATACTACGAATAGAGATGAAGATGACTTTATAAATATCGCTCTGAACTTCAGAGTGATATTTATTTGTAATAGGGTTATTTCATGTCTTCAGGATATTCCCAACAATGAGTGTCTTCATTATACACGGCATCTGCATCAGGGACATTAAGCATATATTTGAAATTAAGAACGATCCCATCACCGATATTTAGATGACACATTGCCTCTTCAAGATCGTCAGTGATCTTCACGGGAGCATCATAAGAGAAGTCTCCGAAACAGTTCTTGACTTTACGAAGATGCTCTGCAAGATCATTGAAATGCATTTTATTTTCGTCAGCCCATATTTCAATATCTGAAGTTTTCCAGTATCTGTGATCAGTAAACGACAAGAAATAATCAATTACTTCACCTTCATATACTCCAACCCAATCTGCAAGGATTTCTGCAATTGTGAACTCTTTGTTGCAGCAGCGATCAAGAAGTTTCGTTGTAATCATGTGCAAGTCTCCTTGTTTGAGTTTATTGAATGGATCCATTCCATTCAATTTATGAGTACATATTAACTCATTTTGAGGATCTTGTCAACAAGAATTTTCATTATTTTTAATAAAAATTCAAATTGACAAAAAGTATCAAATGAATCTCTATTTGTTCATTTGATAGACACATAATAACATAATCGCTACTGTATGTAAATAGAAAAATTCTGAAAAATTAGACTATTTTGTATCAGTCTGTATCATATAATTATACTGCCAGTGTGGCCATTAAATGTGAATTGAACGAATCCACGCACATAATAATTACCTTCTAATGTATGGAATCTTTGTAATGAAATACTATCTACACAACTTGCTGTCGCGCGTTTGAATCCGTGAACCGCATTGATTCTTTTCATAAGATAATCAACCATGTTGGGTGATACTTCTCTGATAGTGAACTCTTTTCTGTGATTATTGTGTTCGAGTGATTCGACTGGGATGACATTAAGCCCACGTCTATTTATCTGCAATTTATGAATGTTGATCAATTCATCAAGACTATCTGTATAAGCGCATGAACTCTTTATAACATAGAATCTATTCCGTGACATAACAAGACCTTCATTTATTGAGAAATCAATGCATCCTTTATATGGTATAGTGTATGTCTTAGCAGTAATGTCTATGTAATGGGTGTAGTAATATGTATCGTCAGCTATTTGTTGTCTTCTGCAGTCTTTAGTTAGCCATACACGAACTATATGTCTCTTATCTTTTGGATGCTTTAGGTCTACATAGGTAATAGCACCTTGTATGGAGGATCTTTGACTTGAAGCAGGAATGCAAAACCCGCGGTCAAGGTAATACTTAATGACACTATTAAACTGTCTATCTAAGTTGGCAAATACTGTCATAACGTACCTCCTTACGTGTTCAATGGATGGATCCATTTCCATTCATTTTGTGAGCATATAATAACATACATGCTATCACCTGTAAATAGAAAAATAGTATCAAACTGTATCAGAATATAATGATACACAAAACCCTGTAGATTATATAATCTACAGGGTTCAGTCATATCGTGCTATTCGCGCTTTCGCTTCCTTTTGTTGTCTTTCTTCTTTTTCTTTTTGTGCTCGTCTTCTACATCTTCATCTTCTGGCTCATCATTACCACGGATAATTTCGTATCCCATATCTTTCTTTCGATCTTTAGGGATCTTTGCACGAATATCATCAGGGACCTCTTCAGACTCTAAAAATAGAAATGGGCCACAACAACCCTGTACAGTGTCACATGCTACCTTTAGTGCATGACGCATTCTATCTTCAACAGACATATTAGGTTCTAGCTCATTTAGTACCTTGAATGCACCAAGGGCAACAGGACCACCACATCCAATTGCCTCGCAGTTATCGGCAGGCTCAATAATAGAGTAATCCAACTGCATTCTGTAAATGTGACCATTTACAGCAATAAGCATCTCCCATACGTCATCATCTTCAAAATCATCAGTGAGAATTTTAATCACTGGTGAAAACTCATTAACAAGATAAGACATGTCAATGTCTTCAGTTGCTAATTCATCTTCAGGAGGAAACACATTTGGTACATGCTTCAATAGATTAGGTAGTCGAAATGTACCTGCACATCCAATAAGAACATCCCTGCGCCCCACAGGATTAAACACTTTTGGATTTCGTACTACAGAATGATTTACAGAATCTGATGCACAGCTGTCGCCAATAATATATGATTTCTTTGTTGCAGGATCAGAGTAAGCAAGGCAAACAGTCATATTAAAGCTCCTAGTTTATTGTTAGTTACCCAACCAAGAAAGTGCGAAAAATATTGCAAACTCTAATTTAGTATTATTGACTAAACTAACTAGTTTAGAGTTATTGACTAAACTAAATTGAGGAACAAAGTTGCCATTATATGTCAACTCTACATTACAAGTAATCATATTATTTACCAAAGATATAACGAACAAGTTTAATTAGAGAATCTTCTAGATCGTCATCTACATCCTGCTGTGGAAGATTATCTTCTTTTGCTTTTAGATTATAAGCACGCATTGCTTTTACTTTGTCAACAATAGCATCAATCTCGTTATCGTCCGCCTTATTCTTTTCATGCAGAGATTCAGTAGAATTCTTTTTGTCAGTACTATCATTATTCTTCGCAACTATCTTGTTATAAATGTCAGTAAGAGTGTCATCCTTGTTTACTTTAATATGGTCTTCTTTTTTATTGTCTGTACTCTGATATGCTGATGGGCATTTACATCCCCATTTAGTACCTTTCTTATCTTCGCTTGATTCGTTATCAGTTGGTGTTTTCTTATTGTCCTTCGGAGCTTTATTTGCATCAGCAAGTCGTTTTCGACGACTACTAAACTCGTCTCCAAACCAATCGCAATGTAAACCGAAATCTTTAAAGATCTTTCTTACAACGTCATGGTAATGATCAACAAAGTCATCATCTGCATGATCCCACCACATACGAGGTGTTCTACAAATATTATCGAGAACGTGATTCTTTACTGCACTGTTCAATTTAGTCTTATCAGTAGAGGAACTGAATGTACGAGCTTCTTCACTCCACTTCGTATCACCTACTGTTTCAACTTTACGATAAGTAGCTGCTTTGTTATTATCATCTCCTGATTCTGACATAGTAATAACAGCCTTGCATTCAATACCATCTACATCTCGTTTTAGAACAGCCTTGAATGTACAGTCTTTATCTTTGTTAGGATCAATAACAGACTCCTTTGCGTCAATCTTATATCCATCTGCAATATAAGAATGAATAGCATCAGAAGCAACAGTGTTAATGTCTTTACAAGAGTTAAAGCGTGTAAGCATAATTATTTATCCTCCTTGTACAGATTCTCGTAATCAGAAATAAATTTTTCTTCGTTAGTGTCGCCACTAATGAACCAGTCTAACGAATGTATCACTTTTGCCAGTCTCTCAAGATCTCGAACGATTGCTTTCATGTATTTAAAGGTTTTATCGTTATACTGGTAGTCAGTGTAATTACTGCCGTACTCCATATACCCAATCTCACGAGCAATCATATCTTGAAGATCAGTTAATGCACTGTCTCTGTAGTCAAATGCTCCACCACTCATTAGTGCCTCCTTAATGCAGAAAGCCATCTACGGTATTCTTCAACAGACTCATCTATTGAATCGGCAAACACATTATCGTGTGCTAAGTAGTATGTAAATGACTCTCTTTTAATGGTGTTTGAGTTAAACTTATATATGTAGAGTTTAGTAAAAGAGTCAAACTCTTCTGACGTATGTATCTCCATGGTATAATTGTCGCGATTCAGCACAGCATTAAACACTCTGAAGTTATCGGACTTTGATTTAATAGGATCTATTTTGTACCCCATGTCAATTAAGACCCTAATAGAATCTGCAACTTCGCTGTTCAACTCTGCTAATGTGTGAAGTGCCATGTTATGTCTCCTAAAAGGATGATGGAACATCCATCATGTGAGTCTATATTATATACACTGTTGTTTGAATGTCAATAGTTTATTTTATTATAGCCTATTGACATGGAAACAGAAGTGTAACCTCATCTTTACAATGAACTGCACCATCTTCAATAAAAGTATTTAACATAACTGCACAACACTCATTAGATGGATGAGTGTCGACTTCTAGCTTATATCTACCACCAGTTATATACACAGCATTCGCTTTAAAGTATCTCACTAATGATGCTAATTCAACAATGATAGCATTTACATTTTCTTCAGACGCATCAAGATACTTATGAAGAAATTCCACTAACAATTTTATACGTTTTGCGTATATGCCATTTCTTGCAGTTAATTTCATCGTAAGTACCTCTACGAATTAAAGTTTATCATCTACTGTAGACCATGGGTCGTAAGAATCCTCCTCTGTGCAATCCCAATAGTGATTCTTACAAGATGAGAACCCTTCATATGCTTCTCTCTCATCTTCATTGTCTTCCCATGAAAATTTGAAATCAGTATCCTCGTCTTCCCAATAATAACGTCGCCTGTTGTCAATATATTTGTACTTATTAGGATTATCTGTGTAAGGATCGAAGTCTGTGTCATCCCATAATGACGCATAGTAACTATCGCGCCATGTATTATCAAACCACTCATCAGAATGCTTTAGATTTGTGTTTAGTATCTCATTGCATCCTTCAAGTCGATCTTTACTAACTACAACAGTATTAAATGAGTTATCTTTTATAGCATCACTCACATAATCTTCTATATCACAGATCCTATATCCTGATTCTTTCATTGCTTTAACTGTGTAAGCCATCAAATCAAACACAGTCTCAATCCCTTTAGTACTATACATATTCCCTCCTATAGAGACTGCCAAATACCACTAGGTGACGTTAGTTCAAAATTAAATTTGCTATCAGGATCTTCACAGCTAAAGTTATTTTCTATATAGTTAAATACTTCCTCTTTCGTCCTAAAGAATAACGTAGTGCACCATTTTGCATCTTCTAATGATTCAGGGTACCTAAGCGTTATTTTTAGTGAGTACATATTAGTTATCCTCTATACTTAGAGTTGCATAAAAAGGTAACACGGTCTATAATGATACTGTCACCCATGCTATTGTAACGACCTTCAATACAACAAAGATCGCCAATATGAAGATATCGTTTGCAAATACTTGCATGTTTACCACGTGCTACAATGTTACGTGCAGTGATAATGCCGCGCTCATCATCAGCAACCTTAAAAGTAGTTATCTTGTCCTGACCTCTACATGAAAACACAGGGTCGGTCATGATTCTTCCAACAACGATAGGATTCGTCTTGCTTCCGTTATTCATGTGGTCCTCCTTTTATATTAGTTCACGGATGAGTCTGTCAAACACATCGCCAGGAACTTCATCTTCTGGCCATGCACTCAATTTACCATTTGTCTTAATGTCAATTACATACCCGCTTGTAGTGCGAATTTTGTACCCTTCCCATTTATGATGCTTAATTTCTAATCTTGCATACAAGATAGCAATTGGATTATTTGTTGTAATTAAATCTGTGCCATCAGGAGAAATTATTGTAACAGTGGGTTCAATTGGTAGATCGTCAAAGCGGATAGACATGACATTATCTCCTAACAGAAGTTACACTAGCAAATCAAAAGATGGCAAATTTTCCGTAACTAACCAACTCCAATCGTCAGTACGCCACATATAGTATCAATATCCTTCTCATTGAATCCGTACTCGCCATATTCAGTTTCGTAATAGTCACTAGCAACAGGTGCCTAAATATGAACTTCCATATTAGGATCTTGTTTCGAGAGGATTTCAATCAATTCTTTTACTGTCATGGCAAATCTCCTTAGAAGGCAAATAAACACTTTACGGAATCATACTCTGGAACACCAATTCCCAAGTATGCTTTTGAATACTGTGCTTTACAAAGAGATCCAAAGTAACCAAGATCAGATTTAATATAAGTATCTACTGCAGCTCGTGCTTCGTCCTCAGTTTCAAATGTGCTATAAATTGTCCTTCCGTCCTGTGTATAAACAGTAAGAAGATAATCTGTAAATACCATGATGAACTCCTTTAATGAATGGATCCATTCCATTCATTTTATGAATTATTTATAACATGTTTTAATGTTCCTGTCAATAAGAATTTTCTTATTTTTGACAGATTTTCAAGGAACCATGAGTGGAATCCATTTGTTCCATTCATTTTATGAATATATAGTATCATAGTTCAGTGATTCCGTCAATAGAAAAATAAAGAAAAAGTGTATCAGACTGTGTCAGCTTTCTGATACACTTTGAAAATATACATTTGCATTTAATATAATTCTAACTGTCAATCAAAAGATATATTATAATCTGCTGTTACTTGACAACCTTTTGGAAATCTATGATCCACATAGCGTATCGCCAATTACACTTTGCAGGAAATCCCTCATGATTGTCTATATTGCAATAATCCACATAAGGTCTTGCTGTGTAAACTGGAAAGAAACTCCCATCTTTCAATTTTACCACTTTATATAAATATACGCAGTTTGACTTCCTAAAGCATCTTTTTGACGAATCACTTAAATGCTTGTTAATACGATCTGATGCTAATGAGTATTTGCGTTTGAATGTAAGTTTCTTCATGTCTAGTGTCCCTATATACTTAGCAGCACGCACGCTCTAACACATCATTAAGATCAGCCCACGCATCAATGGGATCAGTTATTCTGTCACCTGATTCCACACTGCACCAATCATCTTCTGCAAAGTAATTTGCAGTTATATACTTGTAGTCGCTACCACATTTAACTCTACATAGACATGTACATTCGTGGGAAGGAAACTCACCATCTTTTATATAATACCAGACACGTTTCATGCTTATGTGCTCCTATAATCTTATATGCTGTTAAGCATATACTTGAAGTTAAAAGTAATCACTATGCAGCCTTTGTGGACTTAATGATTCTAGTGGTCGTAAGAATCTCTTTTACTTCGTACCAATCACGTGTATCCTTATGAGCCTCCATTTCTGCAGCTGCTGCAAACAGTGCAACACCGTAATCGTCATAAGTCTCAATATGTGTACCGCCACCTTTGTAATGATAGGTAACAATGTATTCTATTTTAGAGTCACTCATGCAGGTACCTCCTATGAACAATGTCATTAACTAAAGCAATGACTATTTGTGCGGTCGTAACTATCCCTTCATAACAATCTTTTTAACATTCTTTTCAACATAAGCATGACAACTTTCAATACGAATGCATTCTTTCGCGTGTACCTTAGCCTCTGCTAATGTTTTATATGGGATGTAATAGTCATCCCAATCATCACAGTCAGAACAAACAAGATAAACAGTGTTCTTATCAATCGCGTCATCATTGCTAGAAAGATTAAGATTGTATATCTTTTCAGTATATGATTCTTCAATCTTATAAGGCTTGTTACATACAACAGCCTCTTTATTTGCATGTTCTATTGCCGATTCTAGATCCTCAAAAGTAAGGAGGCTATATATGTTAGTGATACTTCGTTTTGAACTTCTGTAAATCGTTAAGACGTAGATTGTACTTTTCATATATTGGCTCCTGTTCAATACAAACACAATGAATGGAGTTTATTTGTTCCATTCATTTTATGAGTACATAATAACACACATGCTATCATCTGTAAATAGAAAAATTCTGAAAAATTAGACTATTTTGTATCAATCTGTATCAGATAAATTTGACTATAAATTGTATACTATTTTACATAATCTGTCAATAGAAAGTTTCAGCTAATTTTATATAAAAGAAACTTATATATACAACTAAACCCTCTACATTGTATATAATGTAGAGGGTAACGTAAAAGAGTTCCGAGAACTGGACTCGCACCAGTATCACAGGAGTCAAAGTCCTGTGTCCTAACTAATTGAACGATCCCGGATTAAATACTGATGTAGATTACAGCTCTCAATCTATAAGTTAAGAGTTAATAACTCCATCAATTGAACTACCCACTGGCTAAAGCCCGTGAGTTCTCAGTTTATGATAAAATACCATCTGCCTTATAAGGCAGATGGATTCAGACATAAGATCACATCTGCTATCCACACGATGCGATACGTCCACTAAAAAGCGTGTGGAAATTCACTTGCTTTAAAATTACGTAACTTTTTAACTGTATTAAGATGACTTTTATACTCTTCTTGATCGTCACAGCATTCTGCCAATTCAAGATATGCATTAATTAAATTATCCCAAGCAGCTACAGTGTTACTAGCAGCTTCATAATACCCATCATCAAATGATGACTCATTCTTTCTAGAAAGCATCTTCTCTAGTCTTGTGATACGCGCTTCTAATTTCTTATTCATAATTACTCCATAAATTTGAGATTATAATATCTTAGTCATCTAATATATACTAAATGACCATCACACAATATAGATATTATTGTGTGATGGTCATTCTTGCTAAACGGAGGAAGTAGGATTCGAACCTACGGTACACTTTAATGTACAACTCATTAGCAATGAGCCGCCATCGTCCACTCGGTCATTCCTCCAAATTACATAATCCAATTACATTGCTAGGAACAGTCTGCCCTAAAACAATATAACTGAATTATGTTAAATAGGCCTGCACAGAATCCAACTGTGCCCAATTCTTTAGAAGAGAATTATGCTATGCGCTACACCACAGGCCCATAAAACATGTTATATTTTATGCAACTGAATTCTCCACTTATTCTACAGGTGCATAATGCCTCGAGAGGGATTCCAACCCTCCAGCTCGTATGAGCATCTGATTTTGAGTCAGACGTGTTTAGCAACTTCACCACCGAGGCTCAATATTATATACACTGTGTATAGCTTTCATTTAACTATCACAGAATAAATAATCCCGGGAGTTGGAATCGAACCAACATTAATTGGGTCAGAGCCAATCGTCCTAGCCATTAAACGATCCAGGAGTAAAGGCTAAATTTTATCTCACGACAATATTTAGCCATAATGAACAATCAACTTGATTGTTCTATTTGACTATTCCCAGGAGCATGTAACTTTTCACTGAAATTAATCAGCTACGAGGCATTCGCAAATACAGCTTGTTTCCTTCACGAAATAGTCAATAATCTTATTGCGTGCTGTCACGCCAAAGTGGAGTGCAATCCTTACCAGTTACGGGGTGATTGCCTACTATCCTCGGAGTGACCGACTCACCTATATACCATTACACTTCACTCTGTCAGTTTGATATATAGCCTGATCCGCCTATTCACTCATTCGCTAAATTTTACTCTAGCTGATTTGCCATGATGCTGATCATTACATCAGAGGACAGTGTAGCTTTAATGCGTTCTCTACCCGTTAGGGTAGTAGAATCAGGGTTCGCGAGCGGCGATTCGCCACACTCATTAAGGATGGATGCTTCTAATCCAACCACAATAAGACATGCGAGAAGAGGGAGTCGAACCCTCAAGGGATTAAATCCCGACAGGTTTTAAGCCTGTTTCCTTTACCAGTTTGGACATTCTCGCAAATAGCACCGTTGATAGTCGAATCTAAGATTCTCTAGATTATGGGTCTAGAATGTTAACCACTACACTATTCAACAGCAAATGTACTCACCCAGACTTGAACTGGGATAGACGGATTAAAAGTCCGCTATTCTACCGTTGAATTATGAGTACGTAAACGATTGAAGTAGGGCTCGAATTCGAGTCTTACTGATGTTATATACACCAACTCCACAAAGTTGGCATAATGTTAATTTATTTTCTTTTAAAGCAACACTCTTTATAAAATTCAGGAAAATTTTTCCTTATATAAGAGCCAGCTTTATTCTCGGAAATACCAAAGAGCTCTGATATTTTCTTCACCCAACCAAATTTTGTAAAGTCAATATTTGAAGCTTTAATGATATCCCATCTTTTATTTTTCAATTCAATAAGATATGGTGTCTTATCTACAGTTGACTGCTCTTTTAACTTAAACTCTAAGTAACTCTCTGTAATGTCAGATTGATTAAGAAATTCTTTAACAAGGTGTATGCAGTCTTTTGTGTTATTAACACACGCACCCCATCTTATCCTAAGAATTTTCCAATCATCTTTTACTAATAAAGCATCTTTTTTCGCATCTCGATTTGCATATTCTTCAAACCTCTGATGCTGTTCACCATCAACTTCAATGCATAGTTTATAATTAGGCCATGCAAAATCAAGAGAATATTTATAAAACGGATATTCTGTTTCATAATCAATATGCTCAATCATGTTTAATTCATGTTCAAGCATTTTGATAAACCACTTTTCAGGATAACTATGCTCATTATGCCATCGACTTGAACCAATATTATGAGCTCTCCCTTCAGCATGAGCTATTTTCAAACTCTCTGAAATTTTCTTTCTAGTTTCATCAGAGATAGTATGGGATTTTCTTTCAAGATGATTTGGGTTACATGAACAGTGATTCTCATGATTCGACATTCCATCTTGCGTTGTAATTCTCTCATCACCACAGTATCTGCATTTACGAATTTCTCTAGGATGACCTTTCTTAATATATTTACTCATAACACAATCCATTTTAACTTTATTAAAGAGTTACGGCAATAACTCTAAAGAAATAGTGGTTAGACAGACTGGAGATTTCTGTCAACTGGTTGCCGCCAGCTGTCCCACTAAAGCTAAACGGGGTATGTAGGATGTGCGCCTACGACTTTCGGTTTAACGGACCGACGTTCTAACTGCTGAACTAATACCCCAAAATGTAGAATATTTGGCTGCTGGGATTCGAACCCATGACCTCTGATCCCTTAAATTTAAGGTGACTATCTCATCAGTGTTCTGTTACCATGTTTTAAACTACAGCCCATAAGATGGTAGCGGATTCAGACTCCGCTCTGCTAAAATTTTAGTAAATACTCCGAGTTGGAGTTGAACCAACGACCCACGGTTTATTCTGCTACACTATGTTTCCATAGCCGTATGAATATACGTTGTAGTCTGGACTATTTCTTATGCATGCTCTAAAAAGAGTTTAGCATCACCCTGTATAGTCTCTGCACATTTACATATACAAATAAATTGTATATGATTTAGCTCAAGATTGTCTACAGCATTACCTGTTTAGAGTTTCCTTGAATTAGGGGTGTTCTACATTGATGATTTCTCATCAAGCACTCATATTTTAAAGACCGTTGCTCTAACCGACGTAAAGCTACCGGAGCAAAATCGGAGTAACAGGATTCTAACCTGTGACCTCTCGGACCCAAACCGAGCGCACTAACCGGCTGTGCTATACTCCGAAAATAACATAATTCAATTGGCACGACTCTCACTAAATTATGTGTTCTGCCAAAAGCAACTGAATTATGTTAAATGGAGAGGGGAAGATTCGAACTTCCGAAGCCTTTCGGCGCAGAATTTACAGTCCTGACTCGTTGACCGCTTGAGTAACCTCTCCAAAACAAATGAGATTGATATTAAATAAACTTTCTTTTATTCAATTGTCAAAGATGTTTTCCAATGACAGTAATTATTATACATTGGAATGTTTGGAATGTCAACTAAAATTTAAATTTTATTTAATTAATCAACCAACCCCGATTGAGAACTTTCCGAAACTAATATCAATGTCTTTTTCGTCAATTCCGTACTCGTAATATTCATCAGTGTAATAACCTGAATCGGGAGCTTCAATGACAACTTCCATATCAGGATCAGCTGTCTTGAGGATTTCGATGAGTTCTTTTACCTTCATGTCAGTGTCTCCTTTAGTCTTCTTCGACTTCTTCAAAATCGTAGTACTCTTCAAATGACATTCCAATCTCGTCTTCAAAGGATGCTTCATAATCATCCTTCATAGTGAGATAACAATCATCGCAGAGTTTAAGAGGTGAGTTATGCGAAACATGAGTAACTTCATTGAAGCAGCAGAGACAATGTTTCATAATGAACTCCCGTTATCGTTATTAAACGGATCCATTTCCGTTTAATTTATGAGTTATTTATAACACGTTTTGAAGATCTTGTCAACAAGAATTTTCAGAAATTTTGAATTTTCTTGTTTATGCAGTAGCACCGTACTCTTTTAGCAGAGTGACCATTTGCTGATGTTGTTTAGCGAGTTCAGCGTCGGAAGAATCAGTATCCCATTCAGCAATATGCAGTGGAGTGTCATAGGTAGGAAGTTTATAACCGTAATCCATGTACCCTTCAACTCCGAGGTTAGGATCAGCGCCTGCTTTCAAAAGCATTTCAACAATCTCTACGTTATGATATGAAACAGACATTAGTAACGGAGTCATACCGTATTTGTTAGGACCATTCACGTC
>Ga0247609_10005365_pt1 | contig 12615 bp, 9 predicted proteins | sample 172DNAGHGlowgp2_FD_193487 | JGI IMG/M metagenome (GOLD analysis project Ga0247609, IMG submission 193487) | Sheep rumen microbial communities from Palmerston North, Manawatu-Wanganui, New Zealand - 1728 DNA GHGlow gp2 | ecosystem: Host-associated > Mammals > Digestive system > Stomach > Rumen ... | reverse complement strand
AGCGTTCAATCCGAAAAATACTACGACAGAAAATACTGCGACCATTGGCAACAACGCTAGTAATAAGCCGTTGCGCTCGTGTCGAATTTCCGCCGCCGTCTCGACAATTTTTATTTCGCGTGGAATTTTTATTGGGCGAATTAAAATCAGCCAGCCGATTAAAATTGCCGCGACCGTCAGCCAACATAAATGGCTAATGAATTCGCCGAACGTCGCGCCCGCGATTGAACAAGCCATAATCATGCCCGGAATTATCGGACTGGAAAACTCGAACAGGTGACGGAACCAAAAATTTATCGCGCTTTTGTGTTCGGGCGTGATATTTATTTTGTCGCTGAGTTCTTCGACAATCGGCGCGGAAAATCTCGCACCGCCGACGCTCGGCAATAAGCCTAAGAACGCCGGCATTGCCGCCAATAAAATTTTCACATTGGAAAAAGTTCGCCGCAAAGCTTTTACCATGTCCGTTAATGAACCGCTCAAGCGCAATTCAATTTCAAGGCACATGACGAAATACAGCGCGAAAATTATATCGTAAGTGCGCGGCAAGGTAAATGTTTCGTAAAAGGCTTGCGCTAATGAAAGCGGGCTTGCTGAACGCACAATCCAGATAAAAAGCCCGCTTATCAGCATACACGCGCCGATTGGAATTTTGAATCGCAACAGCACAATTATTATCAACAGCGCGATTGCCAAAAGTAAAAATATATTCAAGCTGAATCTTCCCTAAAAAAAATCGCCGCCAAGATTTTTGACGACGCTAAAAAATCTTTTTATCGCTTTAAAGTCAATCCTGTTTATCGAGCAATTCGAGTTTGCCGCTTCTGGGGTGGAACATTAGCCCGTGAATTTTAACATCTTTCGGGATAAGCGGATTTTCGCGCAGTTGCTTAACAACTTCCATAACGTTTTCTTCGGGCTTTTGGAAACTGTCTGTCCATTCAACAAGCTCTTTTTCTACCATTTTAATTGCGCCAGGCTCAATTCCGCGTGCAAGCATTGCTGACGTTAAACTTTTTGAAGTCGTCTTCATCATGCCGCATTCATGGTGCCCGATAATCGCAACTTCCTGCACGCCAAGTTCATAAATGCAAACCAAAAGACTGCGAACCGTCGTATCAAAGACGCCGTTTAAGCAGTTGCCAACTGTCTTGATAATCTTCGCGTCGCCGCGCTTGATTCCCAAACAAGGCTCAAGGAAATTGACAAGGCGCGTATCCATACACGTTACGATTGCCAAATGTTTTTTCGGCAACTTGCTATCGTGATGATCTTCGTGCTCGTAAGCTTTGTACTCATCCGGCAAATTCGCGCAAAATTTTTCATTGGTCTGAAGCATTGCGTCAATAACTGACATTAAACATACCTCCTAAAAATTTTTAGCAAAGGCATTTTATACTTGCCAACTTTAATTGTCAACGCGATTGATTCACTGAATCAGAAACAATTTATCCAGCTCGTCAAGCTTTTCGTCAATCTCAAAGTCTTCATCTTCCTCGTAATATTGGAAAACGTCCTCGCTCGTCTTAACCGTAATGTAAAGGTAACGGTCGTCGTCCTCGTCAACGGCAACGCCGTAACTAACAATTTCCTCCGCATTAACTCTTTCATCGCCGATTTTTATAAAGCGTTGTAAATTATTCATGTCAATCGCTCCTTTCGCAAAAAATTTTATAATCTTTCCGCGCGGGTGTCAATGAAAAATCCCGCCGATTGTCTCGACGGGATTTTTTTTCTTAGAAATTTTTCTTATTGTCTTTAACGTTGGGATTTCCCGCCGCCGCTACCTCGTCCAGCTCTTCAAGCGACATCTCCTCGTTGATTGCTCTGCGGCGAAGTTTCAATCTGAATAAAAGACTGTCCTTTACCTTGCTGAACTGCGAAAAATCTACTGCTGAAAATCTTTCTTCTATTGTCATTTCAATCACTCCTAAATTTTTTTCTTGCTACTTATACGCCGCAGAATCAAATTCGTTACATGTCGCCCAAAAATTTTTTAAGCTTGGCAAGCGTGCGGTGAAGTGTGACACGGACGTTGCTTTCAGACATATTCAAAATTTCAGCGATTGTGCGCGTATCCATATCCGAAAAAAATTTCAGCTCGACAATTCGACGTTCGCGCTCGTTGAGCTTATCCAATGCAATATAAAGTTCGCGGTGTTCTTCCTGCTCTAAAACTTGCGCTTCCGGTTCTTGATATTCGGGCGCGGCAGGGTCAAAAAATTCTTCCCACTCCGTTTCTTCCGATTTATCGCGGCGGCGCGTGTGGTCTATTATTGAATTCAGCGCAATTCTAAAAAGCCACGTCGAAAAGGCAGCTTGAGCAGGGTTGTATCGCTCCAAATTTTCATTCATCTTCATGAAAGTTATACTTGTCACGTCGTCAGCGTCCGCAGAATTTTTCAGCCGCGCATAAATGAAGTTGTAGACTCGCGGAAAAAAATATTCGTAAAGCTCTTCAAAAGCTTCCTCGTCCGTCCGCGCCCGCAAAGCAAGATTGCTGTAATAATTTTCGTTCATAAATGCTCCTTAGGGAAGCGGGGCTAAGAACCAGTTCACCAATCTCTACTAGTCCTTAGTCCCTATTAAATAATCCCTATATCAATTCTTCCACAAAACAACGCCGCTCCGCGCCGGAATGTAAAGCTTGAGCCAATCTTTATCTTGCCTGTCGTAAACAGGGTCGTAGTTCGTATAATGCGGAATTGTATCGTCCGTCAAGCCGAAGCCGCCAAAAGCTTTATCGTCCGTGTTGAGCATAACATCGTAATTGCCCTTCGGAACCAAAAAGCCGTAATCAACGAAAGATTTAGTTGGAGAGAAATTGAACACGAACAGCAAACGCCCGCGCATATAAGCTAAAACTTGGTCGGCGTCGTCATGCCAAATTTCACGAACAGGAAGCTTTGCAAAGTTCGGTTCAGCTTTGATAACTGCAATCATCGCCCGATCAAAATCGCCGAGTTCGTGATAGCACAAAGTTTTATCGTCCGCCAAATGCCATTGACGTTGCGCGTATTTGTAGCTCCAGCCGTTACCTTCACGCGGGAAATCAATCCATTCGGGGTGCCCGAATTCATTGCCCATAAAGTTAAGATAGCCGCCGTTCATTGTCGAGAGCGTCACAAGGCGAATCATTTTATGAAGCGCAATACCGCGATTGGCAACGTCATTTTCATCGCCCTTTTTGAAGTGCCAATACATATCCGCATCAATCAGACGGAAAATAATCGTCTTGTCGCCAACCAACGCTTGGTCGTGACTTTCAGCGTAGGAAATTGTTTTTTCATCTGCGCGGCGATTCGTCATTTCCCAGAAGATTGAAGACGGTTTCCAATCCTCGTCTCTTTTCTCCTTAATCATCTTAATCCAGTAATCGGGCACGTTCATTGCAAGGCGATAGTCAAAGCCAAAGCCGCCATCTTCAAAGGAGCTTGCCAATCCGGGCATACCGCTAACGTCTTCAGCAATGGTTACCGCGTTGGGCTTGACCTCGTGAATCATTTTGTTTGCAAGCATAAGATAGCAAATTGCGTTGTCGTCCTGGTGCCCGTTGAAATAATCGCCGTAGCTCATGAACGCCTCGCCAAGTCCGTGACTGTAATAAAGCATGGACGTTATACCGTCAAAGCGGAAGCCGTCAAAGTGATATTCCTGCAACCAGTATTTGCAGTTGCTAAGCAGGAAATGTAAAACGTCGTCCTTGCCGTAGTCAAAGCAAAGACTATCCCAAGCGGGGTGTTCGTGACGGTCGCCGGCGTAGAAAAATTGATTCGGATCGCCCGCAAGGTTGCCTAAGCCTTCAACCTCGTTTTTAACCGCGTGGCTGTGAACAATATCCATTATAACGCCAATGCCCATTTGATGAGCCGCGTCAATCATATCCTTAAGCTCGTCGGGCGTGCCGCAACGACTGCTAGGAGCAAAAAAGCTCGATACATGATAGCCAAAGCTGCCGTAATACGGGTGCTCTTGAATCGCCATAACTTGAATTGCGTTGTAGCCCGCCTGCTTTACTCGTGGCAGAACGTTTTCTTTAAATTCGGTGTAAGTGCCAACCTTCTCCGCGTCCTGAGACATGCCAACATGACATTCATAAATTAAAAGTGGGTCGGTGTCAATCTTAAATCCAGCGTCTTTCCACTCGTGCGGCTTTTCGGGGTTCCAAACCTGCGCGGAAAAAATTTTCGTCTCATTGTCCTGCACAACACGCTGACACCAAGCCGGAATTCTTTCGCCCATGCCGCCTTCCCAATGCACTTTCATTTTATAAAGGTCGCCGTGCTTGAGCTGATTTTCGGAAAGTTTCAGTTCCCAGTTACCGCCGAAAAGTTTTTCGCAACGATAATTTTCATCTTCCTGCCAGTTGTTGAACTCGCCGATTAAATAAATGTCCGTCGCGTTCGGTGCCCACTCACGGAAAACCCAGCCGTAGTCCGTCTTGTGCAAGCCGTAATACAAATGCCCGTCCGCAAAGTCCGATAAAGTTCTTTTGCCTTCCTGCGTAAGCTGTGAAATTTTCCAAAGCGCGTGTTCGTGGCGTCCGACAATCGCCTCCTCATAAGGCGTAAGCCACTCGTCTTTTGCCACTAGACCAATATGTTTTTTCGCCATAAAATTTCCTCCCTTAAATCATTTTCAGAATCTTCCGCGCAGATTATAACAGAAAAAGTGCAAAGGGGAAAAGGGGAAATTACGAAAGTTTTTTTGAAGGAAATTAAGTAGGCTTAAAGAATTTTAAAAAAAATTTCTGTCGAGGAGAAAATTATGCAAAGCACTAAGGACGAATGGCAAATCCTAAAGACAGGCAAACGCGCTGATTTTATGACGATAGCGGCGATAACGGCAATTTTTATTATGGTCGTCGCACTGAATATCCTTTTTATATTCCGCATGACCGCCCACCAAACCGAAGAACTAGGACAAATGCAACTCGAAAATATTCGTAGCGAATTGCAGGATACTATCTCCAACGCCGAACACATGACGTTAAGAGTCGCCGTCCGCGCCGAAAGATTGCTCTCAATCGGTGCATCGCAGGAAAGAATTAAAAATTTTTTTACAAATGAACAGCGCGAACAAAAAGTTTTATCCAATGGCGAATGTTTCAACGTCTACATTGCCAACAAAGATTGGATAATTTTGCCTGAAGGTAATTTGCCGGATAATTATCGCACAGCCGAAAGAAATTGGTATAAAGGCGCGGCAGAAAATCCCGGAAAAATTTTTATCACGGAGCCTTACATTGACGCGGCAGGACACGGACTTTGCTTTACCGTCGCGCTTATGCTTTCCGATAAAAATACCGTCGTCGGTATGGATTTTAATTTTTCCAGCGTTCAAGATTCAATTAGCAAGATGGATACCGGCAACGACCGCACCGCGCTAATCGTTGACAAAAACGGATTGATTCTCGGCTATTCTGATATAAGCCTTATCGGGGAAGAACTTCCAAATACTTTGCCCGAATATCAAGACGTTTTCTCCAGGATTCTAAATTCCTCGACTAATGAAAGTTTCGAGACAGAATTAAACGGCAGAAGTAATACAATTTTCAGCAGTAAGACCGATAATGGTTGGTATATGATTTTAAGCGTCGACACTGGCTCGCTTTATAAAAATGATTATCGGCAAATCCTGCTGAACTCCGCCGTTAATATCTGGATGATTTTAGTTATCGTCTTTTACTATCTTAAAAGTATGAAGAATCGTCTTCAAGCCCTAAAAGCTCTTCAAGTCAAAGATGAATTTTTATCCCACTTGTCAAAAGAACTGCGCACGCCCTTAAATAAAATTTTAAAAGCCTCAAATGTCAGTGCCATAGGCGACGAAGAACACCTCGACAAAAATGCCGCTAAAGTTCGAGAAGCGGCATTGCAACTTTCTAGCATGTTGGATAATCTTTTCTCCTTTTCAAGCATTGTGAACAAGCGCGATAAAAATATTTCCAAACACACCGAAAAAGAATTGCGACTTTCAAAGGCAAGCAAAAACGCCCGCCGAAATATTATCATCGTATTGACTATCTCGTTGCTTTTGCGTATGGGAATAAGTGTTGACAATACAATAGGTTGGGGCGATACCAAAATGAACAGCGAAGTTGAAATTTATGAGCACCGCCTCGATAATTGGATAACCGAACAGAAAACTATCCTAAATATGTTCGTTAATACAATCGGCGAACGTCCCGAACTTATGGACAATTACTCCGAAGCCGTAAGATATTTGAACAATATCGCCAAAAATTATCCTGATATTTCTGCTTGTTACCTCGCGAACCCTTATAGAAAAAATACGCTGATTATGAATACCGGTTGGAGATCTCCCGACCCGAATTGGAAAGTTGAAAAGCGTCCTTGGTACGTCGAGACCGAAAGAGCAAGCCACAAGTCCAACAACTTTACAATTTCCACGCCCTACTTCGACGACCGCACAGGAAATTATTGCGTTACAATCGCTAAGGTTGTTTATGATAAGAACGGCGACTTCGTCGGGATTTTTGGTATAGATTTTTATCTGGATAGATTGATTCATATTCTCTCGGAAAGTTACGACGGCGAAGGTTACGCCTTCCTTGTTGATAAAGACGGCAACATTATCAATCACCCGTACTTTTCCTATCAGATGTCAAAAAAGAAAATGACCAATGTTGCTGATACTGAATACAATAAAGTTTATGAGAACGGCGAAGATTTTTTTATAACGGATTATCGCGGAGGAAGTATCACAGCCTTTGCGAAGAAAAATCAGCTGTCGAAATTTACTGTTGTCGTCGCTAAAAGTTGGTGGAGTATTTACGGTCAAATTTTGCTTTTAGGCGGCGTGTTCCTTTTGATTTATGTAATTTGTATCGGGCTTGTCATTGCAATGATTGATAATCTTTTGAAATGGCAAATGGAAGTTCAGCGCAAATTGAAGGCGGCGGCTAAAAATGCAATGGCGGCAGGACAAGCTAAGTCACAATTTTTAGCGCAAATGAGTCACGAAATCCGAACGCCGATAAACGCTGTGCTCGGTATGAACGAAATGATTTTGCGCGAATCGCAGGATAAAGATATTCGCGAATACGCCAAAAATATTTCAAACGCGAGTAAAACTCTCCTCAACTTGATTAACAGCATTCTGGACTTCAGCAAGATTGAGGAAGGCAAAATGGAAATCATTCCCGTTAGATACGAAACGCTTGATATGATTGACGATCTTGTCAATATGATTTACGAGAAGGCGAACAAGAAAAAACTTTCGCTCGTTACGAAGATAGATCCGAATTTGCCCAAAAGCCTTTTCGGCGACGACATGCGCATTAAACAGGTTATTACGAATATTTTAACGAACGCCGTTAAATACACAAAGCAGGGCACGATAACTTTGACAATGAGCGGCGAATTTGTCAACGAAGATTCATTTATGCTTTATGTTTCGGTTGAAGACACGGGAATTGGAATTCGGCAGGAGGATATTGAAAAACTTTTTGAATCGTTCATACGTCTTGACGAGACTAAAAATAAAAATATCGAAGGGACGGGCTTAGGCATTTCGATTGTTAAGGAACTCTTGATGATGATGAACAGCAAACTGGAAGTTTCGAGCGTTTACGGCAAAGGCTCCGATTTCTCGTTCAGACTGCCGCAAAAAGTTATTGACAAGACGCCTGTAGGGATTTACGGCGAACGCCATAATGAACGGAATTTTAAGAAGGTCGAGACGAAATTTATCCGTGCTCCCCGCGCCAGGATTTTGGCAGTTGACGATACAAGCATGAATTTAAGAGTTATTAACGGCTTGCTGAAGAGAAATTTAATCGTACCTGACCTTGTCGACAGCGGCGAACGTTGTTTGCAATTCGTCGCGAAAAATTTTTATCATATAATTTTTCTTGATCACATGATGCCAGAAATGGACGGCGTCGAAACTCTCAAGCGGCTAAAGGAAATGAATTTGCCCGCCGAAACTAAAATTGTCGTGCTAACTGCCAACGCCATAAGCGGAGCGCGTGAACGCTACATTGCAAAGGGCTTTGATGATTATTTGAGCAAACCGATTGACGTAAACGCGCTGGAAAATATTTTGTCGAAGTATCTGCCGCCCGAAATTATTTTGGACGAGGAAGAACTTGACGAAGCCGCGCAGAATTCAAAATCAATCGTCGAAGAAAAGCCGCCCGAAGTAGAAGACAGCGAATTTGCAAAGGCTTTTAAAAAGATTTGTCCGTCAATCGATTTGGAAAAGGGCTTGGCAAATTGCATGAACGACGAGGAATTTTTTAAGGAAATGATTGAGGAATTTATTTTGGGCGACAAGACAGCTGAGCTTGAAAAAAATTTTGCGGCGGCGAATTGGGAAGAATACAGAATATCTTCGCACGCGCTGAAAGGTACGGCGCAAGTTATCGGCGCAATGAATTTGAGCGAAAAAGCTAAGGCGCAGGAATTTGCCGCCCGTGACGGGAATATTAACAATCTAAAAGAAAATCACAGCGACTTGTTGGCGACTTATAAAATTGTTCGCGAAGAGTTAAGCGGTTGGCTTAAATCCGAAGAGGCGCAACAAGACGGCTGAACTGGAAAAATTTTTACGAATCACGGCGACTTATAAAGTTGGAGGCTCAAGATGGCAAAGATACTGGTTGTCGACGACGAAAAAATCATGCTAAGAATCGCGACAAAAATTTTATCTAAGGAACATGAAATAATCTGTGCGAGTTCGGGCGCGGAAGCAATAGAACTTTTTCTGAGCGAAAAACCCGATTTAGTTTTGTCGGATTTGCTCATGCCAGGAATAGACGGATACGAATTGCAAAGCATTTTACAGGAGAAAAGTTTGGAGCCGGTGCCGATAATGTTCATGACTTCGGACGACAGCGACGAATCGGAGAGTAAAGGCTTTGCACTGGGCGCGGCGGATTATATTCGTAAGCCGCTTAAATCTGACGTTTTACTTCGGCGAGTAAAAAATATTCTGGATAAAATCGACCAAATACAGGACTTGACGGAAGCGGCGAATTTGGATTTGATGACGGGACTTTTAAATAAAATAGCCGCGCAGAAAGAAATTTCCAAACTCTGCACGACAAGTCAAGGCGTCCTGATGTTGCTCGATCTTGACAATTTTAAGCTTGTAAATGATTTGCACGGACATGCAATGGGCGATAAAATTCTAGTTCGTTTTGCCGAATTGATTCGCGGGGTGGTTCGTTCAACTGATTTAGCGGGCAGAATCGGCGGTGACGAATTCATTGTCTTTTGCCAAAATGTTCACGACGAAAAAATTATCTTCAACAAGGCGCGGTTCCTCAATCATCAGCTGATTATCACCGCGAAAAATTTAATAGGCGCGGATATGAATATTCCGCTGGGAACGTCGATTGGCGCAGTCTTCATTCCGAACGAGGGCAAAGATTTTTCTGTGCTTATGGAAAAGGCGGATAAAGCCCTTTACAAAGTCAAGCATCACGGCAAGCATGGTTGTGCGTTTTTCGGCGAGTCAAATTTTTCGGACGCGGCAGAACATAAAGATATTTCGCAAATGCAAATGATTTTGAGCGAACGAAATCAAGAGGCGGGCGCGTATTTCGTTGACTTTGAAAAGTTCAAGGCGGTTTATCAATTCGAGGCGCGACTCAAAGATTATTTTCAAATGCCGACGATTTTTTTTGCACTGATGCTTGATACGGATAACGACGAGGCACGCGAAGATTTTTTAGAATTGCTGATAAAAAATTTGCGGCGAAGCGATTGTGTTACGCAATATGGGCGCGACCAATTTTTAGTAATCCTAACCGATACGCCCGCTGATAAGGTTGAGTTTCTCCAAAAAAAAATCTTGGCGGCGTGGCAAGCCAAAAATCTTGGCGGCGAAATTATTTTCGACTTAATCAAAGCATTCTAAAAAAGATCCCTCCGAATTATTCGAGGGGATTTTTAAGTTTATAGGGAGGCGGGAAAAATGGCGGTCGGGATAATAGCGGAGTACAATCCGTTTCACGCGGGGCACGCTTACCAAATAGCGGCGATAAAAAAAATTTGCAACGAAGAAATAATCGCGGTAATGAGCGGAAATTTTACTCAACGCGGCTTGCCGACGATTTTAGATAAGTGGACGCGGGCGCGGTTGGCGATATTGGGCGGCGTAGATTTAGTTTTGGAATTGCCGTTTATATCGGCGGTGCGAAGTGCGCAAGATTTTGCACGCGGCGGAATAAAATTACTTGAAAGTTTAGGCGTCGTCGATACGTTAGCTTTCGGCGCGGAGCTTGATGATTTGGCGGCATTAAGAAAATCTGCGCAGTCGTTCGTGGAAAAAATTTTTGCAGAAAATCTTCATGCGCTTATGTCGCAGGGCATTTCATACGCGGCGGCAGTCACAAAAATTTTATCGGGCGTCACGGGTCTTGACGAAAAATTTTTGCGGCAACCGAACACAATTTTAGCGATTGAATATTTGCGAGCGTTACCAAAAGAAATTTCGCCGCTGTTGATAAAAAGAATCGGCGCGGCTTACGACGATTTGACTTTGCAAGAAAAATTTTCGAGCGCGTCGGCAATTCGGGCAGAACTTTATAAAAAAAATCCAGCGTGGGAAAAAATATCTGCGCAGGTCGACGCCGAAACTTTAAAAGCACTTCGCACAGAAAAACTTTCGGGCTTGGTCGACGAAAATTTATTGTTCCGTCCGATAATCGCCAAACTTTTAACGAGCCGCGCAGATGAACTTCAAAAAATTTACGGCATGGCGGAAGGCGTGGAATATAAATTGCTAAACGCGGCGGCGAAAAATTTTCCCGAACTTGTAAATAATTTAGTCGGTAAAAGATACACGGCAAGCCGAATCCGGCGATTACTTTTATATTTTTTGCTAAACGTGACGGCGAAAGAAATTTCCGAACTTGACGCGGCGACTTGCATAAAAATTTTGGCGTTCAACGAGCGCGGAAGAAATTTATTAAAAAAGTTGAACGCCCGACCGATAACAAAGCTGACAAAACATTTAAACCGGCGCGACGTTTACAAGCGGCGCAGATTTTTGGAGCCGTATAAAAAAATTTTGCTGTATGACGTGTTGGCAAGCAACCTGCGCGGGCTTTTGTTTGAAGTTCCAAAAAGGCAGATCGATTTTGAGTTTTCGCCAATATTTATAAAAAAAATCGGTTGACAGTAAATTCCTGCGCGGCTATAATTTATGCGTTTATCTGTAGAAAATTGTAAGGGGGTGTCGGGTTTGAAGAGAACATTTCAGCCTAATACACATTGGCGCAAGAAAACGCACGGCTTTCGCGAACGCATGAAGACTAAGGGCGGACGGCAAGTTATAGAAAGACGCCGTCAGCGTGGTAGGAAAGTGCTTACAGCTTAAGAGTGCGGCAGGTCACTAATCGGAGTGACCTTTTTTTTCGTTTTATCGGCGGTGGAGGATTATTTATGTTTAACTTGAGCAAAGGCGAAATTTTGCGCGGCAAACATGCTTTTAACGCCGTTCACAACAAAGGTCGTTCGTTTGCAAATCACGCGCTGGTAATTTTGATTGTTCACGACGAACTTTACAGCGGAAAAGTTGGATTTGCGGCGGGCAAAAAGCTTGGCGGCGCAGTTATTCGCAACCGTGTTAAAAGACTTATGCGCGAGGCTTATAGACTGAATAAAAATTTTCTCCGCCGCGATTGCGGAATAATTCTTATTGGCAGAAAGTTTTTGATCAATGCGAAGTTTGACGACGCGCAAAAAGCTTTTCTTGACCTTTGCAAACGTGCTAAATTACTTAAATCATGACAAGATTTTTAATATCTGTGATAAAATTCTATCAACGTTGGTTGTCGCCGCTCAAGCCGCCCTGTTGTCGATTCGTCCCGACTTGTTCAGCTTATGCTGTCGAGGCAATACAAAGATACGGCGCACTTCGCGGAGGTTTTTTGGCAATAAAAAGAATTTTACGTTGCAATCCTCTTTGCAAAGGCGGCTACGACCCTGTAAGTAGGGAAGTAGGTTAGTAGGGAATTAGGGAAGTAGTACTATTTCCCTACTAACCTGATTCCCTACTTCCCTAGCAAAAAGGAAGTGATTTCTTGGAAGAACCCGGATTTTTTAGCGGCGTATTTGAACCGATAGAAAAAATTATGAACGCCGTTTTGACCACGCTTTATTCGCTGACAGAAATGCTCGGCGTGCCCAGTTACGGCTTGGCGATAATTCTTTTGACTGTGCTGATAAAAATTTTAGTCTATCCTCTTACTAAAAAACAACTCCAATCAATGAAAGCCATGCAAAAAATCCAGCCGCAAATGAAAAAGTTGCAAGACAAGTACAAAGACAATCCAAAAGTCATGCAACAAAAATTGATGGAGCTTTACCAAAAGGAAGGCGCAAACCCAATGTCGGGTTGCTTGCCGATGTTAATCCAAATGCCAATTTTAATGGGCATGTATTACACGCTATACAGTTTCGATTACGGCGGGGCGGCTCCGTCCTTCCTGTGGTTGCCGAGCTTATCGGAAACAGACCCGATTTACGTTTTGCCGTTATTATCGGCGGCAACAACTTTCCTACAGCAAAAAATGATGTCAAATACAAGCGAAGCTAATCAGCAAATGCGCATTATGATGATAGTTATGCCGATTTTTAT
>Ga0247609_10005364_pt1 | contig 12616 bp, 21 predicted proteins | sample 172DNAGHGlowgp2_FD_193487 | JGI IMG/M metagenome (GOLD analysis project Ga0247609, IMG submission 193487) | Sheep rumen microbial communities from Palmerston North, Manawatu-Wanganui, New Zealand - 1728 DNA GHGlow gp2 | ecosystem: Host-associated > Mammals > Digestive system > Stomach > Rumen ... | reverse complement strand
TAGTACGGGGTATAGATAGATAATAAATTATTATTTAATTATAGAAATTGGTTACAACAGAATCCAAATGGAATTGTAGCTTATAGAGTAAATAAATAGACTTTTAATACTCCAGAAGCTGTTGCTTAGGGTATTATTGGAAATCCTTTTGATTGGAAAAAGTATGGAACAGATGAAGCTCTTAGAATGTTTTAGGATTGGCTTATTACAGGAAACAATTTTGGAGAAGAATTAGCTAATGAACCATTTAGGCAGGCTATAATTAATAAAATTAGAAACAGTAATCCTGGATCTCCTATTTTATATTATAAAGAATTGGGAAGACCTTCCCATGCTACTGTAATAGGTTACTTAATTAATAATAAGGATGCATTGGATTAGACTTTAAAAAATCCAAATGATAGAACATTAAAATTAATGGATGGAACATAGATATAGGTTAATCCTAAATCTATTGAAATAGAACCTTATGAAATTGTAATGCCTAAAGTACTTGCTTCTACATTTGGATTAGAGATAGGGGATGATTTAAATGCAATTAAATAGGATAGAGAGTTCTTCGTAAAAAAACTTATTCAATCTGCTAAACCAAAAGTATCTAATTAGTTCTATAGTATAGGGTTAATGAATATAGGAAGTCGTAGTTCTATGTATATATTAGATAGAAATTAGAGAATTCCTAATGATACTGATAATTTTGTTCAGAAAGATATTTCACAAATATCTGAAAAAGGAAAATTATGGAGAGTTAATAAAAAAGGGGAAAAAATGTATCAAATGTAGAAAGGAGATACAGTTTATGAATATAGACATCCCGATGGAACAAGTTATGAAGTTATAGTTTCAGACAATCCAGAATTTTATATTAAAACTGGTTCTTATATTACATTAAACTATTCAAGTGCTTATGATGCAAATGCTTTCTACAACATGCTCAAAAGAAATACAAAATATAGAGTTGTAAGAGAACATAAACAAGCAATTGATGATGAACAAGAGGCATATAAAACTTCGTTAGAAAGTGCTCTTCTAAATGTTTAGAATATAGATATATCAGATTTAAACGAATCTCCTATTGGAGATTACTTTTTACATAGAGGACACGAAATACATACTTCTTTTTTATAGACTTTAAAAGTTGTAGCTGCCCGTGTTCCTGCACAATCAATGTAGTCTTTTATGCCTATGAAAGTAGTTGCATTTGAAGCTCCTGATATTAATACAGCTTATGTAAGTACTGCTCAATTTCTTTTCCAAGGTTCTGACCTTGATATTGATGCTGTTTCTTTAGCTTCTTTTACGGTTGATAAATCTGGAAGATATGTGATGCATAGCCCTTTTGCTAATATTGATACTATAGAAAATTTGGAAGCAAGTGAAGAAATACCATTTCCAACTGGAAAATAGTTAGAAATTAGTGATAAGTATACTTTGGATTATGAAAAAATAATTTCTGTTGGAAGGATAGACCCAGATAAACCATTCAGTTTTATGATGACAGATAACAGATTACGTCCTAGATTAAATAGTCCAGAAACTATAAAAACAGTTGTAAGATTAATTAATTATTGTAATAGAATAGGATGTATTCCTTCAGCAAGTGATCCTAAATATTAGCCTTTTGTAGGTCAAATAGCACAAATGATAAATGAGCATAATGATTATATAAATAGTGATAAAGCTGAAGATTTTTCTAAGAATTATGTTGTGTCATCGATGTATAAAATTGGATTAAGTCCTGCAAATTTAATAGAATCTCAACAAGCTCTTGATTCTATTACTAAACCACTTAAAGATGTTGCTAACAGTACTATAAAAGCACGAGAAGAATCTTTAGAAAATCCTGCTGGATTTACTACTAATATACATGGTATAGCACAAAATATGGCTGGCAAAAAAGGTGTAGGTATTTGTGCTGTAGGTCTTAAATCTTTCTTCGCTTTAACTGCCAGATATAATGAAGTGTTAAGAACAGGAACTCCTGAAGAATAGGAACGTTTGAAATCCGATGTAATGATAGCAGGAAAAAAATATTAGATGTTAGCAAATGCTTATGGAACTAATATTTCAAATCAAGCTATTGCTTAGGTAGTATCCGAATTAAGTAATCAAGATCAAGCTCTTGTGTTATCTGCATTACTTTCATTAGCAACTGATAATGCTAAAGAACTAGCTCTTGATAAACTTAATGCAGCTAATATGCTTGGAATGTATATTTATGGAATAACAATAGGTGTAGATTTTCAAACATTAGCTAATATCATTTGTTCAAAAACAGGACTTATAATCAATGAAATGATGGGAGGTAATTCATTTCTTAAATAGAAAGGAATGAATATTCAAAATATTTTTGATTATTTAGAAACTGCTCCTCGTTTAACTCCTTCTTTTAATTTATCTAAATCTAGTAATGCAATACTATTAAAACTTAGTTAGTAGGAATTATTCAATTTAACACATTCAGGATATACAGTTGAACAACAATTTGCCGAACTAGATAAGATTAAAAAAGGGATTGATACAAATGTATTACATGATACTGAACATGAAATAAAAGAATATCATGAACTTCATAGATTGGTTGAACAAGCTGAAGATTATGTCGAAAGATTTAATAATATAGATTGGGGTATCTATGAAGATTTCAAAAAATTAAATGAAGGTGCTGAAGAATTAAGAAGACTTGGATAGTTACTTCATATCAATCAAGGGTTAGAAAATTCTTATTCTAAATCTATTAATTATTTAGAAACAGTAACTAGTGTTATTTCTGATAGACAATATTCTATTGAAAGAGAAAATAGAAGGAAGGCGTATGCAAAAGATTTAGCCAAAGGTAAAAAATTAAATTATAATATAGCAGATACAAATAAGTGGAAATTTGATTTCCACCAGTTTGCAACTAATGAAGAATATAGAGAAGCTTGGATAGATATATATGAAGGAAAATGTAACAAAGAAAAATTTGTTAAAAGTGAAATTTATAGAAATCAATTTGCACAAATATTTCCTCAAATAAGAACCGCTGCTACTTTTGATTCTGCTTATAATGTAATACAAAAAAGTTTGCGCCCTTCTAAAGTATTTTTTAATATATTAGATGTGTTACAAGTTCCGCATTTTGCTGCATATTTACAATCTGCTGATATGTTACATCAAGCAATGATGAAAACTTCTGTTAAATATAGGTCTGTTTATAATTTAGGCAGGAGAGCTATCGGCCTTTTACAAGCTTATTCTACAGATGATAGAGAAGCTATTTATAGAAGAACTGAATAGATGGTTGATAAAATAATAAGAGATAGGTATTATTTATCTAAAGGTTTATCATTTAAACTTCCAGCAGGAACAGGATATTTTGTAAAAAAAGACGGAAAATTAGTAAGAAAAACAACCTCAAGTAGTACAACTCCTATTGAATTAGGTACTGATGAAGGAAATGCTTCGTTTAAATTATTTATGGAATCAGTTGTAATTCCTAATTTAATAAAAGGGAAGTACGGTGATGGAAATAATACTGATTTAGCTTTAAGTAGAAATGAATTTATTAAAAGCTTAACTCCTACACTTTATAAACATAACGCTCAATATAATGTTACCATAAATTATGCTCCAGGAATTAATATGAGTCCTAGAACAGATGCAGAAAAAGCATTATTTGAAAAAATAAAATATGACTTTAATGCGTTTAGATATGGTTCATTAAGTAAAGTAAAATATAAAATCGGAGATAAATATTATGATATTCCAGAATTGTTTTATTATTATAATCAAATAGCTTTTGGTGGAAGACCTGGAGAAAATACTTTAACTTCTATATTCTAGGATATGTTAGATTATAGACCTATAAAGGAATATCGGGATTATGAAAGTAAACTTGATATGGAAGGAGTTATTGATGTTGATGATGGCTTATTAGTTAGAGAAACAGCTCTTAGAAAAAATCCTTGGTAGTCTAATATGAAATATATTTATTATGAAGATAGTGATACTGGATTATTATCATTTTGGACTAAAATAGGAAAGGTTAAAGGATATGATGGAGAACTAATACCAACAGTTAATGGATACAATCCATCAGGTATAGGTTTATAGGAAGATTCTAAGAATTATGCAAATCCAAGTGTGGATAAAACAATTAAACCAATTGTTCTTTCAACTAAAGAAAAGGTAAATATTGAAATAGCTAAAGGAAAAATAATTAAAGTAACAAGAGAAGATAAATCAGAATTACAGATTCCAAAAGAAGCTAAACCTTATTTTGATAATCCTCCAATTTCTGTTTTGATTCAACCTGATGGAAGCAAACAATTAGTTTATGATACAAATAGGATAAGATAGTATGTTGAACGATTAATAAATAAATGTAGTTAATATGTAGTGCATAAACGAAAATTCTAGAGAGTACCAGACTTTAAAAAAATAGTCTGGACTCTCAGATTTTGTATTATCTGCTTATGTAGGAGATTTTCTTGAGACACATGATAGATTTCCTTATTTAGATGAATTACCTAAAGCGGATTCTTCTAAAGCTATTTCTGAAGATTTATCTTTAAATAAAGATAATACAACTAAAACAGAAAATATATTATAGGCAACTAATACAAATACTGTAGAAGAAGCTGTACTTGTATTAAATGACAAGTATAGAGATAAAGAAATAGAAATATTAGAAGTAGGTAATAAGTCTAAAGTATATATAACTACAAGGCCAAATACTACTCAAAATCAAGACGGAGAAACTGATAAATAGATAAAAATAGTTACTGAAATGGCTGACATAAAAGAGCGTGCTATTGCTGATGGTACTTTTATGTTAGCTCCTAATGGTAGGCAAACACATCTTACCGAACAATAGTGGTTATAGGTTAGAACTTAGGAATTTAAAGATTGGTTTGGTGATTGGGAAAATGATCCTGCTAATGCTTCTAAAGTAGTAGATGAAAACGGTGAGCCTTTGGTAGTTTATCATGGTAGTTCTGCAATTATTGAAAAATTTGATAAAAATAAAAATACAAAAGGATATTGGGAAACTCCAAATGGAGAAAGAATTCCTTATGATACAGAAAATACTTTCTTCTTTACTGATAATAAAGCTTCTGCTCGTGCTTATCCTTTGATGAGACAAATGACAGGAGCAATGATTAGTAATACCGGTATTCGTCATATAAATGATTTACAAAATGCAAAAAGAGCAGCAAATAGAATCACAGAAGATTTAGTAGTAGATCCTAAATATGCAGAAACTATTAGAAAAGCATTAGATACTTATTTATACAAAGCAGACGAATTCAGAAATAAGACAAGAAAATTAGGAACACTTACAATACATAAAGGAAAAATAGCTTTTAGAGATTATGGTATCAATGGATATGAATATAAAGATGTTCCAGTTGAATATATTAATGATGCTATTAGTGCAATTAACATAGCTCTTGATTCAGAACTTGCATATTATAATAAAGATAGAGAGGATTGGGACGGAAATAAAATTCCAAAAATAGATTTAAATAAAGATATATATCCAGTATTTTTAAATTTAAGAAATCCATTTACTTTTGATTACGAAGGAAAATCTACAAATGGAAAATATAAAGATAAGTATCCAATTCAATATATTAATGCAAGACAAGTAAAGAAAGCTCTAGAAAATGGAAATGATGGAGTTTTATACTTAAATATCGCAGATCCATATTTAATGGATTCTTATGGAGTTTTTAATTCAAATCAAATTAAATCAGCCGTTGATAACAGTGGACAGTTTTCTTCCTCTAATGATAATATCAATGATGATTATGAAAATGTAAATAGTTTTGCATTTTTTAATGAAATTATTGATAAACTTCAAACATTGTATGGGATTAATATTATTCCAATTACTAATGCTGAATTAAGTCGAGATAAATGGGCTTCTATTACTGGAACTAAGGGAGTTAAATCATTTATTTATAATGGAAATATTTACATAAATACTGATATTGCTACCGTCGATTCTCCTGTTCATGAATTTTTGCATCTACTTTTTGGTAGTATGAAATATTAGAATAGAGCTTTATATGATTAGTTAGTAGGACAAGCAGAATAGCTTGATTCTTATAAAACAATATCAAAGAATTATCCTGATAGGACTAGAGGAGATATTAATGAAGAAGTATTCGTAACTGAATTGGCAAAATATTTAACTGGATAGAATAATTCTATTTCTAATTTAGATTAGTCTATTTAGAATGAAATAATATATAATGTTAATAGAACGTTAGATACAGTATTAATGGGAGAAAATAGTGTTAAATGCATTGAAAATCCATATATAATGAATTTAAAAACACTCGCTAAATTAGTTAATTCATCTACTATGATTTCCGAAAAAAGAGGAAGTTTAAGTGATGCTACATTAAACAGAATGATGGCTAATACTAAATCTGAATTAATGAAAAATAAAGAATTAAGGGAGGAATGTCAATGAAATGTAGATATATTTACAAAGGATAGGTATTTGAATCCGAAGCAGCTTTAGATGATTTTCTAATTGAAAAAAGAAAATATGAATCTAAATTTGGAGATTTAGTATTTCATAGAGAAGCTCCATTTCTTCGTGCAAAAGATATAATAGAAAATAAAATACTTAAAGATTCTTCTAAAATGGAACGCTTAATGTAGGAAGCTAGATTAAGAGCAGGTTCATTTGATGGAGATGAAATACTTGAGTTTAAAGCTCCTTATATCGGTGTTACTAAATTTCTTTCTGGATTAGAAGTAGATGGGGAATTACTTTTCCCCGAATTTCGTATTGAAGAATATTGGAGAAGAAGAGTAGAATCTTGGACTAAACCATTAGAATCTGGAGAAAAATTAGAGGATAGATTTACTAAAGATGAAATTGATATATTTTTTGAAGGAGACACTTTTGAAGAAAAATTAAGTAAAGCAAGACTTTTAAATCAAGATGAATCCAAACAACTTCGAGAATTAATGACCAACAAGTGGGATTATCAAGCTGCTGCTGGTACTGCTGTCCACTATATTCTTCAATAGTATTTTACTAAAGATGAAAAAACTGGAAAAATTCTTGGAGATTCTGATAGAAATATTATTATTGATACAATTATCTCCAATATAGAAAAAGGTTTAAAAGAAGAATTAGGAAGTAGGTATAGAGAGGGTTTATATAATGAACAAACTATTAAAGATGCTATTATATATGCTGATACTTTAAAATCCCAATTAAGGAAACTTCACGGAGATAATTGTGAATTTTATCCAGAATTAGGGGTATCTCATAAAATGCATAAAGTTCCATCAGATAAACCTGGAATTCTTATGGGTTATATCGATTTAGCAGTTCTTGGAGAAAATGGACAAATGAATTATTATGACTATAAAACTTCTCCTAAAGAATATGCTGATTTCGGAAGTGCTAAAAAATTAGCATATACTTATTAGCTTGCAGCCTATGGTAAATTATTTAAACAATATGGATTAGATTACAGAGATAGTGATATAGGTATTCTTCCTTTATAGTTTCAGGAATTATAGTTATTAAATCCAGAAGAAGCTCATTCTAATCCAAAAAAAGCTAAATTTGGATATAAAACAATTTCTTGGGGAGATGAGATTATTCAAAGAGAAGTTAAACAGCGTATAAATGCAGTTGATTCTAGGGGAAACCAACCCGTCTTGGATAATCTTGATGATTATTTACCTGAAGAGATTATATTTGATGCCCCAACTGAAAAATGTATTGAAAATGTAGAAGAGCAAATAAAAACTTGGTGTCCTGATTATTAGAAGTATAAAGTTAAAACCGATGAAGAAATTAAAAAAATGCTTGAAGAAAATGATGCTTTAAAGCCTGTTGAAAGAAAAGGAAAAAAAGTATATGTATATAAAACTAAATATGGAAATAAAGAAATTATTGCTAATGACGAATTTGAATTAATTGAAAAGGTTAAAAAATAGTAGGAAAGATACGAAAAAAGTAAGGAATGGATGGCTTCTACTGTAGTAAAAGCTTTAAAATATGGAATAGAACATAATACTACGGATATAGGAGAACATATAGCATCTATTGATACTAAAGGACTTGCTGATGAAACAGGACTTTCTAAATGGTTCTCAGATTATTTAGGCAGATATTGTAATGACAATTGGGAAGTTGTTGAACATGATACTTTAAAACATTTTGGAATAATTGTTCTTAGAAATAAATTAAATAGAAATTAGATAGATGTTATTAAAATGTCTTCTACTCCTAATCTTTATTATAACCCATTTGAATCTAATAAAGAAACTAAAAAGAAAAATAAAAATCATTTATTATCTTATGCCTTCTAGCCTGATATTGTGGAACAATCTAATTAGAAAAGTTTAATGCTGGATGGATATGAGGGAAATATAGAATTACTGGAAACTGTTTTAGTATTAAATAATATTCCTGGATTATTCAATGAAGATTATAGTGGAGCAGTTATAGGAGATATTCAAGTTATGAATTCTTATAGAGGAGAAGGTATTCATGCTTCTAATGAAGAATTGCTTTATACTTTTAAGAAATTAAATTCGTTATCTCCCTTAAAACATGAAGATAATATTTCCTCTGGAAAAGTAAAATTTGGTACAGCCTTTGACATTGCTAAAAATATGTTTATTGATGCAATGACCTTAAATTCTGATTTTAATTTGAAAGAAAGTGAATTTAATTCTGCAAAATTAGATTTAGATAAAGCTATAGATGGTTCTGTAGATAAGAAAATTGCTGTTGTTGAGGATATTATACGAAGATTAGAAACTTCTTATAAATATCTAAAAGGGGGAGTTACTAGAGAAAATATTTTAACTAAACCAGAAGCTAGACTATATGTTCAAATGTTACAAGCTCTTGCAGGATTAAGGGGAGTTACTTTTAAACAACAAATTAGAGACCATGATAAATGGCTGCAAGAAAAAACATTTAAAGGGATTTTATCTAAAGGAGTAAGTGGAACTTATATAGATAATCCAGGAAACTTGCTTAGTGATACTTTAAATTAGGTTACTAAACTTGTTACTTAGGCTTACTAGAATGTTAGAAATTCTATGACTTCTAAAGTTGCTAGATTAAGAAAAGCTACTGAAGAACTTAAAAAAGCTAAAGGGTATTATGGGGCAGCTGAATATGTTGGTAATGCTACCAATATGTATAAAAATATGACAGAAATGGTTAATGGGGATTTATTGTTTAAAGATTTAAATAGTATAAAAGATCCTGCTGAAAAAAAATATTTAGAATTAGTTCTTGAAATAGTAAACGAAAATAGATTTGGAGGAAAAGTATCTAAAGATGAATTAGAATATTGGAAAGAATCTCACGATTTAAGATATTATAGAGTTCCTTTAGTAAAAGGATCTGCAGAATCTCAAGATTCAATAGAAGGATTCAAAAAGGGATTTGTAGAAAGATTGAAAAATTTTAATCCAAAAAATGCTTTATCTGATCTTAGAGCTGCTACTGAAGGAATCTTTATCGAAGATGCTCCTTCATAGGATAGAGCTGAATATTTATTTGATATTGCAAATCGTTTTGATAGAACAGAAAATAGTCCTAAAGAAAGACTAGAATCACTAGAAAAAATGGGAGAAGGATATTTTGAACATAATTTAGAAATGTTATGTTTCAAACATACTTATGCTTATGAATCAGCTAAATAGTTTAATAAAGTATTTCCTATGATAAAAGCTGCTATGGCATATCTTACAGCAGCAGGAACTACTAGAAATACAAATTTCGAAAACGATATTGATTATCTTACTGGATATATAAGAAGTAGTATTAAAGGTCAACCTCTAGAAAAAAATGATGAAATGAAAGAAGCTACTCTTGTTTCTGGAAAATTAAAACAAGTAGCATCTTTTATGGCATTAGCTTTTTCTCCAGTTTAGTTTATGTATTAGACAATTCAAGGTTTGTGGCAAGATATAAGCTTAATAATTAGAAAACCAGATGGATCACAAGCATTTACTTTCTCTAATATGTGGAGTGCAGCAAAGGAAGTATATCGTGATTTAAGACATTTTTCAGACACCCCTACTAAATGCCAACTTATAAATGAATGGCTTGGAGTAAATGATATGGATATGAATTTATATGCTGAAAGAATGCGTACCGATGTTCATAATAAATATAATTTTACTAATCTAGCCTTTAAATTTGCCTCAAGACCTGACTATTACAATAGAATGACCATTATAGTAGCTAAAATGAAGGCAGATGGAATTTGGGATGCTTTAGAAGTAAAAGACGGACAACTTGTATATAATTATAAAAAAGATAAAAGATTTTCAGCATATGCAAATGGAAACACCAGTGATCCAAATTATAATAAACAAGCTTCCTTATATCATACAATTGCTGAATAGTTTATAGCTGAAGGAACTCAAAATCCAGATGGCAGCTAGTTTTAGATAGGACAACCTTTACCATATGCTTGGACTAATCAAGAAGCTGAAAGTGTTAAGTCTTTATGTGATTTAATTTATGGTTACTATTCACATGAGAAAAAATCTCTTATTCATGCAACTTTTTTAGGTTCTTTATATATGTAGATGAGAACTTATTGGTCTGGTAAAAAGAATTAGTATTTAGCCCCAGGAGGAGTAAGAATACAAGGTAAATGGGAACAAGCTGTTGATAATATTACTAAAAAACCTTTATATTATTAGTTAAAATCTAATGGAACTATTGATTATGATGCACCATTAACTACAGATGAAACCTCTGCTCCGTTCTATCAATGGAAAGGACAATGGCAAGAAGGAGTAATTCTTACTTGTGCTGAAATATTTAGACATGGTCTAACTGTGGAAGGATTAAAAGAAGGGTGGAATGAAACATGGAATAATCAAGATGAAAATATTAGAACTATTAGACGAGCTAATTTAAAATAGTTTGCAGGAGATCTTGCTTTTTATGGAATGATTAGTACCTTAATTGCAGGAATACTAATGGCAAATTGGGATAAAGAACTTTAGAAAGATGCTAAAGATTCTGGAGAGCTAGGAGATGCAGCAAAAGCTACTGCATTTAAACTCTTAAGAACTTCTTTTGGATAGTCTGCTGATGATTTTAATTGGTGGAATTCGATAGGAAGTCCTCTTGTAGGATGGAATCCTTTTGCTTTATCTCAAGGAACATATTTATTAGGAAGATTATCTAATGTGTTAATGGGAGATTAGGATTTTTATACAGGAGTAGTAAATTCTTTTGCTGCTGGAAAACAAATGAAACCACTAATGTAGTGGTTAAATCCTCAAAATTTTGTATCTGAATAAAAAAAAATAACCCAACTTGAAAATCTCAAAAATGAGAAATCCAAGTTGGGTTTTCTTGTATAAAAATTCGATTTGACCTAGTTTTTAGAGTCGTCACAGGATTTAAATATTAAAGATGATAAATTAGTCATCTCAAAAATTTAAAGTCCATGAGAAAAAAAATAACCCCGAACTGCCAAAAATAACGGCAATTCGGGGTTTGATTTTTAGTCTTTTTCAACTTCTACATCTTCTTCAATAAATTCTTTTACTTTATTGAGACGCTCAATTATTTCTTTTTGTTCTTCAATATTTCCTATCTTATCTGAAATTTTTGTAATTATTCCATTCACTTCAGAAGTTTTTTCAAGTTCACCTAACAAGTCACACATTTCTTCTTTTAGTTTATCTATAGTGTCTTCAGCATTATCTTTAGCGGTATCGATACTACGATAAACTCTTGAAATCTTTCTGTCAAGTTTCAAACTTTCTACCTTATTTTTTAAAGCTGCAACAATTCTTTTCATAAATTGAAATTAAATTTAATTTGATGTTTCTTAATATTTATCTTTAACTCTTTAGAATTATCTTCCAACTGTGGAACATTAAAAATCGTTTGTATTGAATTAAGTGTCCAATCAACTTTCGGAAGCGAAGTCGAGACATAACTAGGACAGTAATAACCAGGAAAGTAAAGGCTACTGATATCCATTTTACTTATTAGCTCTTCCTGCCTCCAATAATGGAAGTCCACCTTCTGTTGGAATGTATATAATCTTATTATTATCTCCAGATAAATTCTGTTGTCTTACCCAAAGATATTGAATATAAGTAGGAGTGATAGCCCCATTTTCAATTTTAATAGCTTCTGCAGCACCTTTAGCTCTTTCAATTTCAGATTGAGCATTAAGCTTTTCACTTTCAAGATTAGCTTTGGCTTCTTCAATTTTAATTTTTCTATTTTGTTCTGCTTTAGCAAATTCGGCTTTTCCGCTCATTTCTTGTTGCCATACTTGATAATGTGGACAGCCTATTAATCCACCAAGAGCGATAAATATTACACAGCAAACAGTTCCAAATATTTTTCCAAAATTTTCCATATTATAATTTTTTTAATGTTTCTTTATGAAAAGTTATATCTCCATTAGCGAACATCCACTGACAATCATTGGCATTATGTCCGAGTTCATCCAGCAAATCTTCCATACAAGGTTCATTCTCATATTCTACAGGATAAACGTCTACTTCTCCTGTAGCAAAATCAAGTATTACTAACCTTTCCATTATTCTTTATAGTACTTATAAATTAAATCTACTACATTTAAGGGAA
>Ga0247609_10005363_pt1 | contig 12616 bp, 17 predicted proteins | sample 172DNAGHGlowgp2_FD_193487 | JGI IMG/M metagenome (GOLD analysis project Ga0247609, IMG submission 193487) | Sheep rumen microbial communities from Palmerston North, Manawatu-Wanganui, New Zealand - 1728 DNA GHGlow gp2 | ecosystem: Host-associated > Mammals > Digestive system > Stomach > Rumen ... | reverse complement strand
TCTATCTACATGAGCATCCCAGTAGTCTTGATTTTTCTTAAAGACTTTCTGGAATTCTTTCACTAGTGGATCGAAGTCAGATTGTTTAACTTTGGCAAAATTCTTTAGTCTTTCTTTAGTCTGACTATTGAATACTGTTTCAGCTGCCAAAGCTACAACACACATCTTAAGTCCATTAGTTACGTACCTATGTTTAATTCCATAAGTTTCACGTAGAGCTCGGACAAAACAATCTTCTACATAAGTAATATGAACACCTGAATCTACAACAAGTGAATTAACAGAACCACAATATTCCTTTGGGCTCAGTTCCTCATCAACTCCAAAAGATACGAAGAGATCAATATATTCATTCATACTTGTATCTTCCGGAATAATTCTTTTCATAAATTCAAATCCATACCCTATAAATCCAGAGCCTGTCAACTCAGTTCCCTCAACATTAATTGTCGCCTTTCTTTTATAAAACTTCTCAAGAATAAGCAAGAAATATTGAAGATTTTGAATTGGAACTGCCATTTTCTTTATAACAGCAGGCTCATATATTTCGGGGTCTGGCTTGAAAAGAACTATTGTAGACATTCCTGAAGGGAGTGCTTTAGTGTATTTCTTTCCGAAGGCAGCTTTTTCTAGGTCTGCTTTCTTTAGTGCTCCCTCATAATATTTATACCCCTTCTTATACCAAACTACATAGAATAGGTCTCTCTTACTTCTAGGGCCTGCTTCATTCCACAGGTCATAGACTTCTTTAGTAGACTTATTCCAATTTAATGGGGTAATTCTAGACATTAAGATATAGTCCTCTGATACTGCATTAACCGCTGAGGAACCAACGCCATTCATTCCAACGGTTGCTACTTTACTATCAGTAAATTTAGAACCAGAATGAAGCGTGCTGATTGATAGATCTGCTTGAATAATAGGCGTTCCATCTTCTTTTAATTCTGAAGACGGATATATTGGAATACCTCGTCCATCATCTGCAACCATAGCATAACCATTCATATTTCTATCAATGATTATATTTTGAGCTGAATGATAGCACTCATCAACAGAATTATCAATTATTTCTCTCAGAAGAGTATCACAAGTATCAGTACCACTTAAATACATCCCCACACGTAGTCTAATTGCCTGTGGAAACTTCAGTAGTTTAATTTCATCAGGATTTTCTAGGTTGTTAAACTCATCAATCATATTTTAAATTAATTATTTATTCGAAATATGAGAGAAAACATATTTCAGTTTCTCTCATATATAAGAATCTAAAGGCCCTGTTCAAGCGAAAACCTTAATTTTGAAATGACAGCAAAAAGTTTAATACATTATTTTGAAGTAAACTGCCGAGCTGGAAAATTTAGAGGAACTATCGTTTCAGGAGAGAATTACGAAATAGAAGCCCCTAAGATTGATGATCCTGGAATTGAGGAGTGGATGAAAAAGAGATTTACAGCTCTTATAAAACTAGAATATATCTTGTCTTTGTACACGAATACAACAAGATCAGCGTATCTAAAAGATCTTGCGAATGGTCTTGAAAAAAACTATCTCGATATTATAGATATAAGATTATCTGTAAATAAAGACAAATACTTTTCTAGAATATCTTGTTTTGGGTGTAGAGTAGAATTTTCACTCCTTGATTTTGAACACTATCAAGAAACTATAACGATAAAGCTTGAAACCCTTAGGAAGTTTATGCAAGAAAAGATTGATGAAGCCATGATAAAATTAGGAGAGGCATGTGAAAAGCAGGAAAAGACGGAAACCGAGATAAAGGAACTTAGGATAGAAGAAAATAATGACTATGACTAAGGAGGAGCTTATTGAGCACTTACATAGATGTAGACTAAGAAGTCTGGGAACTTATAATTTTCTATGTAAAATAGAACCAGAATTAGAGCCCTGGTTTGTAGAAAGAGCCAATCTAGTAATAAAACTAGGGTATCTAAGATCAATATTTGAAGGCCATAAGTGGGAGTCAGTACCTAAATTAACTGAACTTTCGGTGGTATTTGTTGGTAGTGAAGACAGGGACATTACGATAATAATAAAAAACTGGCAATATAAAAGCATAACAATGGGAATTTCAGACCTAGTGGATCCTGATATAGCTACAAAAATGATAGAACACTATCGAGACGAGAAGACTAGAAAGATAGACTCTTTGTTAGTAGAACTAGGAAAAGAAACTTCTATCTTAGAGGAAATAGAAGCCAAGATAAAAGAATTTAGATTAGAAGAAAGTAATGACTGAAGGGGAATTAATAAAATATTTTTTAGAGAGATACTATAGCACTACTATAATGGTAGATGTGCTAGTTCCTCATAGAATAATTTATGTAGCAGAAGGAAGCATCCAAGACCAAGTTATAGAGGATTGGATTATAAATAGAGCAAACGTACTTATAAAATTAAAATATCTCAGTAACTTATTACAGGATAGAGACGTTTTTCCTATCATCCCTGAGCTTAAAAAACCTCTTCAGAGTATGAAGATTATTTTAAGTCCTAATCAAGATTCTGGAAAACTAGAATTTAAATTTTCAAATATTCCCGATCCAATAATACTGCCTCTAGAATATCTGCAAAATTTTAATATATACCTAGAGAATACTATCAGTAATCTTAGGACGAACGGAAAAGACAGAATAGACTCATTGATGATATCTATAGGTAAAGAAATTGAAAAACAAGAAAAAATAGAAGAATATATAAAAAAGTGGTGGAACTTATAAATTCCATCACTTCTTTTTTTATGATTCTAACCACTTTCTAAGTATTACCATCGTTATAATAGCTAGAACTACAATATATACTACCATCCAAGCCATTCCAAGCCAATTATATATCAAACTTCCAATATAGCCGGCTAAGAAAATCGCAAGAACAGTTAAAATCTCCCACAAATATAACTTTATGTGGCCATTTTTCATTCTTCTATAAATTGATCTATAACAAAAATGGCTATAACTGCTGCAACGAAGATGGCAAGTAATAAGGAACCCACCAAGTTATCGTGCTTGATATAAAGATCTGTTCCTGTATTAGCGGTAAAGATAAGTGCAATAAGTATCAAGATAATCGACGCACAATTCTTTAGAGGCTTATTAGGTTTCTTTTTCATTACCAAATATCGATTTTAATTTCGTTATTCTTAAATAATACAACCAGAACCTCTCCATTACACCAGATATAATCCGGATACTCTTCAGTCCATCCAAGTTGAACTAACCAACGACGAATTTCTTCTTCATTGCCTATCTTAATATCTCTATCTGGAAGTCTTAGATACTCTCTTGTCTGATCCGTTTCATGTTGCTTTGGAAGATCCCTATTACCTTCCCAAGAACTAAGAACATCACCAGCAGAATAAAGTTTATCAATAAGTATCTTCAGTAGCCGTTCATCGAAATACTTGCCTAGATGCGTATCACAGTAATATTCTGCAGTAGTGTAGTTCTCTTCGAAATCACAGATAGACCTGACAACACCAAAGAACTCCTTCTTATACTGCTCTCCGACTATTCTTCCGACTATTTCCATTGGCCAGTCGAAGTCATTGTCAGTAAAGTAGAGTGCAAATCCCCAAGTTTTATATTTCTCAGGAATTACATCGCCTACTATCTTAAGAGCTAGTTCATTCGGAACATTAGCCCTCTCATATGGTATTGGTTTCCAGTCTTCTAGGTTTTCCACTTTATTTCTTAATTGACTTAAGTTCCATCTAAATCTACAGAGGTGATACTGGAAGGGTGCTATATCGAAGCCAAGAGTATCGTAGTTATCTACAAACTCCTGATCTGTGTGCCCGGACTCTACATATTCTTTAAGGCCGGGGATATCTCGATACAAGGATTCGACTTCTTCATTCTCTTCCTTCAGCATCATTTTACTAACCTCAATATGATTTTCAGAAGTTTCGGGAATCTTCTTCCATTCCCAATCTCTAGGCTTTCTCATTTAGAATCCATTTTACAGTTTCAGAAATCACTTTTCCATCGGCAGTAGGAAATTTATCACGAAGGGCCTTTATGTATTTACCCATCATCTTAATATCCTTCACATCGATAATTTCTCTAGCGGCCTCTTCGATAGCCTCTCTGGAAATTTCGGCCGGTAGAAATTCTTTTATGACTTCTACTTCCAAGAGTTCCTTTTCCGCCAGGTCTTCTCTTCCGCCTTTGACATATTCGGCGGCAGCATCTTCTCTCTGGCTAATCATTTTCCGAAGAATTCCAACTTCGGCCGTTTCATCCAGAGGCTTTGCATTCTTGGCCGTCCGATATTCCATTTCAGCTGTTTTAATAGCACGAAGCGTTTCAAGTCTAACCTTATTACCAGACTTCATTGCTTCCTTAATCAATACATCTAATTCAAGCATGACTTAAATATTATTAATTTTGGTGTTTCTTTTATATTTTCAGGAATCGGTCCTTCTAGTTCTACTAAGCTTATAGGACTAAATCCAATCCACTCCCCATCTTTTTTCTCAGGTTTATTATTTATCCCTGGAAAAAACCATAAACTTCCAGAATCATCCATAACAACCCATCCAGTGAGTTTTATTATTAATTCTGGTGGGTCGGGAGTAGAAACTTCAGCTAATTTAAATCCAGCCCCGTTAGAGAATAGACCTCTATATTTTATATCGTCTCCCCACCAGTTTCCCATTCTTCTACACTATATCCAGCATCTCTTAGCCATTGAGCAACAAGATGCCTGTGACAAAAATCTTCTGGCTTCTCATAACAGACAAGAGCGATATCTTTGTCCCCCGCTAGAGTTTTAAGATCAGATACCACAGAAATAGGCATGAGACAGTCTAAAACAGTGTTCATATATTTCTGAGTATACCAATCTTCTCCCTTATCTTCGTCTTTCCATATCCTCCACCACCAGTATTTAGGGGCTAAGGTAGAATACTTAAGACCTTCCCACCAATCAGGACTTTTTCCGCAAATTGATATTGGAATTATATCCTTTGGTATGTTTCTTAGGTTCGCAAAATAGGTTGTATAGATCTTCATCGATTTTAAATACTACTTTATGTTCTCTACACTTCTTCTCAAATTCTTTTCTGGTATGAACTCCATAAATAGGGCCACACCAGTATGAAGCACGTGATCTTTCATCGTGTACCATCTCTGCAATTAAGCAGAGGTCTCCAAATTCATGATAATCTTCAGAATCATAAATTCTATGGATTTCTACATCCATCTCTGCCTTAGTAAGCTTTGGTTTGTACCAACAAATCATGACTTCTATAGGCCAGTTGAATTTATAACCGTCGTATTCATCCCAAAGCCCACCAAGCTCCTTACATCTACCAGCTCTAAGTAATCTAAAGAGAACTCCATAATCTTTACTAGTTATTTCCATCCTCTATTGCTTTTTTAGTTTCTAGTTTTAGCTTATTTCTGAGACGCTGAGTAGATATTCTTTTAATCTTTCCGCGAGCCCTATGTCCACCAGTATATTGGGTCCAGTTTTTATATGCAATACTGTCATATCTCTGAAGTAGTGCATTAGGATCATGAACTGGTGCTTTATTTCTTCTTTTATTGGCCATTCCTCACTGTTCTATGTGATACTCGCCATAATGAAGTTGACTTCTTTCTATCAGTCCTCTTCTTGGCTCGGGCTTGACGAATCTTTCTTCTTTCGGCTTTGGATGTAGGTACATGCTCTCTCCTAGATAGTACATCCTTAACCATCCAAATCATAGCATAATATTGTTCTTGATGGATTTTGCCACCGCCGTCGACCCACTGATATTCTAACCAGGTATTTTCTATGTCTTCCCCTGGCTCCATTAGCTCAAAATAGTCCCAGTCTAGACAGTGTACTGCTGCTCTTAATCGTCTAAGAATAAATAGTAATTTCTTAGTATCAAACTTTTCTAAATCGGAACGATACATGTAATACTTTTTAACATGCATGCCCCACGTTTTCTTCTCTTCTACTCTCATCTTACCCTCCTATGTGATATTTGCCGCAGAATCCACACTGATAGACAACTTTATTCTTGATGTTGTGGGTATTAATAAAATCCCATGCATCAGATTCAGAATCAAACGCTTTCTTTGGAGTTCTATGTTTTCCTGTCCCCTTAAAGTGTTCGTTTAATCCTGTAGGTATTGACATAATTCTTTTTTAAGTTCGGGCGGAATCGGATTATCTGGATTCTCTATCTTCTTGAGAAACTCTGGAATTTCTTTCTTATACACTTTTTCCATTGATGAGTGTACAGAATAAGCATATTCCATATTAGCAAGTCTATCACAAGCCTTGATAAATGGAGCATACCCAGTTTCCCGAATACCCTGATAGTATTTATCTCCAGCGCGTTCAGCCCTAGTTTTTCCTTTTTCAGTTGTACATGCATAGACGATATTTGCTACCATCTCTGCGTACATTGTATCTCCCTGGAAGAACTTAGTTGCATATCTGAGGAGATCATTATATGAATACGAAGGAACATCTTCTAGTGTATCGTGGAACCAAGCCGCCATCCATAAAGCTTCATGGAGTTTTGGCTCATTCCCATAGAAGTCCCAATATTTCCTAGCAATCTCCGCAACTCTGGAAAGATGCTTAGTATATGGGCTTTTATCGTATGACTGATATCTATGAAGATAACTCGCTTCTCTTACAATCTCATCAAATCCACTTCCACCAGGAGTTTTAGTGTTTTTCTTAAAGTTCATCAGAATTATTAATATTCCGAGAACTACTAATATTCCAACAATTACTTTAACTAATAACATAATTAATAAATTTTATCATTTCAAATATAAGGCATTAATTCCTTATTAGTGAATTAATAGCGGTTTGGGGTTGGATGCCACCTTCATTGTTTTTGTGTTTTTCTCTATGATCCCGAACTGCTGAGGGAGGTCTTAATGGCCTCCTCTTTAATTCCTTACTAGTGAGTAAAAACATTAAAATTATGATGATTAAAATTAATAATTCCAAGTTAAGTATTGTAGAACTTAATTTTACAAAAGGAGACACCAGAGTCACGGGGATAGATAAGAAAAAGCTCCGTTATCAAAGTATTCTGCTGACCTCTCCTAAATCACATCATTTTACAGTTCTTCCGGCAACATCGGACACTGTAGACCTTCCATCAAGCGTTCAGAGAGCAAGATATTCGGAAGCCTGGGCCATTGAAGTAGGAACAACTAAGGCTACGAAAGAAAAGTATGATGGATTTGATAAAGATGTGATGCTTAAATGGATGAAAGTGCTATATCCTTCCCACCTTGACACTGCAGAATTACTGTGTCATGCGTGTGGATATGGAAACGTAACGAAGGCTTTCTATGAGTCTTACGGAACTGACATGATCAGAGATTTTTATCGCCTTATAGACTCAATCACTTCAGGAATGAGTGCAGGTTCTAAGAAAAGCGATAAGAAATTCCCGTGTCAGTATACAGCGCCAAGATATAGCATATACAGACTTCTCAAAGACATGGTTGAGGCCGGTGATGTAAAAATTTATACAGACCCTGACCTCATTGGAAAATACAAAAGAATCACCAGAGGAGTTAAAACAGCCGGAACTTTGGTACCAGATAAGTGGTGCGAAGTAATAGGTGTTGTTGGAAATAGAACGAGAGCAAATCTCAGTCTGTCATATGTATCCACTATATCTGTTCCTATTCCGGCAAACTCCTTTGGAATTACTGGACCCAAAGACCTAGAGTGCGTCAGATCATATTGCATCGTAAAAGATGGAATTGCTTGGAGCACTAAACTAGGTATTAAAACCAAGAACAAGAGCTTAGTTAGAAAACTCTATGGTTCAGGAATTATCGAGATGGGGCTAGTCTATGATGATGAGTACCTTCTGGATCTCGAAAAACTTCCAGTAATTTCAACCAACGATATCAGAAACATTACTTCCTGGACACTAGCTAAGGCAGAAGTGGCCGTAGAATATGCAAGAATCGGCTCCTTATGGGCAACGAGAAAAGCCCTTATGGAAAGAAAGAAGCTATCTGTCTGTCCTAAAAAGATGGACTTAGATGCTATAAGCCCAGAAGAAGCGTTCCTGCACAGCCTAGGAATCTATGGAGATAAGTATATTCCTAAAACAACTTCTATGGACGTAACAAAAGCTTACGAATCTTTTGAGGTTGTTGGGAAAATACCTCAGCTACCCAAAGATCCAACTGTTCAGGTTATCAATGCTATAAATGGATCAGCAACAACTAATCCAATAGTAAAAGCAATAGTTGAAGATATTGAAAAGAACCACAATCTTTCTGGAAGAACTTACCAGGAAGAAATAGACTACTGGGAGGAAGAAAGAATGTCTAGAATTAAGAGACTTCGTGATCTTAAATTTAGACTAATTCTCGGAAAAACACTTAAGTTCTCTGACGACAGAAAAACAAAGATTGAGAACGTATCAGTAAAATATCCCGTAGTCGGACTTAACTACGTGAATGTCTTCTGGAAAGTCTGCAAAACTAGATTTGAAATATGATAATAGATAATATAAAAACGATAAAGTCCCTTCTTAAATTTAGAGAGGGGATTTTCTATTACATTCAGGTAATTCAAAGGAAAAAAGAAAATCCGGAACTTGATAGGTCTGATATAAAAAGATATCAGTGTTTCGTAACATCAATGAAAGACTTAGACCTACATCTTCCGACAATTATAAAAACCTGTAAAGATTATAATGCTAGGGCATATATTAGTCTTATACCAAGATCATTAGAGAAGCTAGCAAAACAATGTGCCCTAGAGTATGTAAAAAGAATTAACTCCGGTGAATATAAAAGAGCCTGGGATATTCCAAATAGATTAGCTTTATCAGATCTTGTTAGAGCTAAAAATCCAGAAGGAAAACCTAACTGGATGCTTGACGTAGATAAGATCGAAGATAAAGATGCTATAATAGAGTTTCTTCAAAAACTCAATATAGCAGTAACTGCTATTATAAATACACCACACGGATGTCATATCCTAGTTGAAGTATTTAATCCATCCATACTAATTCTAAACTCAGAAGCTAAAAAAGTATTGGAGGACTATGAACTTCCAGGGGGTGAAAGATTTACATTTAGACCGGATTGTAATACTATCCTTTTTGCAGCTCTCCCATAAAATCCTTATATCTGAATAACAATAATAAGATATGTTTGGTAAAATTAAAAAAATAAAAGTAAAAACTCCCAAAGGAGAAAGATCACTTTTGTTTGAAGGATATGACCTCCCATCAACTGAAGGAAGAATTCCGTGTACTCAGTTCTGTCCATATGCTGATATATGTGACGATATCCCCCATCCTGAAGATCCAGAAAATCCTGAAGTATCATTCGTAGATTTCTGTGGAGCTGTAGGAAGTGGAGATGAGGAGGGAGGCAATGCCGAAGACCTGGATATCATTCCTAAGAAAGGAACAATCGAAGCTTCCATGAAGGACTTGATGAATCCAGATGTTTATCAAAAATTATTGAAAAATCAAAAACTAGTCAGTATTGACAGTGTTGTTGACTCGTTCTGTCCTGGATGGTGCGATTTCTACAAACCAGATCACACTGGTTGTACTATATCGAACACATCTTGTCTTATGAGAGAACTGTTCATAAAGAACGGTATGGAACCGACTAAGATCAGGAAAGAAGAGAAAAAAGAAGAGACCGCAGAAGATGATGGAGAAGTTGAAGAAGATAACAAGTAATGGGATTCTTTGACAACGTAGATAAACCAAAGGACGAGGGAAAACAATACATACCACCAAACTACGAAGATGAAGATCGTGAGATTGGTGAGGAACTTGAAAAAGCACTTGACGAAGAAGAATCTGATGTAGATGAGGGCGAAATAGAAACAGCCCTTGATAGTCAGCAAAAAAGTACTGAAGAAAGCAAAAAACCAGTAAATAATAATACAATGGCTAATGTGTTTGGTCAGCCAAGTACATCTCCGCCAAGTGGTGGAGGTTTTGGAAGTTCACCGTTTACGCCAAGTTTTGGAAGTGGGTCTAGCCCGTGGCAACAAAGACAACAATCCTCACCGTGGGGAACAAGTGGTAATAGCGGAAGTTCTATTTGGGGTTCCGGAGGAAACAACACCCAAAAAGAACCAATAAATAGAGATAAAAAGATAATATTCTGTGATTTCTTGGATTGTATCGTCGAGACCTATGATTCTCAAGGTCGACCTGGATATATTCCAAGAGACATTTATGATCTTAAGCCGAGATTTGAAGTTTGGCAGAAATTGGCCGCATTTAATCCAAAACAGATTTATGCGATGATTCCTGTAAATCTTATGCCAAATACAAATGGCGATGAATCTTGGATTAAAACATTAGAATATTTCTGCTGTTCATTGAGCGCATTTCTTCAAATCCCGCCAGGAAGTTGTAGAATTTTGGCTCAAACTTTAATAGGACAGCCAAAAGAAGATTTAATATCTTCAATTCTTCATAGTGGATTACCAGCTAATCCTATTGATGTAATCTATATAGGGATTTATTCAGGATTAGCTGGACAAAGCAATAAAGATCAAGTCGCAGCTCAAAGATGTGGCATTGATTATCTAGATTTAGGAATGTTATTAAATAATATGTACTAGCAATGGCAAGTCAAAGATGGTTAAATGAAGGCGGAATATTTTATCCGATAGTCGGAGAGATTGTTTTACACGATACTCCAGGACCAGGTGTATGGCAAGTATATCAAAGTCCGAATATTAATGACCGTCGACTAGGTCTTGTAAAAATAGACGATTCGTTTAAATTTGATTACAAGATCTATAATTTCGGAGGTCAGGATATGTTCGAAAAAATTGAAGCTATCTGGAATTCTGACCTGTATACAGAAAATAACAAAAACCTAGGAATAATTTACAATGGAACTAAAGGAACAGGAAAGACTGTCTCAGCAAAGCTCCTCTGTAATAAACTAGGACTTCCTGTAATTCTAGTAAATCATACCTATGAAGGAATGATTCTCGACTTTATTCAAGCTCTTGAATTTGAGTGTATCATTTTCATTGATGAAGCTGAGAAAACATTTACTGGACAGGAACAGGAGATTCTTCTAAAGATGATCGATGGCGTGTATAATAAGTCAAGAAAACTATATATTCTGACCACAAATACGCTTAGTGTCAATGAGAATCTAATTTCCAGACCAGGTCGTATCAGATATGTACAAGAATTTGGAAATCTAGATCCAGAAGCAATCAATGAGTATATTGACGATAACCTAGTTGACTCTACTAAGAAGGACAAAGTTCTTGAGCAGGTAGACCTTCTGGAAATTATCACTATAGATATTCTAAAAGCTATAGTCGACGAAGTCAATATTCTCGGAGATATTGATGATAGTTCTAACCTTAATATTCCAAAAGCTAAGTACTGCTACGATGTTCTAAAGATGCAAGGTCTTGGCAAGGAGAACTTAAAAGAAGTGAAGGAACTTATCAAGACAAAGCCTGCGAACATTGACCTCTATACCTGGATGGACAATGAAATTGATGTGTCTATCTGGGAACAGAAGGCCCCAGATATTTGTAAAGATCTGCAGAACTACGAACTTCCTCAGGTCTTTATCAAAGAGTGTGAATATTCTAATACTTACAAGATGCACACAAGTAGCTCTTATCTATACAGAGGAGCAAGTACAAGTCTTGGTGAAGTGCTATTCTCGCCAGATGACCTGGGAGAACCAGATTATGTTGTCCTAAAAGACAAGTATTCTGGAGATGATGCCCTGTGTCTAATTTTAAGAGCTAGAACAGCTCCATCTCTCTTCCACGGAAGACTTAAAGGCGCGATTAAGTATATACTCTAATAGAAAGCTGGAAATTATCCAGCTTTTTTATTTCCCTTTAAATTCTTACTATTGAGGAGCCAAAGAGCTCCTCTAGAAGAAAAATTTTTAAATATAAAGATATATGATATACTTTTTAACTAAAGTTTCAAAAAAAGGTAAAGAAAAAGTTGTTGCACTTGATGGACAGGGACTTGACACTAGTTTAAATGTAGCGTGCCCTTCTAAAACTAAAGCAAGTGCATCAGTTGGTAGCATCTTCTATGCTTATGGGTATTCTAAAATTACAATGAGTACCGGTAGTGCTTATTATAAGGTAACCCATATGTATGTACTAGACTCGACTGCGCCTAAAGTTGTTATGGATGAATATACAAAACTTGCGGCAAAAATTGAAGCAAGTAAGGTAAAAGTTGAGGACAAAACTACAGATATAGAAGATAGCACAACAAAAGAGAGTTCACCAAAAACTGAGGCAGCTCCAGAAGAGCCAAAGCCGAAGACTCTATTTGATGAAATCTCAAGCGACAAGGGACTAGCCGCTCCGAAAGCAAAAGAAGGATTCTATGTTTCTGATGAAGATTGGAGAGTTTTAGTTAGAAATATTCGGAACCATGTAAATACAATGATTGTTGGGCCTACTGGTTGTGGTAAAACCAGTGTTGTTCAGGAAATCTGTAAGAGGATGGGAAAGAAACTTCATATCTTTGATATGGGAACTATGATAGACCCTATCTCATCTCTTCTAGGCGTTCATAGACTAGAGAAAGGTGCATCTGTGTTCGACTATGCTAAATTCACACAAGTCATAA
>Ga0247609_10005361_pt1 | contig 12620 bp, 10 predicted proteins | sample 172DNAGHGlowgp2_FD_193487 | JGI IMG/M metagenome (GOLD analysis project Ga0247609, IMG submission 193487) | Sheep rumen microbial communities from Palmerston North, Manawatu-Wanganui, New Zealand - 1728 DNA GHGlow gp2 | ecosystem: Host-associated > Mammals > Digestive system > Stomach > Rumen ... | reverse complement strand
AAGTGACTGACATTTATCTGAAAAGACTTAAGGAAACGAGCGATGATTGGATTCCTATTTGGGATATGGACGACCCGAGAGGATATAAGGCTCCAAAAGATGCGTCTGCTGCTTGTATAGTTGCATCTGCACTTATTGAACTCTCTGATTATGTTAACCAACCTAAACAAACGGAATACATTAATGCGGCCGTTAATATGCTATCGGATCTTAGTTCTGACAATTACCTTTCTCGCGACGATAATGTTGCTTTCCTGAAACATTCCACAGGACATCATCCTGCAGGTTCTGAAATTGATGCGTCTATCATTTACGCTGATTATTATTATATCGAAGCACTTCTCCGTCTTTATTCCATGAAACAATAACGCATAGATAATCACCAGATATACCCAGATATACCAATTCCTAATTCCTCATTTGAATATAAATTCCTCATTCCTAATTCCTCATTATTATATGTCACCCTTGCTTGAAGTCATATCATTAAAAAAACGCATTGGCGAAAGAATTCTTTTTCAAGATATCTCGTTTACAATTGGTGAACGTGAGCATGTTGGCCTTATCGCAAAAAATGGTACAGGCAAAACCACTTTGCTGAATATTATCGCTGGACAGGACGGATATGATGAGGGAAAAATAATTTTTAGAAACGACCTGAAAATTGGGTATCTTCAGCAAACACCTGAATTTGACAAACTTCACACTGTTGCCGATGTTTGCTTGGGTAAGGGAAATGATGTGAAGATTAAGCAACTTCTCACTAAACTCAAGATAACTGACTTTGACCTTCCATTTGGAAGTATGTCGGGAGGTATGATAAAAAGAGTGGCATTGGCTATGGTGCTGGAAAATGAGCCCGACTTGCTTATTATGGACGAGCCTACAAATCACCTCGATTTGGAAATGATTGAATGGCTTGAGAAATTCCTTGAAAAATCCTCTTTGAGCATACTCATGGTCACTCATGACAGATATTTTCTGGACCGTGTATGCAATTCTATTATTGAAATGGATGACAAGAGAATTTATTCTTATAATGGAAACTATTCTTATTACCTTCAAAAAAGACAGGAACGTATTGACAACCTTACTGAAGAGATTGTAAGGGCTAACAACCTTTACCGGAAAGAACTGGAATGGATGAGAAGAATGCCACAGGCAAGAGGACATAAGGCTAAATATCGTCAGGATGCATTCTATGAACTGGAAAAGGTTGCTAAGATGAGAATCAACAACCAGAATGTACAGCTAAACACCAATGCTGCATATATAGGTTCTAAAATTTTTGAGGCTTATGATGTATGCAAGGCTTTTGGAGATAAAGTTATTCTGAAGGATTTTTCTTATATATTTTCTAGATATGAGAAGATGGGAATTGTGGGAAACAATGGCGCCGGAAAAACTACTTTCATCAGAATGTTATTAGGAGAATTACCTCTTGACAAAGGAAAGATCGTTGTCGGAAAAACGGTTAGATTCGGTTATTATTCTCAGGAGGGTATTGTGTTTAAGGATAATCAAAAGGTAATTGATGCAGTGCGTGATATTGCTGAATATGTGGATTTGGGTAATGGCGAAAGGTTGTCTGCATCACAGTTCCTGCAGAATTTCCTCTTCTCACCCAAAGAACAATATAATTATATTGCTAAATTAAGTGGAGGAGAAAGAAGAAGATTATATCTTTGTACTGTCTTGATGCAATCACCTAATTTCCTTATTCTTGACGAACCGACTAATGACTTGGATATTATCACATTGCAGATTCTTGAAGAATATCTTCGGAACTTTAAGGGATGTGTGATTATTGTCAGCCACGATAGGTATTTTATGGATAGGGTGGTGGACCATATTTTAGTATTCAATGGTGACGGAACTACTAAAGACTTTCCTGGAAACTATTCTCAATATAGGGAATGGAAACTGCAACAGGATGAATTGGCTAAGATGAATCGTGAAGAAAGCGATAACACGAAAAAACTGGCATATAAAGCTGAAAACCAAAATAACAGAAAAAGAAAGCTCTCCTTTAAGGAAACTAAGGAATATGAACTATTGGAAAAAGAAATTAATGATCTTGAGAAGGAAAAAAATCAAATTGAAAAAGATTTAAGTTCTGGATTACTACAATCCGATGATATTGTTATTAAATCCATACGACTGAATCAAATCAATTTAGATATTGATACTAAATCGGATAGATGGCTCGAACTTTCTGAAATTGCTGAGAGTTGATATTGATTCTAAATATCAGATACAGAATCACAACTCTTAATATTTTTTTTCAACTAAATTAAACAGTCAATTTGTTTACTACTCAACTAATATAAACAACAATGCAAATAAAATCTGCTAAATTTATAATTTCAAGCCCAAGGGCTGACATGTGTCCTAAAACGACTGAACCTGAATATGCGTTTATAGGACGTTCAAACGTGGGCAAATCAAGCCTAATCAACATGCTTACGAATCATGCTAAATTGGCTATGACTTCATCCACACCTGGCAAAACCATGCTTGTAAACCATTTCCTTATTAATGATGAATGGTATATCGTGGATCTTCCTGGGTACGGATTCGCCAAAAGAGGGAAGAGGGAAATGGAAAAACTTCAAAACCTTATTAGTTACTATATACTTGAACGACAACAACTCACTTGTCTTTTTCTACTTATAGACATTAGACACAAACCACAAAAGAAAGATATTGATTTTATGGAGTTTCTAGGGGAAAATGGTGTGCCGTTCGCCATCGTATTCACTAAAGCGGATAAACTTCCTAAATCTAAAATTCAAAATCAAGTCAACTCTTATCTGAATGAAATTAAAAGTTCTTGGGAGGTATTACCTCCTTATTTCATCACAAGTGCAACTACCAATCTGGGAAGAGATGACATTCTTAACTATATAGAACAAATAAACCAATCAATTAAAACATAACATTTTTATTAATAGAATTTTTTATAAATTCTTCTCTCTTTAATTATTTTTGTATACCTTTGTCAATAATATCAATCTACTCGTCTACTTGTCTACTCGTCTACTCGTCAACTCGTCAACTCGTCAACTAGTCAACTAATTTTATTAACTTTTAATTATTTTATTTTATGTCAACTGGATTAATTATTGTTTTAATACTTGTATTCATAGTTGTACTTTGCGTTGGATACTTTATCAGTGTTCAAAGAAGTATTGTTTCGCTCGATGAGTTCTGTCAGAATGCAATGAGCCAAATTTCTGTCCAACTGAATTCTCGTTGGGATGCCGTTACGGCTCTTGCAAAACTGGCTGCTCAATATGCTAAACATGAATCGGAAACCCTCATTAATGTCATTAAGGAAAGAAGGATGGGGGAAGTTACTAATGCACAACAAGCTAACGAACAACAGGATGCTATTACTAGCGTACTCAGTAGAATTATGGCTATCGGAGAAGCTTATCCTCAACTCAAGGCGGATGGACTATTCAAAGAAACTATGGACGGTGTGAGAGATTATGAAGAGAAAGTCAGAATGAGCCGTATGGTTTATAATGACACTGCTACAAAATACAATCGTGTTATTCGTCAGTTCCCGTCTTCCTTTGTTGCTTCTATGCTCGGATATAGAGACAAGAAAGATTACTTGCAAATTGATGACCAAAAGAAAACGTCTTATCCTGATCTCGATGATGCATTTAAAAAATAAATTTTTGACTTTTATGGCGGCATGGATTTTCTGTGCCGCTAATTTATTCGCATCTCCTTCACTCGATTCATTAACGGTTGATGTGGAATTGCTCGACAATGGAGATGCTATCATTACTGAAACTCGTGTGGCTAATATCGATGATGAAGCTACTGAGTTGTATATTGCTATTGGTAATCTTAATGGAATTGATATAAAGGATTTTTCTGTTGAAGACGAAACTGGTAAGGTTTATCAGAATATCGGTGAATGGGACATACATGCCTCTAGGGCTGAAAAAGAAGGTAAGTGCGGTGTAGTCACTAAAAGTGATGGATATGAACTTTGTTGGGGATTAGGGGCTGAAGGTGACAGGGTCTATATTGCAAGATATGTTATTACTAATCTTGTTAAAGCATATAATGATGCTGATGGATTCAATTATATGTTTGTGGCTAGAGAAATCAGTGGTGAACCGGATGAAACTGTTGTCTATATTCATCAAAAGGATGTGTACTGGAAAAAGGAACAGGTGAAAATGTGGGCTTTCGGATTTGACGGGGAGATTAACTATCAGGATGGGGCTGTTATTGCTTTCCCTAACTCATCGCTCGATGGTAATCCGATGATTATCATGTTGCAGTTTGATAAGGATGTGTTACATCCTGCTACTGTAATTGACGACTCTTTCGAAACTGTGAAGCAAAGAGCTTTTGAGGGGAGTGATTATCTTGATAATGGAAGTAATTCACAATCGCAAGGATTCATGGAGGTAATAAAACAACCGGAAACCTTGTTTTGGATTGCTGCTATTTTGATTCCGTTCATCCTGATTATTGTTAAATGGATAAGGGTGAAATCTCTAAAAAATAAAGTAAATAACAACTTACTTTGGTATCGGGATATTCCATATAATGGCGACCTTCAGAAGGCTAACGCTGTCTTGAATGCAATGAAGTATGGGAAAAGTGATTATAAGAAGCTTGTGAGTGCTGCTGCAGTAAGATTGATTAGCATCGGAGCTTTGAGAATTGAAGAACATTTCGTGGAGCCTACGGGATTCTCTAAGGTTATTGGTAGACAGGGAAAATTCATGAAACTTATTGTCATTGGAGAACTTAAGGAAACTCGTAATCTGCCTATTACTAAAATGCTTAGAATGTTGTATGACCTGTTTAGAGATGCTGCCGGGGATGACGCTATACTGCAACCTAATGAATTCAAGCATTTTGTGAAAAGAAATACTGATAGACTGAAAGAGTTTATGGAAGAAGTGATGAGCTATAAGATGACAATCAAGCAGTGTAATGAAGATATTGACAATGTAAAAAAGGTTATGGGATTGAAGAAATTCTTGAATGATTTTACTCTTGCCAATGAAAGGGGTGTTCCGGAAATTTCTCTCTGGGGAGACTACCTCGTTTATGCGCAGCTGTTTGGATGTGCTGAACAGCTTAGAAAGGAAATGATGCAGATTAACCCTGAATTCCTTAGAATGGACGATATGTACAAGGCTATGTTCGATGATGACCTTATTAGGGAAGTTACATATATCGCACTGTTTAGTGCTACTTCTGGAACTAATGCCATCAATGCTGAAAGAAACAGTGGTGGTGGCGGATTCTCTTCGTTCGGAGGTGGTGGCGGATTCTCTGGTGGTGGCTCCGGAGGAGGATTTAGATAACCTCTTGGTTACTAATTGTATATACGGATTGTTCGTAATATAATACTAAAGGCAGATATGACAATTCATTCATATCTGCCTTCTTTTTTTGTTTGGCTATGTTAAATGTAATACAGTTTTTTCAACCTTCAACCTTCAACTCTCAACTTTCAACTTTCAACTCTCAACTCTCAACTTTCAACTTTCTTAAATCCCCTTAAAATAAATGTCAACATAGTCGGTTGCATCTATAATCTCGAGATTTCGTGCACGCCAATATTTACGTCCCGGTTTTGTTATAAAATCATAACGACCGGTACGTACATATTCTTTGCCACCGTTCAAATGATATACCTTGATTGCTATGTCTCCTTCAAAAATAAGGTGATCTGCATCTACAATCTCTATATAACCATTTAATTTCATATAGTCGCCAGGATGATTTGTCGATATGTGTTCACCTACACAAAGTAAACGACCATCTGGCTCTTTGCTAATTTTACATTGACCATATATGGGTTCCTCTATCCATTGGAGGCTTAGCATATGAAGACCAACAATCTTTTTCTCTAAGGTGGTAAGTGATAGGTGGGTGTCGTTTGTGGCTCTACGAAGATATCTTGAGGCAACCCAACCGCTGGACTGTGGCCAACTGCCATTAACCGGCTTTACTTTCACGAATCCGCTTCGTACTTCGCCTAAGTCAATAACACGGTCACCCTTAAACAATTGTACTTTAGAACCGTTTCGCTGCATTACAGAGTAATTGGTGCCAGGACCGGTTCTTACGTTTACGTTATCACCCGTTAATACCCATTCCGTTCTACTTTGAGAATAACTTATCAAAGATGACAACATTAATGTAAATAATAATACTGTTCGTTTCATAATATAAAGGATTTGGTTATTTTATGAGAAAACAAAAGGAGTCCGAAAACTCCTTTCTCATTTCTTTGTAGTTAGTCCTTAAAATATCTGTTGTAAAGACCTTGGAAACCGGCTCCATGACGTGCCTCGTCTTTGGCCATTTCATGAACTGTGTCATGAATTGCATCAAGATTGAGGGCCTTGGCCTTCTTGGCTATTTCCATCTTACCGGCACAGGCGCCTTCTTCAGCCAACATGCGCTTGTGAACATTGGTCTTGGTGTCCCAAACTAATTCACCCAATAGCTCAGCGAATCTAGACGCATGGTCTGCTTCTTCAAATGCATAGCGCTTGAAGGCTTCGGCTATCTCTGGATAACCTTCACGGTCAGCCTGACGACTCATCGCTAAATACATTCCTACTTCAGAACACTCGCCTGCAAAGTGATCTTTCAAGCCTTGAAGGATGAATTTTCCGTCTTCGGTATCTGGGATATCATTTGCTACTCCTAATACATGTTCTGTTACAAAATTCAAACCGGCATTTTCTTCCACTAATTTGAATTTACTGCCTGGTACTTTACACTGTGGACACTTTTCCGGGGGAGTGTCGCCCTCATGTACATATCCACATACAGGACATACCCATTTCTTTGTTGCCATAATTGTTTTTTTTAAAAATTACTATTAAAATGATATAAATTTCTCATTACAAAAATAAATATTTTATTCCATTTCTCAAAATTATTTATTTGTATTTTTTTAAATTATATAAATTGTTGTTGTACTATATATAATTTAAACTGTCTATATACATTAATTGTTAATTAAATTAACATTTTGGGACATCAAATGAATCTATTTATAGATTTTATTTGTTTTATTCAAAATTAATTTTTAACTTTGCATTGTTTTAAGAAAAGCATGTTTTGGGAATGAAGATAATTCCGAAAACAAATTTATTTCTACTGTTTCCCCCCTTGTTTATTAACATAAATAGATTGTTCTGTATTTTAAGGAATGAATCTGGATTGGAGTGGGTTTTGACAATACTCTAATAGACGGGAATTTTATTCTTGGATTGGAATGGTTGGGGGGATTTATTATCCTAATATGGATTTTGTAGATATGTGTTTTTACCAATTTATTAATATGTAATTTGAAAGGGTGTTGTGCTGACTTTATGAAAGTTGGCATATCAATTGTGGGGATTATATGATTCCTCTATAATTGTCATTTTTTTATAAATCATTTTATAATCATAGGTCGCAAGTTTCTTTTATAGATATTCTATAATTCTATTGCGCTTATTGAATTAATTTAAATATTATGCAATATACTAAAGAGCAATTAAGTGGAATGTCCACTGAACAGTTGAAGGAAATTGCTAAAGAACTGGACATTAAAACATCTGGTATGGAACAGATGGATATGGTGTACGAAATTCTTGATAAATCTGCGATTGTTTCCGCAGCTGATAAGGTTGCAAAACAGACTACTACTAAGAAACGTACTAGAATCAAAACTGTCGACAAGGTTTATACGGCAAATCAAGATAAGGCGAAAAAAGTGGATAAGACTGTAAAGAAAAATGTTGAAGATACTCTTTTTGCGTCTCTTGCTGATGAAGATAAAATAATCATCAATCAGAACGATAATGTAGTTGAAGAGACAAGCAATGAAAAGAATAATTCTGAAGATATTGATAAAGAAGGGGGAAATGAGGCTAAAGAAGAACTGGTAAAAGATTCTTCCACCAAGAAAAAAACTACAAAAAAAACTGCAAAAAAGAGTGACGATGCTCCGGAAGATAAAAAGGTGGTAAAAGAGGAAAAGGAGAAAACGAAAAAGACTGCGAAAAAAACTACAAAGAAAGCAACAAAAACTGAAGACAACAAAGAGGAGAATCCTCAAAGTCCTGAGGTCGAAATTATGAAGGATGATTTTGTGGTAGTCGAAATGGCTGAAGAGAAGGTTGATGATAAAACAGATGATAATTTAGTTGATAATAACGTGAAGAAGGATGAAGATTTGGATAAGGATAAAGAGATATATAACGGATCAGATTTTATTATTATTGAGGATATACCGGCCGAAGAATATGCACTCGGAAGAAATATCATTGATATAATAAAAAATGGATATCCTGATAAGAACACTCAAATTAATCAGGTGGGACAAAGAAATAATAGTCAGGATAATGTTTTGAAACCTAAAGAAAAAGTATATGACTTCAGCGATTTGCTAACTGTTACTGGGGTTTTGGAGCTAATAGACAATTATGGATTTTTGAGATCGGCTGATTATAACTATTTGGTTTCTCCTGATGATGTCTATGTTAGCCAGGCACAAGTAAAACAGTATGGACTGAAAACGGGGGATGTCGTGGAGTGTACGGTCAGACCACCGAAGGAAGGAGAAAAGTTCTTCCCTATGATTAATGTGCTTAAAATCAATGGATGCAATCCGTCGGTTATAAGGGATAGAATCTCTTTCGAATACCTCACACCGCTTTTCCCTGATGTCAAATTTAATCTGTGTTCCGGAGACGGAAAAGATACTGATTCATCAAGGATTGTCGACCTTTTCTCACCTATTGGAAAAGGACAGAGGGCGCTCATCGTTGCACAGCCAAAAACCGGTAAGACACTGCTCATGAAAGATATTGCCAATTCTATTGCTAGAAATCATCCGGACGCATATCTTATGATGCTGCTCATTGATGAAAGACCTGAAGAAGTCACTGATATGGCAAGAACTGTCAACGCCGAGGTTATTGCATCTACTTTTGATGCTCCGGCTGAAAACCATGTCAAAATTGCTGGATTGGTCCTGGAGAAGGCTAAAAGAATGGTCGAATGTGGACATGATGTAGTAATTTTTCTTGATTCTATTACTCGTCTGGCGAGAGCATACAACACAGTTAGCCCTGCATCTGGAAAAGTTCTATCTGGCGGTGTGGATGCTAATGCTCTACAAAAACCTAAAAGATTCTTTGGAGCAGCTAGAAACATTGAAAATGGAGGTTCTCTCACTATCATAGCTACAGCTCTTATTGATACCGGATCTAAAATGGATGAAGTGATATTTGAGGAATTCAAGGGTACCGGAAATATGGAATTACAACTTGACAGAACTCTTTCTAATAAACGTGTATTCCCGGCTGTCAACCTAATCGCTTCTTCTACTAGAAGGGATGACCTGCTTCAGGATCCTATTACTCTTAGACGTATGTGGGTGCTTAGAAAATACATCGCAGATATGACACCGCTGGAAGCTATGGATTTTATGCTTGAACAGGTGCATAACACTAAAAACAATGATGAATTCTTGCTTAGCATGAATGGGTAAATTCTATATTAACTATTTATGCTATATATATTATAAGCCCGGGAAACTGTGAGTCGCCCGGGCTTTATTGATTATTTATATTTAATCGAGTGGGGGGGTAATCAATATTTGTCTATTAATGACATAGTAACATAATTTGAAATTAATTATTCATCTGCTTCTACAGCTTCTTCTGCTTCTGTCTCTTCTGTTTCATTGATTTCTGACGAAACACGATTTACAGCATTTTCTATACTTTCCTGAAAACGTAAGTATGTTTTATATAAATCGCTATTTTCATCTTCTATGGCTTTTTCTACTGATGGATCTTCTAAATCATCACTAAGTCTTTCAAATACGGCTTCCATTGTTGAAGCAGTTATAAGGACATCAAAGAAATTGTCTATATTATCATATTTCTCAATATAACTTTCAAACACCGCTTGAATCTTTTCTACTGGATTGATTATTGAACTGTAACTAGCAACAATGGAGTCTACTGTTGCCTCATCATATAGCTTCATATCTTCACCAGAGTCTTCATAATCGCCATAATCTTCTATTTCCAAACGTTCACATGTGGTTTTACGCTCCTCTTCATATTGGGCAAAACGCTCCTCTATTGTTCGCAATTCTGACGCAGATGGTTCATAGCCGGGATATTCAGAATCTAATTCTGATAGTTTCTCGTTAAACTCTTTTTTAACTGAATTGTAGCCGTCCTCATCTTCAACTGAACCTATACGCTCTGTATAAAGGTCAAATAATGCTAATAATTCCTCAAATGGACCATCTGAACTATTATCTATATTAGATGCTGTTATTGATGGACCTTGAATCTGAATATTCGTTTTTGCATTTGCATTTTGATATAAACCTAAAGATATCAATAAGGATAATCCGATTGTTTTAATGTTCTTTTTCATTTTTTTTATTTGTTTTGAATTATTTTTTGCAAAGATAATAATTATTCGTTTCCTATAATACTTTGGCAATTATATAGGGTTTGGCCCCGATAAGGGGAATATGTTGAATACATATTCCTTTTTTTTTTGTTTATTATTAGAGTTATAGTATTGTATCAGCATTAAGAGTTGTTTTGTACAGCATACTGTAGAATGCTTTACTAACTATATTGATGCCATTTAAGCAAAACTTATCTTTTTGTTTAGTTGGAGCAAAAATAACACTTCCTCTATCTGACCATATGTACTTGGTGTTGTCTTTTAAATTAGCATCACAATATGTTAAATGCAATATGTTAAGTAAATATGTTAATAAGTTGTTGTTTAAATTGTCATCCAAAACAACTTTTATAATATACAATCCATTTGAAGTTGTCAAATATTCAACTATTCGATAGTTTTCTTTAAAAACGTATTCTGAATTTGGTATATTACTCAGGATAGTTAATATATAACCACATACAGCATTAGTGTCTTTATCATACAAACAAATACTGTTATGTTTGTCAAATGAGAAATTTTCTTTATCACAAATGTAATCTTGAATACTTTTGGGACAAGATATAATACTTTCGGCAATAACATTCTTTGAATTAATGCTGTCAACCAATTGTTCTCTTTGTATTTCTGTCATTATATTATGTTTTAACAATGCAAAGTTAGTATTTTTTTCTTTAATTACACTATTTATTATTGTTATTATTGGATTATTAAGTTTTTATACGAAATATGGTTGAAAAACAGCAAATAGATATCAAACAAATATCAATAATACAAGTAGGTGCTGTAAAAACAATTCTTGCAAAAAGTGGTTTTACATTTGAGAATGTTAAGGAGGACTCAACGAAAGATGGCTATACAACATATGGTACATTTAAAACTCCTTCAGCAATAATAGTGGTGAGACTATCAAACCACATATGCTCAATGAAGAATTGGACAGAAAGGTATAAGCCAAAATTAATTGCAAAGCCTAAATTACTAAGAAGAATGGGAAAGAATATTCAAGACCCATACAAAGAAAGATGTTTTTTTAGTATTGTGTTTAAGGCATTTGACTACTCTGTAAATGATAGTGGAAGTTGGAAAGCCATTTGCAACGAATATGTGTTTAATCCAATTGAAGTAGAAGAAGGTGGGACAATTGGTAAAATTGCAAATGATGCAAAGGGGTTAAATAGAGGTAAACCAAGTACAATTAATGGAATACAACCACAAATAAGAGAGGTAAATAACGAAAATGAGAATCTGCCAAAAGCAATGGATAAGATACCTCAAAACATATCAGTTGATAAAGATGGTAATTGGGTCTCTACAAATGGTTGGGGCGCAGATTATGTATCAGAAAATAAGCAATATAAAACAAATACAAATATGAATAAGAAACTCATTAGATTAACAGAATCAGACCTTCACAAGATTGTGAAAGAGTCGGTAAAGAAAATAATAAAAGAAGGTTGGAAAGATGTGCCATCTGATATATTTAATGCCTTAAATATGAACAATGCTAATACTGTGGGAACTCGCCACTTTGGTGATTATGATGCAATTTCAGAAAAACCATATTATCAAGATGATTTAAGAGGAGAAGAACCTTCAGTAATATCTATAGAAGTATTAAAACCATTTTTCATAAATCGTGGACAAGGCTCAGGTGATTTTTACACATCCGCTGGCGGTGAGCAACTTATTGTCCTTCCTAATCAAATAATAGAATTGAAAGAAAGAGAAATAAACTGGATAAGTAAAAAAAGTGAATATGTTGGTGAAGCTAAATGTTCACATCATATAACAAAAGGTGTATATATCCCTGACCACACATTTAGTGGTACTGGTGTTGCAAAAATTGTAATACGAGGATATTCTGCACTTCTAAAAGGGCAAGAAAAAGGCTTTATAAAAATCAATTGGGCAAAGTAATATTACGCAGCTTCACACAGTCTTAACTCGCTCCAAGTAACGATGAGTCCAATGGACTTATTAAAGATATCAGAGAAGCGTTCCGATTGGGATGCTTTTCTTGTGTCCGTTAAATCGGGGTCAAACCCTATATAACCGCCAATACTTTTATCTTTTTTTTTTCATTTTTTATAAGCTTTTATTGATTTCCTTGCCAATTTCTTTTATCATTA
>Ga0247609_10005359_pt1 | contig 12625 bp, 14 predicted proteins | sample 172DNAGHGlowgp2_FD_193487 | JGI IMG/M metagenome (GOLD analysis project Ga0247609, IMG submission 193487) | Sheep rumen microbial communities from Palmerston North, Manawatu-Wanganui, New Zealand - 1728 DNA GHGlow gp2 | ecosystem: Host-associated > Mammals > Digestive system > Stomach > Rumen ... | reverse complement strand
CACTTCCTATTGCGGAAGAGATAAGTGCCACAGAACTCAGTATCCCAATGTACTACGGCATGACTGATGAAGAGGTTCAGTATGTCATAGATGCAATTAATGACTTTAAATAAGGTGAGTGTATATGTATCTGAGAAAGCTTGAACTAAAAGATGCGACTCTCATGCTTGATTGGATGCATGATGAGAGCGTCACAGATAAGTTGCGTACTGACTTTTCCTCTAAAACGCTTTTAGACGCTGAGAATTTTATTAGAGCAAGTTGGGGTGATAAGAAAAACATCAATCTTGCAATAGCATCTGATAAAGATGAGTATATGGGCACAGTAAGTTTAAAGCATATTGAAGATGGAAGTGCCGAATTTGCTGTAACTGTTCGTTCTGAGGCTATGAGTCGTGGTTATTCTTGGTATGGAATGAAAGAAATTCTTGACAAAGCTTTCAATGAATACCAACTTGAAAGTGTTTATTGGTGTGTGTCAAGGGAAAATAAGAGGGCAATACGTTTTTATGATAAACACAATTTTCATGAGAATATAAATATTCCTCAAAATGTTTTGAAGCGTTATGAAGGTATAAATAATCTAAAATGGTATTCAGTACTTAGGGGAGAAATGTTTAAGGTTCAAGATGTTGTTGCCGGATGCAAGGTTATTCAAATCAACACAATCTCTACTGTTGATGCTGGTGAACTGTCGTTCTTCGAAGGGACTCATGATATTCCATTTGAAGTTAAACGAGTCTACTATATTTCTAAAGTGCCTGAAGGTGTCCGTCGTGGCTTCCACGCCCATAAGAAGCTAAAACAATTTCTTTTCTGTCCTTTTGGAAGTATACAGTTGGTTTTAGAGAACAAGCATGGAAGAGAAGAAATAGAACTTAGTGATCCTAACATTGGTGTTCTTATTGAGGAATGTACTTGGAGAGAGATGCTTTGGCTTCAGAAAGATTCTGTTCTTTGTGTTGTTGCATCAGATTTCTATGAGGTTGAAGATTATATTAGGGATTATGATGAGTTCCGCCTGTTTATTGGAGGGTGAAAATGAAAGGTATTATTCTTGCTGGTGGTGCTGGAACAAGGCTGTATCCGCTAACGTTGGTAACAAGCAAACAGCTCCTTCCAATATATGACAAGCCGATGATCTACTACCCATTAAGCACTCTTATGCTTTCAGGAATAAAAGATATATTGATTATTTCAACACCTGTTGATTTGCCTAACTTTGAGAGATTGCTTGGTGATGGACATCAATTTGGGATTACTCTGTCATATAAAGTTCAACCTAGTCCTGATGGTCTTGCTCAAGCCTTTATGATCGGAGAAGAATTTATTGGAAATGAAGCGTGTGCTATGGTTCTTGGTGACAATATTTTTTATGGTGGTGGTTTATCAGGTTTTTTAAAATCAGCGGTAGATAATGCTGATAATGATTATGCTACTGTTTTTGGATATTATGTTAATGATCCTGAACGTTTTGGCATTATGGAATTTGATGATCATTGGAATATCCTATCGGTTGAAGAAAAACCTAAGAAACCAAAAAGCAACTATTGTATTACAGGTCTATATTTTTATCCTAAAGGTGTAGTTGATAAAGCTAAAGAAATTAAGCCAAGTGCTAGGGGTGAATTGGAGATTACAGCGTTGAACGATATTTATCTGCATGAGAAAAGGTTAAAGGCCCAGATACTTGGTCGAGGTTTTGCCTGGCTTGATACTGGAACGATGGATAGTTTAGTAGAGGCAACGACTTTTGTTCAGATTACTGAAAAAAGACAGGGTGTGAAAATATCCGCGCCAGAAGAGATAGCGTTCCGCAAAGGCTGGATTACTAATGAAGAGCTGTTGATTTCTGCTGATCATTATGGAAAATCACCATATGGAGAGCATCTTAAAAATGTTGCAAACGGAACCATAAGGTATTAAGGAGGCATCATGACAATAATTGTGACGGGTGGAGCCGGTTTCATTGGAGGTAATTTTATACACTATCATCTTGCTAAGTATCCATATGATAGAATTGTCTGTATCGACAAATTGACATATGCAGGAAATCTGTCTACACTTGCTTCTGTTATTCAAAATGCTAAATTCCGTTTTTGCAAAATTGATATATGTGATCGTGAAAGTGTCTATCGTGTTTTTGAAGAAGAAAAACCGGATGTTGTTATTAATTTTGCAGCGGAAAGCCATGTGGATCGTAGTATTGATGATCCTGGTATTTTTCTTCAGACCAATATTATTGGAACCGGTGTGGTGATGGATGCATGCCGAATGTTTGGAAATGTTAGATATCATCAAGTTAGTACGGATGAAGTATATGGGGATTTACCATTAGATCGTCCTGACTTGTATTTTACTGAGAAGACGCCTGTTCATACCTCATCTCCGTACAGCAGTTCCAAAGCAGGTGCCGATTTGCTTGTGTTGGCGTATTATCGTACTTATGGTCTGCCTGTTACTATTAGCCGTTGCTCCAACAACTATGGTTCTTATCATTTTCCAGAGAAACTAATTCCGCTGATGATTATCAACTGTCTAAATAATAAGCCTTTGCCTGTGTATGGAGATGGCCTAAATATACGTGATTGGCTCTATGTTGAAGATCACTGCAAGGCTATTGATTTGATTGTACGCAAAGGCCGTATTGGAGAAGTTTATAATGTTGGTGGTCACAACGAGATGAGAAATATTGATATTGTGAAGCTTATAATCCATGTGTTAGGCAAGAGCGAAGAACTTATTACTTATGTTACCGATAGAAAAGGACATGATCTTCGTTATGCTATTGATCCAACTAAGATTCATAATGAGTTGGGGTGGATGCCTGAGACGAAGTTTGCTGATGGTATTAAGAAGACAAAAATTTGGTATTTGGAAAATCGTAATTGGTGGGAAGAAATCATTAGTGGTGAGTACAAAAATTATTATAAAAAGATGTATGAAACATGAAAATTCATATCATTTTGCCTTATGCAGAAGGATAAATTATTGATAATATATTTAGGTTTAGGACAATTATGGAAAAAGATGAGATGAGCGGCATCCGGTATAATACTGAAGTTGAGATGGATGAATATGAAAACAGCCATAGATTCTATCGATATTATGGCAAACGCTTTTTAGACGTCTTTTTATCTGTGCTAGCACTGATTTTTTTAAGTCCATTACTTTTATTACTAAGTGTTTTAGTTCTGATAATGCATGGATCCCCCATTTTGTTTTCTCCGACAAGACCGGGTATGAATGAACGCATTTTTCATATTTGCAAGTTCAGAAGTATGAGTAATGCGAAGAATAGTGAAGGAAAACTATTGCCGGAGAAGGATAGATTAACTAAATTAGGAAAATTCCTCAGGGCAAGCAGTCTTGACGAACTTCCAGAACTGATTAACATTATACGGGGGGATATGAGTATTGTTGGACCGCGTCCTTTATCAAAAGGTTATCTTATTTCGTATACAAAAGCTCAACGTATTCGGCATAGTGTCCGACCGGGATTGACTGGCCTTGCTCAGATAAGTGGAAGAAATAATCTATCTTGGGACAAGCGAACAGAAATTGATTTGGAATATGTGCGAAATCTATCATTCAAGCTGGATTGTTCCATTGTCTTAAGAACTATAATAAAAGTTCTTAAAAGAGAGGATGTAACAATACCTGGAGGAAAGCAGTTGGATCTTGCTGCTTTCAATTTAATTGAAGAAGAGGGGGAAAATGTTCATATGAAGGGTGATACATCATGGCCGGAGATAGGCAGCAATTTTTGGCTGGAAAAAACAGATTATGATATGGCGGTACATAATACGATTTGGTTTCCTGAAGATGAGGATGGCACGTTGACTTTTTCTGGACGATCGGCTATAGCATTAGCTTTACGTGATGCGATGAAAAATCGTGAGATTAAAAGAGCGTATGTTCCTTCATATTGCTGTCTTTCAATGTTGCAGGCGTTTATTGATCTGAATATTCCTTACGATTTTTATGAAGTCGAATTTGACGGAAATGAGATTAAGTATCACCTAGATACAGAAGAAAAATATGGAGTTCTGCTGATTATGAAGTATTTCGGCGTAAATGTTCAGGAATACGACGAATATATACATAGAATGAAGCAGAAAGGTTGTATTGTAATTGAGGATGTAACCCACACGCTCTTTGATGTAAAGCCAGGGAATAATGAAGCGGATTATCATGTAGCTAGTCTCAGGAAATGGGTTCCGTCTCCTGCTGGCGGGTATCTTTCAAAGTCAAAAGGGTTACTTGCTCTTAAGCCTGAAAAAGACAGTAATCATGCAGTTGAAAAAGTGCTTAAAGCTATGAATGAGAAACGTGAGTATATTACTGGAAATGGCGGGAAAAAAGCTAACTATTTAAAGGATTTCAGTTCATTCAATCAGGATTTGATTCAGCTTGATGTAATGCTTAAATTAGATGATGTATCTTGTAAGATTATTAGCTCATATGATTATGATGTAATGAAGTGTAAGAGAAAAGCTAATGCCGAGATCCTTTACCGTCGCTTAAAGAATATCAACGGTTTGTCTTTTTTGGATTCTGGCGTTGATTTTGAAAAGAAGACTCCGTTGTTTGTTCCTATAATTCTTCCCGAATTAAAGCGTGATGAGTTGCGACAGTTTTTAATTGATAATGGTGTTTATTGTCCGGTTCATTGGCCTGAGACGATTGGTGCTGAGCCAGGTATCCGCAAGAATGAATTATCGCTGATCTGCGATCAACGGTATGCGAAGAAAGACATGAATGCTGTGGCAGATTTGATTATTATGTGGTGTGATTTGAATATCACACAGTAGAATGGAGTGATTATATGAAAGATATTATCATTGTTTGTGCTGGTTCAACTGGTATCGAGGTTTTTTCATTGATTGAGACAATCAATGAGAAAGCCGAAAAGGAAGGAAAAGAAAGACCCTATAATCTGCTTGGATTTATTGAGGATAATCCTAATGTTCATCTTCCTGATTATATCAGTTTTCCAATTCTTGGCTCAATAGAAGAATGGATGCCAAAATCTGATGAAGTATATGCGATGGGTAATTCAAATCCTCGTATAAAAGAAAAAATTGCAGAAAAATTGAAAGCTCGTGGATGTGTATTTGAAACTCTAATATCGCCGTTGGGTCGTGTTAAACCATTCACGGAAATAGGTGAGGGTTGTATTATTACTTCTTATTGTATTAATAATGGAGCAAAGATTGGAGATTTTGTTCATGTTCAGGGTTCAATGATCGGGGGGCATGCTGTTATAGGAGATTATTCTACGACTCTTGGATTCGCAAATATTCCAAATTCTAAAATAGGGAAGCGAGTATATATCGGAAGTCATGCGGTAATACTTGGACCGTCTGTTGGTGATGATGCTGAAGTTTGTGTTGGTAGTATTGTTGTCAGCAAAGTAAAAGCTGGGACCAAGGTTTTTGGAAATCCTGCGAAACGAGTGGAATGGTGAGGGAGATAATATGAAAATTGCATTTCTATTCTCAGGTCAAGGTGCTCAGTATCCGGGGATGATGAAAGAATTATACGAATCTGAAGTTGCTGCGAGAGATGTTTTTTTCAAAGCTGATTTGACATTAGGCAGATCTATTTCGAACTTATGCTTTAATGGGACACAGGAAGGTTTAAATTTGACCCATAATACGCAGCCTTGTGTCTTAGCTGCAGATATAGCCGCTGGAATGGTATTGAAGTCACATGGCATTGAGCCAGAAGCTGTTGCAGGTTTTTCACTTGGCGAATATGCAGCTCTTGTTTATTCAAACGTGTTCTCTTCCAATGAAGCGTTCAAGATGATCCAGATACGAGCAGACGCAATGCAGAATGCTGTTGCACCAGGCAATGGAGCAATGGCTGCTTTAATAGGAGTGCCTGAAGAAAAGTCGGAAGAACTATGTAAAACGGCCACTAATGGATATGTTATTCCAGCTAATTTTAATAGCCCTGTTCAAACTGTGATCTCCGGATCAGTTGATGGTGTTGAGGAGGTTATTGCAATTGCACAGGCTGAAAATATCACTTGTATAAGACTTGCAGTTAGTGCACCATTCCATTGCGCTTTAATGGAACCTGCAGCAAGAAAGCTTGAAGAGTTGTTTAAAACAATAGAATTTAACACTCCGCATATTCCTGTATATATGAATTATCATGGTGAAAAAATAGAATGCCAAACTGGAATAGCAGATCTTCTCGTTAAGCAGGCTATGAGTCCAGTTCGATGGGTAAAGACTTTAGAGAATATGAGAGATGATGGATTTGATACATTTGTTGAATGCGGACCAGGTAAAACACTTTCTGGATTCGTTAGGAATACTTTGAAAGATGTCACTATTTGCAGAGTGAATGATAAAGATTCACTAAATAAAACTTTGGCGATATTAGGAGTATAGCTTTGATGGAGATTAAGAGATATGACAGCGGAATACTATCCTCGAATATGTATGTTCTAGCGGATAATGATCATGCGATTATCATTGATCCATCCATGGATACATTGCCGGGCGAGAATCTTAATGTTGAAATGATGATTATTACCCATGAACATTACGATCATATTTCAGGCGTTAATGTATGGAAAGAGAGATTTAAAGTTCCTCTACTTTGTAGTGAATCTTGTGCTAATAGGATTACTGATCCAAAGACGAATCTGGCTCGATATTTCGATGAAATATGTGAAATGCAATCATGGATGCAAGTTGGAATACTTCCTTCAATAGATTATTCATATAAATGTAAAGCTGAGAAAATCTTTAGGGATAAAACTGAGTTTGAATGGATGGGGCATTCGATTAGATTAATAGAAATCCCAGGACATTCTCCTGGTAGTATAGGAGTTTATGTAGATTATACACATTTTTTTTCTGGAGACAGTTTTTTTAAGGATATAGAAATTGAACTGCGATTCCCCGGTGGAAGCAGAAAACAATGGATTGAAGTTGGTGAACCGAGAATAAAAGCACTTCCTAAAGGCACGATTATATGGCCTGGTCATTTTGAGGCCTTTAGAATTTTTTAAAAGGAGTAGATTATATGTCATTTTATAGAAGTGAAGGAATTGGAATAGCAGGGATTTCTTGCGCAGTTCCGAAAAATATTGTAACAGTAGATAGCTTTATACCGATTTTTGGTGAAGACGTAGTATCTAAATTCTCTTCGGGAACTGGAATTAGATCGATGTATAAGGCTCTTCCAGATCAGACAGCCAGCGATCTTGCTGTTGCAGCAGCAGAAAACTTGTTTTCTCATATAAATATTGATAAATCTCAAATCGGCTTGATGATTATGGTTACTCAATCTCCCGATTATCGACGTCCTTCAAGTGCTAGTATTGTGCAGAAAAGACTTAATTTACCTATTGATTGTTCCTGTATGGAGATTAATTTGGGGTGTTCAGGTTTTGTATATGGGTTACAAACGTCTATGTCATTAATGAACAGTTCCGATGCCCAATATGCGGTTTTGTTAATGGGAGAGACGGCATCCAAGTTGGTTGACCCACTTGATAAATCTATTGTGATGATGTATGGAGATGCCGGAGCTGCAATTCTTCTTGAAAGGCAGGAGGGAACTAAGACATCTACGCTTCTCAGAAGTGATGGGGATCGTTTCAAATCAATTGTTTTACCAGCTGGTGGTTTTCGGGATATGAATCCATCGCATGATAGATTTATGTGCAGTGATGGAATAGAGCGTTCCTTATATGATATTTTTATGGATGGAACATCCGTCTTTTCATTTTCTATTACAGATGTACCGCAGGCTATAAATGATTATCTTGATAAGACAGCAACTGTCGTAGATGACTATGACGCTTTTGTTTTTCACCAAGCTAATCATTTTATTATAAAACAATTGATTCGGAAGATGAAACTGCCTAAGGATAATGTTCCTTTATCGCTTGATCGTTATGGAAATACGGGAGGTATATCTATTCCTTTGACTTTATGTGATGTTTTTGGAGAGAAGTCGGAAGGCAAAAAAAGCGTATTAATGAGTGGTTTTGGGATTGGTCTTTCCTGGGGGGTTACAAATGCTATAATTGATACGAATAAAGTGTTTCAGATAGTTGAAACAGAAGATTATTACAAAGAAGGGAAGTTTATCCCTGGTGGATATTAACAATATAGGAGCGGTGTATGACGAATATTATTGACTTGACAGGTAGAAAAATCCTAGTAATAGGTGCTTCTTCCGGGATAGGAAAGCAATGTGCGATAACGCTTAGCAAAGTTGGAGCAACGGTTATTCTTGTTGCTAGACGTATGGATAAGTTACAGGAGACCATGACTCTTCTTGAAGGAAAAGGTCATGGTATAAATTGTTTTGATATACAAAAACTGGACGAGATTGAGATGCATATCAAGCAGATTGTTTCTGAGTTTGGACAACTCGATGGAATGGTTTATTCTGCAGGCTTAGGCACTGCCATTCCATTACTTCAAACAAAACCTGAAAAGCTTCAGAATGTTTTCGAGGTGAATTATTTTGGCTTTATTGAAACTGTGAGACAGATTTGTAAAAAAGGCAGATTTAATCCTGGGATGCGGATTGTTGGAGTCTCATCTTGTGCTTCACTTAGAGGAGATAAGTCAAAAACAGCATACTCGTCTTCAAAGGCCGCTATGGATTCAGCAATTAGATGTATTGCCAAAGAGATGGCAGATAGAGGTGTTTGTATCAATAGCGTTGCACCATCTATGACAGCGACTGAATTATATTGTCATTATCTCGAAAAATATGGTGAGGACAGTGAGACTAATCAGGAATTAATGAAAAGACAATACCTTGGAATAGCGGAAACTGAAGATGTTGCTAATGCTGTAGCATTTCTTATTAGTCCGGCCGCAAAGTTTATTACAGGTATTACTTTACCTGTTGATGGTGGATTAACAACATGTTAGGAGAGAATAATAATGATATATAGTGAATATAATGGTATTAGGATAGCAGCGATTTCATCAGCTGTATCCCAGAATGTTATTGATTTTAACGAAATAATGGATGATCCCAATGAAGATCCTAAGTATATCAAAAGTTTTATTAAGAAGACGGGAATCGTTCGGAAACATGTAGCCAGTTCAGAACAAACCGCTTCTGATTTTTCATATGTATCTGCCAAACTGTTGGAAGAGAAGAAGAGATACATTCCTGAAGAAATTGGTGTTCTTGTAAATGTTACTCAAAATCCTGACTATAGGACTCCTTCTACTGCAAGCCTTCTTCATAAACGGCTTGGACTAAATAAGAACTGTATAGCATTTGATGTTAATCTTGGTTGTTCAGGCTTTGTTTATGGTGTTTCTATCGGAGCAAGTCTCTTGGCGAACTCTTCCAGTAAAAAAGCTCTAATTGTAATGGGCGATACACAGGCGCGAGGTAGGAGCTCATGTGGTGAGCGAAGTTCCAATACGAGATTGTTGTTTGGTGATGCAAGTGCTGCTGTGCTTCTTGAAAAGAATCCGGCCTATACTATACGCAGTGGATTGATGAGTGATGGTGAAGGATACAAATCAATTTCCTCTCCTTATGGTGGGTGGCGGCATCCTGAGGGTCCTGAATTGATTCCTGGAGACGATATTGCTGTATTCAATTTTACGATAAACGAAGTGCCTGAACTTATTAAAGATTTTTGTGCAAAGGTAGGTGCCCAAACTACTGATTACGACAGTGTTATCCTTCACCAAGCAAATATGATGGTTATGAAGAATGTTGCAAAAAGGATTGATGTGCCTTTTGAAAAATGTCCTATTTCCATTGACCGATATGGAAATACCAGCAGCACATCAATTCCATTGACGATTGTAGATAAATATGGTAGTTCGGAAGAACAAGTTTGTATTAAATTGCTTGCGTGTGGTTTCGGAATTGGTCTTTCATGGGGGGTGCTTGATTTTGAGATTAATACGGATGATATTTTTTCAGTTATTGAGACTGATTTAACTTATGACGATGGATACAAAGAATAACTATTTTATAAAGGAGAAAACAATATGACTACGCAGAAAAAAATCGCTCTGATTGAAGAGGCATTGGAAATTGATGAGGGAACGCTTCAAGAAGATACCGTTCTAGACGATGTTGATGAGTACACTTCGATGGCAAAGTTGTCACTTATTGTTATGATGGATGATGAGTTTGGTGTAAAGTTAACTGGTGAAATGATTAAGGGGTTTAAAACTGTTGCAGATATTCTTGCAATTATGAATTGAAGGGATACGAGAAAATGACTACTCAAGAAAAAATCGCACTGATTGAAGAAACACTTGAATTGGATGAAGGTACATTGACTCCGGAGACTGTTTTGGATGAGATAGATGAGTATACTTCTATGGCGAAGCTTTCACTTATCGTAATGATGGACGATGAATTTGATGTAAAGCTTTCTGGTGATGTGATTAAAGGATTCAAGACAGTAGCTGATATTTTAAATGTTATGAATAAGTGAGGAATTGGTATATGGATAATTTGAAGAAGTATAATGATGTGTTTTGTCGAATTCTAAATGTGAATGAAGATGTGTTAAATGAAAATTTCACATTCAAAGATGTTCCACAGTGGGATTCTGTGGCGCATCTTTCTCTTATTTCTGAACTTGAGGATGAATTTGATGTTTTTTTTGATTCTAAGGATATTCTCCATTATGGATCATACCTTAATGGAATAGAAATATTGAAACGATATGGTGTTGAATTTTAATTCTTTGTTTTGGAATCATCTTTGTTTGTGAAGCTATTATAGATGTAAATCTATTTAGACTTTATATATTTGTTTGAAAGAAGAAGGAGGAAAATAGTTATGTGCTTCATAACTAAATCTTAAAATATGGATACCGTATTGAGCATAATTATTCCATATTATTGCACTTCTGGTTCGTTATTTTTTAAATGCATGGATAGCATATTATTATGCCAGTCCAGAAATATAGAAGTAATAGTTATTAATGATGGATCTCCTGAAGAATATGATAGTGTTGTAATGAAGTATTCTGATGATGATAGAGTCAAGATTATAAAAACAACTAATAATGGTGTTTCTGCTGCGAGAAATACAGGTGTTTCTTTAGCAATGGGAAAATGGCTAATGTTTGTTGATTCTGATGATTACATTAATACGCAAAATTTGGAATATATTATTAGTTATGAAGATGAGTTCAAATATGATGTAGTGATATTTAATGGATGTGGTGATACAAACGGCATTTTAAGAGAGAACACAATGTTCCTTCAAGAAGGAACAGATTATAGTAAGAATAAGGCAGACTTATTATCTGTATTGGAATCGGCTATCACAGTTGGAATTCTTCCCAAAGGGTATATACAGTGTTTTTCATTAGGGGCTCCGTACTGTAAATTAATTCAAACAAGTTTTCTAAAATCAAATAATATATTTTTTAATTCAGATGTAAGGTTTGCTGAAGATACACTGTTTTCTGTTGATCTATTTAGCAAGGCTAAAGGAATTACATACATTGACAAAATACTGTATTATTATGTAAAAAATCCTAATAGTGTTACGTCTAAATGCCGTTTAGGGTTGTCAAATGATATGGATGTTTTCTTTGAAAAACTACAAAATTGCATAATTAATTATGGATATGATAAATCATTGGAGAGAGCTTTTTATACTCGTGTTCAATTTGAAATAGGCCGTTGTTTTAACAATGAATTTTTCCATCCGGACAGTAAAGGTGTAACTAAAAAGGATTATCAAAATTTTATCAGTAAGGAACCATACTGTACAGCAATCAGATTGGATTATTTAGAATCACATGGAATTATGGCGAGTATCAGAAAGAATCTTATTGTTCATGGACATGGATATATTTATAAATATTGGAAAAAAGTTAAAAATATTTTGATTGGCAGGAGAAGAAAAAAATAGGGATAAGATTATGACAATCGATAATTTGTTGAGTATATTTTTATCAGTCACATGTGCATTTTGCTTTTTTTCTGCACTGCGTATTCCTGTCATCATAATACTGTCAGTTTGTGTTGTTTTAATTATTCTTTGTTTGTATTTATCTAAAGGTAAAATAAAAATATATAATTCAGTATATCTTCATTGGATTGTGTTGAGTGTAGTTTTGTTTTGTTATAGTGTAAACAATTCTGCAGGCGTAAGAGTATACAATTCTATGATATTATTATTTATGGTTTTAGGATTAGTTCTTGTTAGTTTTGCGAGTAAAATAGATGTTAACAAATCAATTCGCGTATTAGTTTTTTTTTCCTGTATTCTAATTGGATATATCGTTGCAGAGATTTTGTTAAAAAATCTTGTCTTAAGTCCAATCTCTTTTTTGTTTGATCAGACTGCTTTATCGAATGAACAATCAAGAATTCGATTAGGCACCGGATATAGAGGTCTGGCTGAATTCCCCAATGTTATTTCATTAGCTGGTTGTATCTTGTTTTGTTACGCTTTTTTCATGATTAATAAAGGATTTAAGAAAACTGTTTTAGTTATCATTTCGATAGCAGCAATCTTAATAAGCGGTGAAAGATCTAACATTTTATTTATTCCAATTGTTACGTTTGCTGTTTATTATTTTTGCGAGGATAAAAACAAAATAATCAGGATGCTTAGGATTTTATTAGTCGTTGCA
>Ga0247609_10005357_pt1 | contig 12625 bp, 12 predicted proteins | sample 172DNAGHGlowgp2_FD_193487 | JGI IMG/M metagenome (GOLD analysis project Ga0247609, IMG submission 193487) | Sheep rumen microbial communities from Palmerston North, Manawatu-Wanganui, New Zealand - 1728 DNA GHGlow gp2 | ecosystem: Host-associated > Mammals > Digestive system > Stomach > Rumen ... | reverse complement strand
TGCTGTATCTTTTATAACATTCAATTTCTTATTTACTGAATCTACTAAAGTTACATCCAATTCTTCATTTACAATTTTAAGAGGAACTCCTGGAAAACCAGCTCCTGTTCCTATATCAATTATTCTTTTTTTATCTGCTACAAGTCTACTTATAGTAAGGGAATCAATAAAATGTTTCACGATAAACTCTTTTGGTTCTTTGATAGCTGTTAAATTTATTTTTTCATTCCATTCTAAAATAGCTACCATATAATTATAAAACTTTTTTATGATTTCATCACTATAAACTTCTAACTTATTTTCATTTAATTCTTTAATAAAAAAATCTTTAAATTCTTTATAATCCATTTTCTATCTCTTCTTATTATATTGTTCTAAAAATATTAATAACACAGATATATCTGCTGGAGAAACACCTGATATTCTAGAAGCTTGTCCAATTGAATATGGCTTAAACTTATTTAGTTTTTGTCTAGCTTCTAGTCTTAATCCTTTAATTTTTGAATAATCAATTTCTTCTGGTAACAACTTCTTCTCTAATTTCTTAAATCCATCTACTTGTTTCTTCTGAATATTGATATACCCTTCATATTTAATCATTATTTCAACTTCTTCTGAAACTTGCTTATCTAATTCAGGTCTGTTTTCATCAATATCTTTTAATTTTTCATAATCAAGTTCTGTACGTTTTAATAATTCTGAAAGTTTAACACCAGAATTTATTTCTGTAGTACCATATTTTTTCAAAACTTCATTTACTTTTTTGGTTGGTTTAATATTAGTTGAATTAATTCTTTCTATTTCTTCTTCTATTTGTTTTTTCTTCTCAGTAAATCTCTTGTATCTATCTTCATCAATCAAACCAATCTTATGACCAATTTCAGTTAATCTTAAATCTGCATTATCCTGTCTTAAAAGCAATCTATATTCAGCTCTAGATGTCATCATTCTATATGGTTCCTGTGTGCTCTTAGTAACTATATCATCAATCAAAACGCCTATGTAAGCATCAGATCTATCTAATATAACTGGATCTTTTTTATTTAATTTTTGAACAGCATTTATTCCTGCAATCAATCCCTGACATGCAGCTTCCTCATATCCAGAAGTACCATTAATTTGGCCAGCAAAAAACATTCCACTTATTGTCTTAATTTCTAATGAACTTTTTAATTGTGCTGGTTCTATACAATCATACTCGATAGCATATGCTGGTCTTGTAAATTCAGCATTTTCTAGTCCAGGAAGTGTTCTATACATTTCAATTTGAACATCTTCAGGAAGTGATGAACTCATTCCTTGAATATACATTTCCTCTGTATCAAGACCAATTGGTTCAACGAATATTTGATGTTTTTCTTTATCTGCAAATCTTACAACTTTATCTTCAATTGATGGGCAATATCTTGGACCTGTTCCCTCTATTACACCAGCATACATTGGAGATCTATGAAGATTTTTTCTAATTATTTCATGAGTCTTTTCGTTAGTATATGTTAGCCAACATGGAACTTGTTTTATATCTGGCATTTTATCATCAAATGAGAATGGTACTAATCCATCTTCACCTTCTTGTATTTCCATCTTTGAAAAGTCTATGCTTCTACTGTTGATTCTAGCTGGAGTTCCAGTTTTAAATCTTTGTAACTTAATACCTAGCTTTTTTAAGCATTTTGAAAGCTCATTTGCAGCAGCAACTCCATCTGGACCACTTTCATATGATGTCTCACCTATATAGATCTTTCCTTTTAAATATGTTCCTGTAGCTAATATTACACAATCTACTTTATATACTGCACCTAAGTTAGTAACAACACCTGTAATCTTATTATCCTCTGTAAGAATTTCAACTATCTCAGCTTGCTTAACAAATAGATTCTCTTGTTTTTCTAGTGTATGTTTCATCTCCATTTGATATCTTTTTCTATCTGCTTGAGCTCTTAAAGAATGTACAGCAGGTCCTTTTGATGTGTTTAGCATTCTAAGTTGAATCATAGTTTTATCTATATTCTTACCCATCTCTCCACCTAGTGCGTCTATCTCTCTTACAAGATGACCTTTAGATGTTCCTCCTATATGAGGATTACAAGGCATATTAGCAATGCATTCTAGACTAATAGAAAAAAGTAAAGTCTTTTTACCAAGTCTTGCAGCAGCTAAAGCTGCTTCACATCCTGCATGTCCTGCACCAATTACAGCTATATCATATTTTCCAGCATCATAATTCATTGTTTTTCTCCATTCATTTTCATTTTTGTTTCACGAAAAACAAAAACGTTTGTTTCTATTTTCCAAGACAGAATTTTGAAAAGATTTCATTAATTACATCTTCTGTAACTGTCTCCCCTGTTATCTTTCCTAATTCTTCTAATACTTCTTTTAAATTTGTAGAAATAATATCTATAGGCATATTATTCTTAATTGTATCTCTTGCCATAGTAACATTTTTTCTAGCATTTAATATTATGTTTTTATGACGCACGTTTGTAACAATAGTTTCACCATCATTTGCTATTTCATTCAATTTAAATTGATTTGAAATTTCTTTATATAGTTTTTCAACTCCAGTTCTTGTTTTTGTTGATATTTCAACTATTGGCTTTCCGTACTTTTCAAAATCTTTTTTGCTTACGACTTGTTTTAGATCAATCTTATTTAATAAAATAATTGAGTTTTTATCTTTTACTAAATCAAGAATCTTTTCATCTTCCTCATTTAATTCTTTACTTGAATCAAATATTGCTATTACAATGTCACTATTATTAGCTATTTCTATAGCTTTATTAACACCTATTTTCTCAACTTCATCAGCAGAGTTTCTAATTCCTGCTGTGTCAATTATTTTTAAAGGAACACCTTCTATTGATATATATTCTTCAATTGTATCTCTTGTAGTTCCCTCAATATCAGTAACGATAGCTCTTTCCTCATTTAATATAACATTTAATAGAGATGATTTTCCCGCATTAGGTCTTCCTATTATTGCAGTACTTATTCCCTCTCTTAAAATCTTTCCGTTTTTAAAGCTTTTTTCTAGTTCATCAAGCATATTATCTACTTGATCTAAAATTTTCATTATTTGACCATTTGTGACCTCTTCTAGGTCATATTCAGGATAATCTATCGTTGCCTCAATATCAGCCATAACAGAAATCATCATTTTTCTAATCTTTTCAATCTTTTCAGATAGACTTCCTTCTAGCTGTTCAACAGATATTTTAGCTTCTTTATCTGTTTTTGCATTAATTAAATCAATTACAGCTTCTGCTTGAGAAAGATCTACCCTACCATTTAAAAATGCTCTTTTAGTGAATTCACCAGGCTCTGCCATATCTGCCCCATTTTTAATACAAAGATCTAATATCTTATTCATTACAACTATACCACCATGAGAGTTAATCTCACACATATTCTCAGCAGTATAGCTTTTTGGAGCTTTAAAGAATGATACCAAAACCTCATCAATAATTTCTTCATTATCAACAATGAATCCATACTTAATTGTATATCCACTTATCTCTTCTATTTTGTATGCATTTTTAGGTTTAAATATTTTATTTAATATTTCAAAGCAATTTTCACCGCTCATTCTAACTATACCTATACCACCTATTCCTGGTGCTGTAGAAATCGCAGCTATAGTCTTTTCCATAGATTATCTCCTTAAATAAAAAGTCCATAGTATTATATCATAGTCTACATAATAATGCAATCTCTTCTATTTATATATATGTAAAAAAAAAGAAGGCAAATTTCTTTGCCTTCTACTTATCTTTTTATTATTTTAAAGTAACAACAACTTTTCTATATGGTTCTTCACCAATTGAATATGTCTTAACCTTATCATTATCTTGTAATTTAGTATGAATTACTTTTCTTTCATATGCTGTCATTGGCTCTAAAACTATATCTTTCTTTGTCTTTATAACTGTTCCTGCAATTTTAACTGCTAGGTTTTGAAGATCCTTTTCTCTCTTTTCTCTATATCCACCAATATTTACCATTACTCTAACTCTTTCTTTAGAAGCTTTAGCAGCAATATTTGTAATTATTGTTTGAATACTATTTAATACTTCTCCCCTATATCCGATTAAATAACCTGTATCATCTCCGTTGATATCAACTTTAACCATTCCATCTTCTACTACAGTATTATAAGTATACTTTCCTTGAGGAAGTTTACTTACAAAATCACCTAAGAATTTGTTAATTAATTCTACAGATTCCTCTAATTCTTCTTTAGAAACTTCTTTATGTTCTTTTTTTACAACTGGTTGAGATTTTACTTCTTTCTTTTCTTCAGCTTCTTCTTTTACATTATCTTTAAGTGTCATTTCTACTTTAACAACTCTTGGAGTTAATATACTGAAAAAGCTTCTTTTATCTTCTTGTTCTAACACTTTAATATCTACTTTGCTCTTTGAAACTTTTAATTCTTTAAGGCCTTTTTCTATAGCTTCTGTAGATGTTTTACCTTCAAATGTATAAACCTTCTTATCCATTTCTCCTCCTATTCATCTTTAAAAAATTTACTAATAATAATTCTTTCAAATATATTAAGAATATTACTTACAAGCCAATATAATGCTAATCCAAGTGGTGCAATTAAAGCAATCATTACAGATAAAACTGGTGTCATAATCTGCATTTGTTTTGTTGCTTCTTCCATTGCGTCGTATTCGTTATTTTCTTCTTCTTTCTTTTCATCATCGCTTTCAGTTTTTACTAAAGCTTTCTCTTCTACATTTTCTTCAACTGTAGTCTTTTCTTCTTTTTCCTCTTCTTTTTGTTTCTTCTTGCCTTTAGATTTCTCTTCTTTTATAGGTTCTTCTTGAGGTTTTTCTTCAACTTTATTTTCTACTTTAGCTTCTTTATTTTCTTCATTTTCATTCTTTGGAATAGCTGTCATTTTAGATGTTAACTTCATTGCAACAATTGATGTTATTACATATAACACTGGTATAATGTATACCTTAAAGTCTCCCTTTGCTTCTGATGGAACATCACTTAGATCTAATCCTAAGAAATCCATATTAATATTTACATTTTCATCTTTATCACTATAGTTTTTAATTACAGCAATTTCGCTGTATCTTACATTTTGTCCTTCTTGAGATTCTGAAATCTCTTGAATATATCCTTGAAGAACTTCATTATCAATATGCTTCATATATGTTAGTGGTCTACTTACTAACCAGAACATTGATAAAATAACAATCATCTGTATTATTGTACCTAAGCATCCACTAAATGGACTCATATTTTCTCTTTTATATAAATCCATCAATTCTTGACTTTGTCTTACTTGATCATTACTAAATTTCTCTTGTATTTCTCTAACTTGTGCTTGTATTTTGGCTGTCTTCTTCATGTTTCTTTGTTGTTTAATTGTAAATGGTAACATTATTAACTTTAGTAATACTGTAAATATAATAATTGCAACACCATAATTATTAACAATATTGTAGATAAAATTTAAGAAATAGCCAAAAATGTTGCTTATAAAAGCCATCTTCTCCTCCTTACTTTACTGGATCATAACCACCTTTTGAGAATGGATTACATCTAAGTATTCTCCCTATTCCCATTGCTATACCTTTAATTGAGCCATATTTTATAATTGCTTGTTTAGTATATTCAGAGCAACTAGGATGATACTTACATCTATGCCCCATTCCTGGAGAAATTCTCTTTTGATAAAATTCTATTATTTTAACTAAAATTCTTCCAATCATAATTATTTCACCATGATATTTGCTTTATTTAAAATGTTTTCAAAATCTTCATTTATATTATAATAAGAAATCTCTCTAATGTCTCGATTTTTATTTATAATTATTAAAATATTGCTTCCTTGCTTTATTTTATCCTCAAAAACCTTATAATTCTCTCTTATTAATCTTTTAATTCTATTTCTATATACAGCTTTTCCCTGCTTTTTTGATATAGCAATTCCAAACTTATTATAATATGAAGAACTTTCTTTTATATACATATTTATAAATTTACCGCTATAGAATTTTCCTTTTGAAAACAAATTTTTAAATTCGTAATTTCTTTTTATAACAATTGTTCTTTTCATTTAATCATTCCCTTTATTTTATTGTGCTTTAAAAGAGAATAAAATACTTATTTTAGTATAAAAAAAGGGCGCGAGACGCCCTCTTTTAAATTAAGCACAAATGCTTTTTCTTCCCTTATTTCTTCTTGCTTTTAGAACTTTTCTTCCTGCTCTTGATTGCATTCTTTTTCTAAAACCATGAACTTTATTTCTTTGTCTCTTTTTTGGTTGGTATGTTCTCTTCATTTTGCACCTCCTAAATATATATTAATTTTTATTTTAAACTAAAATCACTAACTTACTTGTATTTAAACTCATAAGTAACAAGATTATACTATAGTTTTCCCTTAAAAGTCAATAGTAACGCAAAAATTATATTTATTTATTATCACTTATGTCAACTAAAATAAATCAAGTTTTTATACTATTTAAACCATATATTTTTAGCAACTTTTAATGCTTCTTTTTTTCATTTAAAACCTTGATATTTTTAAATATTTTTGATATTATATGGGCATAAGTGTGGACTTTTTTATAGTTATCCACATATTTGCTAAAGGCTAGTCAGCCGTAGCAATTTTTGTTTTAATAAAGAATAGAGTAGGAGAGTAATTAATGTATTCAGATAAAGATGATTTACTTACAAAAGCAAAAGATTTATTAAAGGCTGAAACAACATCTATTTCATATGCTACATGGATTAAAAATCTTGAAATTGAATCTGTAAATGACAATAAAATAGTATTAGTTGCTTTATCAAAGATACAAAAAGATGCAATAGAGACTAGATTATATGATTTAATATCAAACACATTTAATTTTATTACAAACAAAACATGTGATATTAAGATAATTGTTAAAGACGAAAATAGTAGATTAGAGCACGAAGAAGAAACTGTTAATTATACTTCTACAGAAAATTATTCAAATAGTAATTTAAATCCAAAATACACTTTTGAAAATTTCGTTATAGGAAATAGCAATAAGTTTGCTCAAGCAGCTGCTATAGCAGTATCTGAATCTCCAGTAACAGCATATAATCCACTATTTATATATGGTGGTGTTGGTCTTGGAAAAACTCACTTAATGCATGCAATAGGAAATAAGATAATTCAAAACAATCCAAACGCAAAAGTATTATATGTTACTTCAGAACAGTTTATAAACGAACTTATTAATTCAATAAAAGATCAAAATTATAAAAATGCATTATTTAGAAATAAGTATAGAAACTTAGATGTCTTATTAATAGATGATATTCAATTCATAGCAGGGAAGAAGATGGGTCAAGAAGAATTCTTCCATACATTTAATACATTAAGACAGAGTGATAAACAAATTATTATTTCTAGTGATAGACCACCAAGAGATATTCCATTATTAGAAGAGAGAATTAGAACAAGATTAGAGTGGGGAATACTAGCAGATATTTCTCTACCTGATTATGAAACACGTCTTGCTATTTTAAGAAGAAAAGTTCAAGCAGAAAATATAATAATTGATGATTATATTCTTTCTGAAATAGCAGAAAAGATTACATCTAATATTAGAGAATTAGAAGGAGCATTAAATAAGATAGTTGCTTACGCATCATTGACTCATAGCTCAATAACAATAGAAATTGCAGAGAAAGCAATTAATGATATAGTACTTCAAAAAGAAAAGATTATTACATCAGAATATATACAAGAAGTTGTTGCTAAATACTTTAATATAGATAAGAAGGATTTAACATCTTCTAAGAAATCAAATGATATTGTTTATCCTAGACAAATTGCAATGTATTTATGTAGAACAATAGGGCAGATGTCTTTACCAAAGATTGGACAAGATTTTGGTAATAGAGATCATACTACAGTAATGCATGCCGTAAATAAAATTGAAAAAGAAATGAAAGAAAAAACAAACACAAAATTAATTGTGGAAAGTGTTAAAAACATTATTCAAGAACAAAAATAATGAATAAATAAACTTTTAAATGACAAAACAGAAATTTTTGTTTGCAAAACAAATTTTTATACAAAAGACTTTCTATATAAGCCTACGGAACAGCTTAAAAGGTTATCCACAAATAGTTGTTGATTGACTGTATAAATCATGTTTATAGAAAGCTATTCACAAATGAAATGGGATAAGGTGGATAATTAACCTAATTTTACACATAGTTATTCACACAATTTTTTATAGGGAAATAGAGCTTTTAGCGACTTTTCCACCAAATTCACATAGCCTAATACTAATAATACTAATAATATTAAATATAAAGGAGAGAAAACATGAAAGTTATTTGTGAAAAAGAAAAAATATTAAAAGGTATTTCATCAGTTATAAATGGTGTAGCTTCTAAAACAACAATGCCTATTCTAGAAGGAATACTTATTCAAACAAATGATAACGAATTAAAATTAACAAGTTATGATTTAGAGATTGGTATAGAATATGTATTAGAAGCTCAAGTATTAGAACAAGGAAATACTGTAGTAAATGCAATAATGTTTAGTGAAATTATTAAAAGATTACCATCATCTGAAATAAAACTTACTATTAATAGTAATAACTTATTAGAAATTGAATGTGAAGGATCTCTATATAAGCTTGCTACAATGAATCCAGATGAATTTCCAGAATTACCAAAAATAAATGTAGATAATTCTATAGAAATTGAACAAACAGTTTTAAAAAGCATGATAAGAAAAACAATATTTGCAGTAAGTACAGAAGAGAACAGACCAATTTTCACAGGTTGTTTATTTGAAGTTGAAAACAATAACTTAAATGTTGTTGCAGTAGATGGTTATAGATTAGCAATTAAGAAAACAGAACTTTCAAAAATGCCAAATAGCTTTTCAAGTGTTATTCCAGGTAAAACATTAAATGAAGTAAATAAGATTATTTCTGATTCATTTGATACAGTAAAGATAGGTATATCTAGAAATCAAGCACTATTTGAAATGGAGAATTGTAAAATAGTAACTAGATTATTAGATGGAGAATTCTTAAAGTATTCAAATACAATTCCACAAAATTGGGAAACAAGAATTAGAGTAAATAAGAATAATATTCAAAATTGTTTTGAGAGAATTTTACTTATTTCTTCATCTACTATAGAAAGAGAGAAAAAATATCCAGTTAAAGTAAATATAGAAGTAGGAAAGGTAACTATTTCTTGTGCTAACCAAACTGGAGATGCAACAGAAGAAATCTTTGTTGATACAGAAGGTAAAGAGTTAGAGATTGGATTTAATCCAAGATTTTTCTTGGATGCATTTAAAGCAATTGACGATGAAGAAGTATATATTGAATTTGGAACAAATAGATCACCTTGTATTATTAAACCAATAGAAGGAAATGATTATTTATATATGATATTACCAATAAAAATGAAAGACTAATTATACACAGTTATTTAACAAAAAGTGGAAAACTAAAGATCAAATAGGAGGTTTATTTTAATGGACTTTAAAGAAATTGGGGACAAAATAGCAGAAAAAGTTTTCTGGTTTACAGGAAAATTTGAAGGTATTGAAAATAAAATTTTTGAACAAACAGGTGCTAAGATTCCAATTGGTACAATTTGTGGTGCAATAATTTTAATATTAGTAACAGGATTTTTTGTAAAGCTAATACTAAGCTTTGTAATGAACTTTTTATTTAACGGGTAAAAAACATGTATTTAAAAAGTATAACTTTAGAAAACTTTAGAAATTATGAAAAACAAACTATAGATTTTAATAAGAATATAAATATAATTTATGGAAATAATGCGCAAGGAAAAACTAATATAATAGAAGCAATTTTCTTATGTGCATATGGTAAATCTTTTAGAGCAAAAAAAGATGCTGATTTAATTAGGTTTGATGAAAATAATGCATCAGTTGAACTTACTTTTGAAAAGATAGATAGAGAAGGAAAATTAAAAGCAGTTATTAATAATGAGAAAAAAGTATTCTTTTCTAATGGAGTTAAACTTACAAAAATTAGTGATATAGTTGGAAAGATAAATGTAGTAATATTTACACCAGATGATATTAATATCATAAAAGATGGACCTAAAGAGAGAAGAAGATTTATAGACATGATGATTAGTTCTTTAAAGCCAAATTATTTGCATTTATTAAATTTATATAATAAAGTAATAGAGCAGCGTAATAATTATTTAAGACAAATAAAAATGGAAAATAAATCGCCAAATATGTTAGATATTTGGGATGAACAATTAGCTGATTATAGTTTTAAAATATATGAATATAGAAGTTTGTATATTAACAAGATTGCTGAAAGAATAGATGGTATATATAAGAATATAGTAGGAAATGATAAAGAGAGTATTAAAATAAAGTATATATCTTCTGGAAAAAGCAAAGAGTCATTTTTAGAAATATTAAAAAAATCAAAAGAGATTGATATTAAAAGAGGATTTACATCAACAGGTATACATAGAGATGATTTTATACTATATATAAATGGAAGACCTGCTCAAGTATATGGATCTCAAGGACAAAAAAGAACATTATTACTATCTTTAAAAATGTGTGAACTAGATATTATTAAAGAAGAAATTAATGATACACCAATACTTCTTTTAGATGATTTTATGTCAGAATTAGATGAGTCTAGGAGAAATAACTTTTTAGAGAATATTAAAGATAATCAAATAATAATTACTTGTACAGATAAAATAGAAATAGATAATGATTATTATCAGTTCTTTGTTGAAAATGGAATATGTAAGAAAGATTAAATGGTGAATATATGTACACATATATTGGAAACGATATAATAATTAAAAATAGTTCTATTATAGGTATTTTTAATATTGATTATGTGAAAAATACAAGAGAATTTAAATCTCTTAAAAGTAGTTTAGAAGAAAAAGAAAAATTGATAAATGTAGATGAAACAAATCAAAAATCATTTATATTAACTAATAATATGAATGAAACAAAAGCATATATAACAAAAATAAATGTAAATACTTTACTAAAAAGATTAGTGTAAGAAAAATTAGGAGGAAGAGATGGAGAAATTTGAACATGCTTATAATGCAGACCAGATTCAAGTTCTAGAAGGACTAGAAGCTGTTAGAAAAAGACCAGGTATGTACATAGGAAGTGTTTCAGTAAGAGGATTACATCATTTAGTGTATGAAATTGTTGACAATTCTGTTGATGAAGCATTAGCTGGATATTGTAAAAATATCAAAATAACTATTGAACCAGGTAATATAGTTACTGTAGAAGATGATGGTAGAGGTATACCAGTAGATAAGCATAAGAAAACAGGACTATCTGCTGCAGAAACAGTTTATACTGTTCTTCATGCAGGAGGAAAATTTGGTGGAGATAGTGGATATAAAGTATCTGGAGGTCTTCATGGTGTCGGTGCCTCTGTTGTAAATGCGTTATCAGAATGGACTGAGGTTAAAATTCAAAGAGATGGCGGACTATATAAAATGAAGTTTGAAAGAGGAAAGACAGTAGAGCCATTAGAGAGAATAGGTGATTCTGATAAAACAGGAACAACTGTAAAATTTTTAGCAGATAATACAATATTCGAAACATTGGACTATGAATACGATGTATTAGAAAATAGATTTAGAGAAATGGCATTTTTAACAAAAGGATTAAATATTGAAATTAAAGATATAAGAGATCCTGAAAATGTTAAAGAAAATAAATTCTGTTATGAAGGTGGTTTAAATTCATTTGTTGAGTATTTAAATAGAGGAAAAGAAAAACTATTTGAAAAACCAATCTATATTGATAAAGAAGGAGACTATCCTATAGAGATAGCAGTACAATATACAACTAATTATTCAGAAAGTATTTATTCATTTGTAAATAATATTAATACAATAGAAGGTGGAACACACTTAGAAGGATTCAAGAGAGCTTTAACAAAGGTTTTCAATGATTATGCAAGAAATAAAGGAATAATCAAAGAGAAAGATCCAAATCTTTCAGGTGATGATATAAGAGAAGGAATTACAGCTGTTATTTCAGTTAAAGTTAAAGAACCACAATTTGAAGGTCAAACAAAAACAAAATTAGGAAATAGTGATGTAGCAGGTGCTGTATATTCTGTTGTAAATGAACATTTATCATATTTCTTAGAAGAAAATCCAGCAATAGCAAAACTAGTATTAGATAAATGTATATCTGCTGCAAGAGCAAGAGAAGCAGCTAGAAAAGCTAGAGAGTTAGTTAGAAAGAAGAGCTCTTTAGAAACAGTCACATTACCAGGAAAATTAGCTGATTGTTCAAGTAAAATAGCAGATGAGTGTGAAGTATACATCGTTGAGGGAGACTCAGCTGGTGGTAGTGCTAAACAAGGAAGAGATAGAAGATTCCAAGCAATACTTCCACTTTGGGGTAAAATGCTTAATGTTGAAAAAGCAAGAGCAGATAAAATATATGGAAATGACAAATTAAATCCAGTTATTATGGCAGTAGGTGGAGGAATTGGTAAAGATTTCGATATTACTAAAATAAGATATGGTAAAGTTATTATAATGGCCGATGCCGACGTTGACGGTGCTCACATTAGAACACTTTTATTAACATT
>Ga0247609_10005350_pt1 | contig 12635 bp, 8 predicted proteins | sample 172DNAGHGlowgp2_FD_193487 | JGI IMG/M metagenome (GOLD analysis project Ga0247609, IMG submission 193487) | Sheep rumen microbial communities from Palmerston North, Manawatu-Wanganui, New Zealand - 1728 DNA GHGlow gp2 | ecosystem: Host-associated > Mammals > Digestive system > Stomach > Rumen ... | reverse complement strand
CGTCGTCACTTATTTGGAGGGCGACGGGGATTTTCGCTCGCCCGAATGTATCGCCGCGCTAAAGGAGGCTGATATTGTCGTCACTAATCCGCCGTTCAGCCTCTTTCGCGAATACGTCAAGCAACTCATTGACTACGATAAAAAGTTTCTGATTATCGGCAACATGAACGCCATAACTTACAAAGAAATTTTTCCGCTGATTAAAGAAAATAAAATCTGGCTCGGCTACGGCTTTCAACGTGACCCGCAATTCAGAGTTCCCGACAATTACGAAGAACGCGCTACGAGATTTTTGATTGACGAATGCGGGCAAAAGTGGCGCAGTTTTGGAAATATGCATTGGTTCACGAATTTGGACGTTCGCAAGCGGCACGAAGATATTTTGCTTTACATGAGATATACGCCGGAAAAATATCCGCGCTACGACAACTACGACGCTATCGAAGTTTCAAAGACCGCGGAAATTCCAATGGATTATTTCGGAGCAATGGGCGTGCCGATTACTTTTCTTGACAAATACAATCCCGACCAGTTTGAAATTCTCGGCAAAATTGATACCGGCAAGATTAACGAATATAACATTGCAAATCCCGTTATCAATGGCAAAACAATTTACAAGCGAATTGCAATTCGGAGGAGGGCGCAATGAAATATCAACGGATATTGGTAATCGGCGACATGCACGGGAAATTTACGCGGCTGTTGTCGCTGTTCCATAAGATTGACTTCGACGAGCGGCAGGATTTTTTAATTTTGCTGGGCGACTACATTGACCGCGGCGAAGATAATATGCGCTGTTTTCGCTGGGCAATGGAAATGAGCGAAAAGCCAAACGTCATAGCTCTGCGCGGCAATCATGAACAGATGATGCTTTATTATTACGCGCTGGGCGGCACCGAAGGTTATATTTGGCTCCCGAACGGCGGCGATAAAACTAAGGCAGAGTTTGAAGCGTGGCAGAAAAAAGACCCGACCGCTTTTCAACGCGCTTTGCAGTTCATAAACGAGCGACCATATTATCACCAAATGACAATCAACGGCGAAGAATATATTTTCGTGCACGCGGGCTTAAATCCGAAAAAGCCGCTTGAAGAGCAGGAAGAAGAAGACCTGCTTTGGATTCGCGAGAAATTTTATAACGGGTATCGCGGCACGGCGCATATAATCTGCGGGCATACGCCCACGCCTTTTATCAAGCGCGATTGGTATTATCCAATTCGACTTCACAACAAAATAACTATGATGGATACCGGCTCTTTCATGAGGTACGGGAAAATTTCTTGCATAGACATTTTGAGCGATAAAATTTGGCAAAGTGATTAAAGCCTTGACAAAATTGTTATGTCGTGTAAAATTCCCTGCATAGAAAGTTTAGGAGGAATATTTATGGGAAAGATTTATAAAAGCGTCACGGAACTTATAGGCAATACGCCGTTGCTTGAAGCGAGCAATTTTGCGGCGAAAGTTGGCTTTAACGGAAAACTTTTAGTCAAGCTAGAATATTTTAATCCCGCCGGAAGCGTCAAGGATAGAATTGCTAAGGCGATGATTGAGACTGCCGAGCGCGAAGGCAAGCTCCAAAAAAATTCCGTGATAATCGAACCGACAAGCGGCAACACGGGCATTGGGCTTGCGAGTTTCGCGGCGGCGAGAGGTTATCGCGCAATTTTGACTATGCCCGAAACTATGAGCGTTGAGCGTCGGCAGTTGCTTAAGGCTTATGGCGCGGAAATTGTCCTGACTGAAGGCGCAAAAGGCATGAAGGGCGCGATTGCTAAGGCGGAAGAACTTGCCAAAGAAATTCCCAATGCTTTTATCCCGTCGCAATTCACGAACCCCGCTAACCCTGCCGCGCATGAGGCGTCGACTGCTCCGGAAATTTGGAATGACACTGACGGCGCAGTTGATATTTTTGTTGCGGGCGTCGGCACAGGCGGAACTTTATCTGGCGTCGGCAAATTTCTTAAATCTAAAAAGCCCGCCGTTAAAGTTATCGCGGTCGAGCCGGCAACTTCGCCTGTCTTGTCGCAAGGCAAATCCGGTGCGCATAAAATCCAAGGTATTGGCGCGGGCTTTGTTCCTGAAACTTTGGACACGACGATTTATGATGAAGTCGTCGCGGTTGCCAATGAAGACGCTTTCAAGTTCGGAAAAGAATTTGCACATTCAGAGGGCGTTTTAGTCGGAATTTCTTCTGGTGCGGCACTTGCGGCGGCTGTTGAACTTTCTAAGCGCGAAGATTTCGCCGGAAAAACTTTCGTCGTCCTTTTGCCCGACACTGGCGACAGATATTTATCAACCGACCTTTTCAAAGACTAAAATTTATTTATGGCAACAAAAAATCCCGTTACTCAAACGAGTTTCGGGATTTTTTTCTTTATCTAACCAGATTTTCTATCAGTTGCGAGACGATATATAAAAACATTCCGACCATCGCGCCGCAAACTGAACCGTTGATTCTTATCATCTGCAAATCGTCCGCCACGTGACCTTCAACAAATTCCGTCAACTCGTCGTTGCTGAACTTGTCGAGCCGTTCGCGAATCATGAGCGGTATCTGCCCACGGTATTCTCCCAACAAATTTTCTATGAATTCTTTTATAAGCGCGTCGAATTTCCGTTGCGCCGCCGGATTTTTTTTGAACTCATCAATCTTAGCGTCGACAATAAAATCAACCGCGTCTTTCCAAATAACCGGCTTGCGCTCCACTTCAACAATCCGCTTGACATTCGGATTAGCGATTTGCTGACGGTGCAACTTTTCTAAAATCTTCGGGTCGGTCTCGCCCTTGACGTTGACATCGAGCCACGTCTTTATAAAATTCGCTGAATCAAAGCGTTGCAGGAAAAGATTTTTAATGTCGTCGAAGAATTTTTTAGTATTGAGACTGCCCGCCGCATTTTTCACGAAGCCGCCGAAAGTTTTAATCATATCGTCAGCCGCCCGCGCAGTTTCAGCGTCGACCATGCCTTTAACATTAAGAATTTTTTCAGCCTCACTGATTTTCTTGTCGACGGTTTCATTTAGGATATTCAAAATTTTTTCGTCGGTCAAGTCCATTGAACTAAGCACCAAAGCGCGTCCCGCCGAATCGCCTTCATAAGCCTCGCGCAATTCGGTTATCTTCTTCAAAATTTCGGCTTGCATGTGCTTGCTTTGCATAATCTTATGACCGGTATCAAAGAGCGCGATTAAAATCCGGCGGCTATGTCTATCGCTGGTAACGACTTTGATAATCGCGTCGAAAAATTTTTGCGCGTCGAGATTTCTAATTTCATTTTCTAAAATTGGCGCGGCACTTGATGAAATTTTCTTCGTATCGAGTTCGTTGAAAAGTTCGCTGAGAATTTCGCGCACAAGAGTTTTCGTTTTCGCCCTGCCGTTATTCTGCTCAAAATAATCAATCAAAAGTTGCGCGGCATTTTCGTCGCGAACGGTCTCCATAATATTTTTCGTGTTCAATAAATCGGTGCCGACAAACTCAACAATCGCGTCCATGATTCTAGCGCGATTGCGGCGCAAAATTTCTGTATGAAAACCAATTCCGAGCGGTTTACGGAAAAGAGCAGTCACGCCGAACCAGTCCGCCATTCCGCCGATTGTCGCCGCTAAAAAGCCGTGATTTAATAATCCTAATACAAATGAACCGGTCGCGCCCGTCAAAATAAATCTAAGCGGAGAAATTTCCGGCAAGGTCGAGACCGCAAAGACCGCGCTTGCCGCTAAAGTCGCCGTCGCCTTCGTTTTGTTATCTACCAAAAATTTTTCACCTCCATTTTCTAAAACATTTTAGCACGAAATTTCCCGTATGTCTTCAAAAACTTTTCACAAAAAAAGCCCGCCGAAGCGAGCTAAGATTTTCAATTTATTTAATCGAACCGTCGCGAAGTTTTTGGTCAATATAGTGATAGTATTCAAAATTGGTTACGGCAACTTCGTCGCGAATCAGCGTAAAGCCCGGCTGAATGTACGCTTCAAAAAGTTTTAGCTCGTAAACGTCGCCGCGCTTCTGAATTCCAACATCAATTCCAATGTCGAAAATAGTATCGCTGTAGAAGGATTGATAATAATCTGGGAAACGCGCCGCCAAGTCAACAAGCTGATTGTAAACTTTCTTGCTATCGTTGCCGAATTCCGCTTGCAAAAATGCATCAAGTTTCATGGTGAAGCCGCCTGCCACGACGTTTGAAATGACGCCGTCGGGATTGCCGATACGCGGATAAAGGAACGTTTTAAATTTGCCTTCTGCACCGCGCCGCGCATGAATTCTTATATCGAACGGATTGCCCTGGCGCGTCCTCGACGTGATATAAGGTTGCAGGAGATATTTTTTCCCAGCGAAGTTTTCCGCGTAATATTGCGACAATGCCGCGGCGTTCTCAAGCGTAAACGTTTTAGTTTTGGCGTTCACAATATATTTTCCTTCGGCAAGAGTGATTCTGGCTACGCCGCCGCCGCCCACGCCCCGCGCAGGCTTCAAGACAACATCGCCGTGATATTTATCGAACAGTGATAAAAAGTTCTCGAAACCTTCAATCGTGTAAGTATGAATCAAAAATTCGTTGAAACTGCCTTCTCGCGAAAATTCCGTATAAAATTTCTGTTTTCCCCAAGCCCCAATCGGGCGAATAAAATAGGCGCGTTCTTTAAGGCGATTCATTATTTCCAGGGTATCGCCGCGAGATAACGCAATGTCATTATCGATAATCTTTGGAATGGGCGCAACCTTGTGAACGACAACGCCATTTTCAAGGGTAATAGCTTTGACAGTATTTTTATCGAAGTCAATATCTTCGGGATTGAAGAAAAGCAATTCAATGTTGAAGTGCTTCGCCATGAGGAACATCGGGAAACGCGCATTGGACATTTCCCAGAAATGATTTTTAATCTTCTTCATAATGCCCACGGTCAAAGGCGGATTGACATTGGCGACAAGTTGCGGCTGCCCGTTCTCAAATTCAATGGGCGAATTATTTTCCGTCTCGATTGTCACGCGAACATTTCCCGCTTTAATCACCGTAAGATTATTCGCGCTGACGACGGCGGGCTTTTCAATTTCAGGAACTTTTTCTGTTGCAACGTCTGCAACCGGCTCGAAAGGAATGCTTTCGCCCTTAAAGCATTTGTTGTAGGCGAGCAAGCCCGAAATTGTATGCTGAACGTCATCAATTCGCACGCGGAAGGCGTCGCCGCGAACATGGAAACTATTAACCATACGCGCAGGATTTTGGAAATACATAGCGACTTCAGGCCAGAAATAGCTATTCTCCATTCGCTCGGCGCGTCTATCTGCTGCTGAATAAAATTCTTTGTCGTTTACGCTTTTGGAAAGTTCATTCATTGCGGGCAAAGTTTTCATGCGCCGAATCATATTTTCCGCCGCCATAATCATTTCCAACTGCGTGGGCGCGTGAACTAACGATTTATATATTCTCGGAAGGTACGATAAAATATTATCAAGTCCGAATTTAAAATACTCTTCCTTAGGCTTATAAATCGTTAGCTCGTTCAGCGTGTACTGCATCCAGTGGTCGTGATGTTCCCAATATTTTGCGTCGCGGAAGTAGCTAACGGCGCGTTCGACGGCTTCAAGCAACTCCGCATCTTTCGTAATGCCATAGAGGCGCAACAAGCCGAAAAGGGCTTCGCCGTCGTAGAAAGTGATTATGTAATCTTTTCTCAAGGAAAAATCCGACGCGTTAAGAGCTTGAATGAAATTTCCTTCGGGCTTTTGAACGGATAAAATTCCGCGGGCAAGAGCTTTCATGAGAGGAATATATTTTTGCGTGCCGGTGAGCGTCGTCCACTTTGAAAAAGCTAAAAGGGCTAAGCCGCTTATGCCGATTGTAGTTGCGCGACCTTCTGTGAAGTACGCTATATTTTGCCCGTTAATTTTTACGTAGTTCAAAAGATTCTCAATGCCATATTCCAAGCCGCGTTCGATTGCGTCGCCCAGAGCTTTTTTAAAATTTTCGTCCGCGCAGAATTCATAAGCTTCAGCCATAGAAAAAAGCGTTCCGAAATGCCGATGAGTATTATATTTCGGGGCTATGCTGTCGTCGCAAGGATACCAGCCGTAAATAAATTTTCCGTCGGGTTCGCATTGCGTGACGAGATATTTTGTCGCGTTCATAGCCATGTTAAAGAAAACTTCGCTGTCATTTTCGGCAAGGTCGCGGCGTCCGGCGTTCGCGCCCTTACCTGTTATCGTCAAAGGTTCGGGCATACCGTCTTGAATGAAAGCTCCGGAGGTGTCGAAAATTTCAATTTGAGTATCGGCGGGCATTTGCGGGAAAGCGCGACCGAATTTTTGTTGGCAATAAGCTTCTGCCTTATCGGGTTGAAATTCGCCTTTAGTCTTTTCCTTGTCGGGATTGAAGAAAAATAAATTGGCGTTGAGTTCTTGCTCGGTGAAGGCAAGATTATAATTTTTATCCAGTGCAATGCCTTGACGGAACCAGCCGCGCCGCTTTGCACCCACTAAGGCGAGACATTGCGCCCACGTCATAATTTCGCTTGCGATTACCCAATCTGCCCGCAAAATTATAGGCGTAACTTTCTTTTGATTCAAAGTTTCTTCCAAAGCGGTCAAAGCTTTTTTCCAAGCTTCCTCCGGATTATTACTGACTGCGTGGCGAACCGTTGCTTTTTCCTTCATGCTGGAGGCAGAAAGAAAAAGTCGGCACGGCGCGGAAATGTTTTCACCGTAATTTTTGATGAAAACGGGATAAAGTTTCTCTGCTAATTCTTTTAAGGACAAGAAACAACTCCTCCTCTGCTTATAAAAAATTTTCATAATACTAACTTTGCCGCCGCGACTTGTCAACTAATTCCTAATTGATTCAACGCGCTGATTGAATTTCGCCAATCCTTTTTGACTTTAACCCATAAGTCCAAGAAAACTTTCGCGCCAAGGAGCATTTCAATTTCTGGACGAGCCGCACTGCCGACGCGATTTAGCATTGAACCTGCTCTGCCGATTAAAATTTTTTTCTGCGAATCGCGCTCAACATAAATCGTTGCGCGGATAAAAATCGTGCCGTTGTCGCGCTGGGTGAATTCTTCCAAGTCAACGGCGATTGAATGTGGAACTTCATCTTGCGTCGCGTGCAAAATTTTTTCGCGAATAAGTTCAGCGATTATTAAACGTTCGGGCTGGTCGGTCACCATATCGGCGGGATAATATTGGACGCCTTCGGGCAAAAGTTTTTTCGCTTCGTTAATGAGTGCGTCGACGTTGATACCTTGAACCGCGCTTATCGGGACGACCGCCGCAAAATTTCTGCGCGTCGAGTATTCAGCGATTATCGGCAAAATTTTTTCGCGCTCAACCAAATCGATTTTATTCACGACTAAAATCACGGGCTTAGTCGTCGTGCTTAATCGCTCCAGAATATATTTTTCGCCGCCGCCAAATTTTTCCGTCGCGTCGATTACAAAAAAGATTGCGTCGACTTCCTGAAGTGTGCCTTCCGCCGCCTTGAGCATATATTCGCCGAGTTTAAATTTCGGTTTATGAATGCCGGGCGTGTCGAGGAAAATAATCTGCGCGTCGTCTTGCGTCAAAATGCATTGAATGCGACTGCGTGTGGTCTGCGGCTTATCGGACGTTATCGCAATTTTCTGCCCGATAATTTTATTTATCAGCGTCGACTTGCCGACATTCGGACGCCCAATCACCGTCACAAATCCAGATTTATAATTCATACCAATACCTCCAATGAAAAAGGAGCCGTTTAAAATCGCGGCTCCTGTGATTTCAATCAAGAAAATCTTTAAGTTTTTTCGAGCGGGCAGGGTGGCGAAGTTTGCGCAACGCTTTCGCTTCAATTTGCCTGATTCTTTCGCGAGTAACGTTGAAACTTTTGCCGACTTCTTCAAGCGTCCTTGCTCTGCCGTCTTCGAGTCCAAATCTTAGCCGCAGAACATTTTTTTCACGCGGCGTCAAGGTGCCTAGAACGTCTTCTAATTGTTCTTTCAACAGCATGAATGACGCGGCGTCGGCGGGCGCGGGTGCGTCTTGGTCTTCTATAAAGTCGCCCAAATGCGAATCGTCTTCTTCGCCAACGGGCGTCTCCAACGATACCGGCTCTTGCGCTATTTTTTTGATTTCGCGGACGCGCTCGACGGGAACTTCCAATTCAACGGCAATTTCTTCGTCAGTAGGTTCGCGACCGTTTTTCTGCAGGAGATTGCGCGAAACTCTAATCAATTTGTTAATCGTCTCGACCATGTGAACTGGAATTCTGATTGTGCGCGCTTGGTCAGCGATTGCTCGCGTTATCGCTTGCCTAATCCACCACGTCGCGTAGGTTGAAAATTTATAGCCCTTGCGATAATCGAATTTTTCTACCGCCTTAATCAAGCCCAGATTGCCTTCCTGAATCAAATCGAGGAAGAGCATACCGCGCCCTACATACCTTTTAGCGATTGAAACGACAAGGCGCAAATTAGCTTCGGCGAGTTGTTGTTGCGCTTCGGAATGTTCAGCTTCGTTTTCGGATTCCATACGCATTGCTAGAATTTTTTCTTCTTCCGCCGTCAAAAGGGGCACGCGCCCGATTTCTTTTAAGTACATGCGAACAGGGTCATCTATTGAAACGCTGTCAGGGATATTCAAATCGATTTCGACGGGCGTTTTAGTTGTCTCGGCGTCATCTTCAACTTGATTTTCAACAGTTTCTATCGGATTAAGTTCTTGTTCGGGTTCAAGCGGTGAAGTTTCGCCGGATAAATCAATATCGACATTTTCAACCGCCGTCTCTACGTCTTCGATTTCGTTTTCTTCGTCGATTATTTCTATACCTTCGCGCTGGCAGACTATTAAAACTTCGTCGATTTCGTCAGTGTCGGTTGATATGCCTTGACTTTGAAGAATTTTTTCCAAATCTGCCCAAGTCAATTTCCCGCCGGATTGCTTACTCTTGCGCGTTATAAGCGAAAGAATTTGGGGCATATGGCTTTTAGCGTCCATGCTGAGTTCTTCGGTTTGCTCTTCGTCGTCTTTAATTGAATCGTCGTTGAATTCTTCGGGCGGCGTTTCGGTTTTTTTGGGCGCGGCTTTACTCTTTTTAGGGGAGCCTGCTTTAGGTTCGGATTTCTTAGGCGCAGGCTTATCCTTTTTGGGTAAGCTTGCTTTAGATTCAGATTTTTTAGGCGCGGGCTTATCCTTTTTGATTAGGCTGGCGTTGAGTTCGTCGGGTGGCGTTTCGACTTGTTCTGAATTATCTGAAGTTGCGCTGATTTCATTAGCTGGCGTTTCGAGTTGTTCTTCGGTTGAATCGTCCTTTAGAATTTCTAAGCCCTTACGTTTGCAGATTCTTATAACATCATTAATTTCCGCCGTGTCGGTCATACCTTGAGCTTTAAGAATCTTTTCCAAATCGCCCCAAATTAATTTCCCGCCGTTTTTCTTTCCCCATGTCTTTAAGAGTCCGATTGTTTCTGTCAGACGATCTTTAGCGGCTTTTTTCATGGCGTCCGCGTTGAGTTCATCGGATTCATTCTGCGCGGAATTTTCGTTTTGATTTACCGACAGGCTGCCGCTCAAATCGCTTTTATTCGGCTCGACAGTTTTATTTTCTTCTGTCATATTGCAGCCTCCTTTTTTAATCTTTTTTCAAACTATCCATTTCGTGTTTAACCTTGAGCGATTCATAAACTGTTTTCATATAAGTTTCTTCGTCGCTCGAAATATATTCATCAGCTTGCGCGAGAAGGTTTTCGTATTTTTTCTTGAGCACGGCGCGATATAAAATGTCTACCGAATCACTAAAGGATTTAACTTCCTTAGCGCGGGGATCGTCTGAGCCGTTTAGCAATATCCGCGAAAGTTCCGCGTTAGCCTCTTCGCTTAATTCATTTGCCGCGCTTATTTTATCTAGCCGTCTACCTTCTTCCCTACAAATTTGAAAGCGTTTAAGGATTTCCTGTTGTGTCGGCGTAAAAAATTCTAGCGGCACCGTTACCAAAACATAATCAAGCGGGTCGTCGTCATACCAAAGCATTCGCAAAATTATTTCGCACGCCTCTTTAGTCGTTCGGTCTTGATTATTTTGCGGCTTTGCTTTCGGTGCGAAAAATTTCCCGCCCTTTTCTGTCGGCGAAATTTTTTCCCATTCGTCCAGAACAATTCGTTCGTCCAAGATTAGTGCCGACGCAATTTTTTTCTTATACTCGTTGCGGACAACATTATTTTTTATGCCCGCAATGACTGGAAGAATTTCGCGCAACGCCGCCAATTTTCCTTGAGTTATCGAAGTATCTGCGCGGGCAAGGACGTAATTCATGCGGTAATCAATTAGCGTTTCGGCGTTCTTTATGAGGTCGTCGAAAGCGGCTTTGCCGTGTTTGCGAATGAATTCGTCGGGGTCTTTACCGTCGGGCACACAGGCGACAAAAACATTTGCGCCCGCACTTTGAACAATCGGTAAGGCGCGAAGCGTAGCGCGTTGCCCTGCCTCGTCGGAGTCGTAGCAGAAAATAATTTTCCTAGCATACTTCAAGATAAGCTTAGCATGTTCGGGAGTGAAGGCGGTACCGAGCGTCGCGACGACATTTTTAACGCCCGCGCTGAAAAGTGAAATGGCGTCCATGTAACCTTCAACGACAATCGCCGCGCCTGCCGCACTTATCGCCCGATTAGATTTGTCCAGACCAAAAAGCAAACTCCGCTTGTTGAAAATTTCAGTCTCCGGCGTGTTTAGATATTTGGGTTGCGTATCGTCCGCGCTTGCTAAAATTCTTCCGCCGAAGCCGACTGTACGCCCGAAAACATCATTAATCGGAATCATGACGCGGGCGCGAAATCTATCGTAGAAGCCAGGAGAATTCTTGCGCCTGACGATAAGCCCGACTTTTTCGATTTGTTCGGGAGAATATCCTCGGCGCGTGAGATTCGTCAAAAGATTTTCCCAATCGTCGGTCGCGTAGCCCAATTTGAAAGTTTCAATCGTCTCCGCAGTTATTCCCCGCGCAGAAAAATATTTCCTGCCAATTTCGCCGCGGGCAGTCTTGATTAAACATTCGTGATAAAAATCCTGCGCGAGTTCATTAACTTTGTATAAAGATTTTTCTTCGCGTCGTCGGCGTTCTTCTTCGGGCGTAGTTTTTTTTTCGGGCAGGTCGATACCTAATCGCTGAGCCTGAAGTTTAATCGCCTCGAAATAGGTTATATTTTCAATGAGCGAAAGGAATTTAAAGACATTGCCGCCGGTGTGACAACCGAAGCAATAAAAAAGTCCTTTATCGGGGCTGATAGTGAACGAAGCAGTTTTCTCGTTGTGGAAGGGACAACGCCCCCAATAACGCCCGCCCTTTTGAGTGAGCGTCACGTAGCGCGATACGACCGAATAAATATCCGTCCGCTCGCTTACTCGTTCAACGAAATCGTCTAACTCCGCACTTCCCAATTTTTTTCAACCTCCGTGACTTTTATATTCCCTGCGTCTTTTAAATTTCCTTTTTGCCGACTAAGAAATTTTATCGCCGCGCAATGTTTATTGCAAAAGGCGTCGATTATGTTATAATTTTTCGCGCCACAAGAACTTGATTTACAAAGATTTAAGGAGAGAAATTTTTCATGGTTATCATAATGAATCCGGAGGCGACTTCAAGGAATATAGAAGAGGTCATTAAGGCGATAAAAAGTGTGGGGCTTGACGCTAAGATTATGGAAGGCGCACAGCAAAAAATTGTTGGCGTCATAGGCGATAAAACTAAGTTGGCGTCAGTGGCGATTGACGCTTTGCCCGGCGTTGAAAGTTCCGTTGCGATTTCAAAAAGTTACAAGTTGGCGAGCCGCGAATTTCATCCGCAAGCAAGCGTTATTGACGTTGACGGCGTAAAAATCGGCGGCGGCGAACCTGTCATAATGGCGGGACCCTGCGCGGTCGAGAATCGCGAACAAATTTTGAAGGCGGCTAAAATAGTCAAGGAAGGCGGCGCACAATTCCTGCGTGGGGGCGCGTTCAAGCCGAGAACTTCGCCGTATTCTTTCCAAGGTTTAGAAGTCGAAGGGCTGAAATATTTAGCTGAAGCCCGCTCCATTACAGGCTTAAAAATCGTCACGGAAGTTACTACGGTCGAAGGCATTGCCCCTGTCGCCGAATATGCTGACATGTTGCAAATTGGCGCAAGGAATATGCAAAACTTCGGGCTTTTAAAAGAGGTCGGCAAATGCAAATGCCCTGTCCTTTTGAAACGCGGACTTGCCGCGACAATCGACGAATGGTTGAACGCCGCCGAATACATTATGAACGCGGGCAATCCCGACGTAGTTTTATGCGAACGCGGAATCCGGACGTATGAAACTTACACGCGCAATACTTTGGACTTATCAGCGATTGCGGCGGTTAAGCACCTGTCGCATTTGCCAATAATCGTTGACCCGTCGCACGGAACTGGAAAATGGCGCATGGTTAAGCCAATGGCATTAGCGGCAATCGCGGCGGGCGCAGATGGTTTAATGATGGAAATGCACCCGAATCCGGCGCGGGCACTTTCTGACGGTCCGCAATCGTTGACGCCTGAACATTATCGTTCAATTATGGGCGGCATAAAAAAATTGTCGACGTTCTTGCGCGAAGAAAATTTAATCGGTCTTGAGGAGTGAATAATTTTGCGCTTGAGGAAA
>Ga0247609_10005349_pt1 | contig 12638 bp, 10 predicted proteins | sample 172DNAGHGlowgp2_FD_193487 | JGI IMG/M metagenome (GOLD analysis project Ga0247609, IMG submission 193487) | Sheep rumen microbial communities from Palmerston North, Manawatu-Wanganui, New Zealand - 1728 DNA GHGlow gp2 | ecosystem: Host-associated > Mammals > Digestive system > Stomach > Rumen ... | reverse complement strand
TGAGCATTTGGAAGTTTTGCATATTGCGCGCGCCGACTTGCAGGATGTCCGCATATTCGCAGAAAAATTCAATGTCGTCCTTGTCGACAATCTCCGTGACGACGCGCAAGTCGAATTCGTCCGCAACCTTGCGCAAAAGTTTCAAACCCTCGACGCCGAAGCCTTGGAAGTCGTAAGGCGAAGTCCGCGGTTTGAACGCGCCGCCGCGCAGGAATTTCGCGCCGCAAGCTTTGACTGCTTGAGCCGCCTCGCGCAGTTGTTCAAGGCTTTCGACAGCGCAAGGACCCGCCATCACGACGATTTCATTGCCGCCGATTTTCACGCCGCCCGCGTCGATTATCGTGTCTTCGGGGTGAAAGTCGCGGCTGACGAGTTTATATTTTTCGGTTATGCGGACGGTCTTGTCGACGCCCGCCATCATTTGCAATTCCAGGTTGGCGATGATTTTTTTGTCGCCGATAACGCCGACGATAGTGACTTCCTCGCCCTTGGACAGGTGCGTGCGCAAGCCCGCCGATTCAATCTTATCAACGACCGCTGCCAAATTTTCTTGAGTGGCACCGGGTTTCATAACAACAATCATGTTTACTGCTCCTTTACTTCACAAGTTGCGCTTAATTATAATCGTCGGCGAAATTTTTGCAATGCCCGCCTGCGCGGCTTTACATTGCGCCGCCGATTCGCTATCATACGTGGAAAACGCTTTTGAACGGAGGAATTCTTTAATGGCAACGATAATTGCGCCGTCGATACTCTCGGCGGACTTTGCACGACTCGGCGATGAAGTGAAGCGCGTGACGGACGCGGGCGCAGAATATGTTCACGTCGACGTTATGGACGGGACGTTCGTGCCCGAAATTACAATCGGCGCGGGCGTCGTCAAGAGCTTGCGCAAAGTAACCGACGCCGTGCTTGACGTGCACCTTATGGTTGAACACCCCGAAACGCAGATTGAAAGCTTTGCGAAGGCGGGCGCGGACATCATAACCTTTCACGTGGAGGCGACGCGTCACCCGCACCGCGTCATACAAAAAATTCACGAACTTGGTTGCAAGGCGGGTGTCGCGCTCAATCCCGGCACCTCGCTTTCCGCCGTCGAAGAACTAATCGAAGACGCCGACATGGTTTTGATTATGACGGTCAACCCCGGCTACGGCGGGCAGAAATTTATCGAGTCGATGCTCGGCAAGATTCACATGCTTTACCACATGATTGAGGAAATGGAAACCGAATGCGATATTGAAGTCGACGGCGGCATTAACGCCGAAACGTCGCTTGACGTGCGCGAGGCGGGCGCAAATGTTTTGGTTGCGGGCTCGGCTGTCTACGGCGCGGCGGACGTTGCTCAAGCGATTAAAGATATTCGCGGCAAGGAAATTGTTCATCATCACCACCATGACGACGACGATTACGAGGATTGACACATGATTTTCGATTCCCACATGCACACGAAATTTTCGGCCGATTCGGAGATGCGTGCGATTGACGCGATTAATCGGGCGCGCAGTCTTGATTTGGGTGTCGTCTTCACGGAGCATTTCGATTACGGGCTTGAACTCAACGGAAAATCTTTCAGCTTCGACGCGGCGGAATATTTCGGCGAGTACAACAACCTGCGCGGCGACGACGTTCAATTGGGGGCGGAAGTCGGCTTGCGTAAATCTGCGCGTTCGGCGAACGAAAAATTTATCGCGACGGCGGACTTTGATTTGATTATCGGCTCGATTCACCTCGTCGACGATTACGACATTTACTATCCCGAATTCTACGCCGGCAAGGACAAGGCGACGGCTTACGGTAAATACTTCGCGCAGATGGCGGACGAGGCGGCGGCTTGCGATTACGACGTATTGGGGCATATCGATTACATTTGTCGCGCCGCGCCCTACGACAACCCCGAAATTGATTACGCGACGTTCAAGGCGGCGATTGACGCGGTGTTGAAAATCGTCGTCGAACGCGGCAAGGTTTTGGAGCTTAACACGCGACGTTTCGGCAGTGCCCGCGCCGTCAATGAGTTGGTGCCCGTCTACAAAAAATATCGCGCGCTCGGCGGGCAATTCGTCACGCTCGGTTCGGACGCCCACAAAGTCGACGCGATTGGAAATTATTTTGCCCGCGCGTTGGATTTTGTCCGCGAACTTGACTTGACGCCCGTGACTTTCCATGAACGCAGGCTTGAAAAAATTTTTGTGCCGTGATATTATTCGTGCAGTCAAATTGACAACAAAAAAGGTAGCTTTTTGCGTCTCAGCTATTGAGATACATAAGCAATGTCAGAACGGTCTGAATCAAGCTGAGCAGAAGCATCAACCAATCGTATTTGTCCATGACATCACCCTCTCTCTGGAGGGGGAAGCCGACCATCTTAGGTCTGTCGCGCAGATAATAACACACGTTCATAAATTTTTCAAGAAAAAATTAAGCCCTCCGCTAGTTGGAGGGCTTTTCGTTTGCAAGCGACGTTCAGCCGGCAAGAGCGTTCAGAACGTCGTCGCGAGTGATGGCGTAGGTGCCCGATTTGCGCAAAACGATACCCGCCGCAATGTTGGCGATAAACGCGCCGTCGACAGGCTTGAGTCCGCCCGCCAATGCCATGGCGAACGCCGCCGCAACCGTGTCGGACGCGCCCGCGCTGTCGAAAACTTCCTGCGCGCGCGTCGGCAAATGCGCAACGTCGTCTTCCGTCACGAGCGTTATGCCCGAAGCTGAACGCGTCGCCAAAACGTTTTTGATTTGGAACTTGCGCATTATGTAGCGTCCCGCGCGTTCCGCCGCGTCGTCGTCTTCGGAGCGAATCGGGTCAAGCAAAATTCTGTTAATCTTGGCGACGTTCGGCGTCACATAATCGGCTTGCGCGTACTTAATCCACTGCTGACCGTAGGGCATAACCACTACCGGCACGCCATGATTGTGTGCCGCCCGAATCACCGAGCCGCAAAAGCGTTCCGTGCAGACGCCCTTTTCGTAGTCCGCCAAAACTATCGCGTCAAGGCTGTCGTTGAGCCGTTGCTTGACGAAACTTTTCAGCGCGTCGAATTGCTCTTCACTGCGCGGCGTCAAGTCTTCAAAGTCCATGCGGAACATCTGCACATGCCCGCTCATGATTCGGATTTTCGTAGTTGTCGGCCAGTCCGTCGCGATTAAGCCGTCCTGGTCGATGCCGCTTTCGTACAGTTGCGTCGACAGCAGTTCAAAGTTGTGATCGTCGCCGACGAAGCCCGCCACCGCCGTTTGACAGCCGAGGTTGGCAAGGTTGTTGGCAATGTTCGCCGCAGCACCCAATGACGCCTTGCGCTTGATAATCTTAGCCACGGGTACGGGAGCGTCGCTCGCGAACTTTTTCACGTCGCCGTAGTAATATCTGTCCATCATTATGTCGCCGATAACCAGTACCTTGCACTTGCCGACTTTCGTCGCGAAAAATTTTTGCCAATCGGTTTTAGTCATAAATTCAGCCTCCAAAGTTTTTTCATTCCATGCCGTTGACGAAATTGACAGTCTGCGTGGCGCGATACAAAATTTCCCTCCGCCCGCCGAGAGTACAAATCGCCCGCAAAAAATTTTTCAAGTCGTTAAAGCCTCTGTCTTGCGTCATCAAGTTCATTACCCAGCCGCAAGAACTTTTGTGGACGCGTAAAGCTTGCGCGCCGATATTCGAAGTGAGCACGGGATAACCCGACAAAATTGCCTCGCTCGCCGTGTAGCAATAAGTTTCGGGCACGATGCTGAGCACCGCGACGAACGCCGCTTCAAAGTCCGCCAACAAATCCGAAACCCTGCGGTAATCGTATTCGCCGATAAAAATTATGCCCTTTTTCGTGCCGACGGTCATTGTGCCCGTATACTTGCCTATAACGACGAATTCAAACGGCAAATTTTCTGCGCGGATAAATTCGTTGAGGCGGAGCAGATATTCTTCGCCTTTCTCGTCGAACATGTTGCCCAGGAAAATCACGCGCAACTTGTCGCGCAACACAAATTCGGGGCGGAAAGTTTTTTTCAGCGGTTGCGTCAGATAATGCGGCTCGACTTCAAATGTCAGCGACGGGTAAAAATTTTTGACGATGTTCGCCACAAACGTTGTCGGGACAATGACTCTTTCGGCGCGTTTCAAAAGTTCCGAGAAAAATTTTCGCCAATCCTCAATCTTAACGGCGGGGTAACCGCGATCGAAAAATTTTCGTCGGCAATACTGGTGCGTGTCACTCTCCGCGCAGAATCGCGTTTGACAACCAATATGATAATCGGCGCAAATGCAAAAAAAATCGTGGACAAAAAACGTGTACGGCAATCCGCACGTCAGCAACCAGTTTCCGACAATCGGCAGGCTGAAATGCACCAAGTGATTCGCGAAAACCTCCGTGATGTTAAAAGCTTTTAAGAGATTCGACAAATCGGCGGCATTTTCCCTGAGCATGAAACGGCGCAAAGAAATATGTTCCGTGCAAACAAGTTGACCGTTGCGCAGACTTTGCAGGATATACACGCCGTATTTTTGGAAGTGTTGATTAATGTAATGGCTTAAAAAAACCGTCGCGCCGCCGCCAAAATTGTGCGTGAGAATCAAAACGTTGCGTTTGGATTTTTGGTGACGCGCGGTGTTGCTTTTGCGTCGGTTGAAGCGTCTGTTTGGGCGACCTTTTTGCATGAAATCATTTCCTCCGAAATTTTTTCAGCCATTATAGCACGGGCTTTACAAGGAATAAACGCCGCCGCGCAGAATTTCCTTGCCGAGGTGATTAAAATGAACGAACTGGAATTGAAATACGGTTGCAATCCGAATCAGAAACCCGCGCGAGTTTTCGTCAAGGCGGGCGATTTGCCGTTTGAAGTCCTCAACGGACGCCCCGGCTACATCAATCTGCTTGACGCGCTCAACGGTTGGCAACTGGTACGCGAATTGCGCGAGGCAACGAATCTGCCTGCCGCCGCGTCCTTCAAGCACGTGAGCCCCGCAGGTGCCGCCGTCGGGTTGCCGCTTGACGACGTGCTTAAGAAAATTTACTTTGCCGAGGATGTAGAGCTGTCCGCGCAGGCTGCCGCCTACGTCCGCGCGCGCGGTGCCGACCGCATGAGTTCCTACGGCGACTTCGCAATTTTGTCCGACGAGTGCGACGCGTCGACCGCCAACTATATCAAGCGCGAAGTCAGCGACGGGATTATCGCGCCCGGCTATTCGCCCGAAGCCTTGGAGATTTTGAAGTCGAAACGCGGCGGCAATTACCTTGTACTTAAAATGAATCCCGACTACGAGCCGCCCGCCGTCGAACGCAAACAGATCTTCGGCGTCACGTTCGAGCAAAAGCGCAACGATGTTAAGATAAGCGACGCTTGCCTTGCCGACGTGCCGACCAAAAATAAAACCTTCACGCCCGAAGCGCGCCGCGACCTGTTTATCGCGCTGATAACGCTCAAATACACGCAATCGAATTCCGTTTGCTACGCTAAGGGCGGACAGGCAATCGGTATCGGCGCGGGGCAACAAAGCCGCGTTCACTGCACGAGACTTGCCGGCAACAAAGCCGATTACTGGTTCCTGCGCCAATGCCCGAAGGTAATTGATTTGCCGTTCAAGCGCGGCATCAAGCGTCCCGACCGTGACAACGCCATTGACGTTTACCTCGGCGGCGAAACTTTCGCGGACGGTTGGGAAAATCTTTTCACCGTCAAGCCCGAACCGTTCACCGACGCCGAAAAAAAATCGTGGCTTGCGAATCTGTGCGGCGTGTCGTTGGCTTCGGATGCGTTCTTCCCGTTCGGCGACAACATCGAACGCGCGCACCTTTCGGGCGTCGACTTCATTGCGGAGACGGGCGGCTCTATTCGCGACGACAACGTTATCGAGACTTGCGACAAGTACGGCATTGCAATGGCGTTCACTCACGTCCGCCTTTTCCACCACTGACATGAAAAGAATTTTTAGAAGTTTATTCGGGCTGATTCGAGACATAATCGCCAATCGAAAGCTTTTGTGGCAGATGACCAAGCGCGACTTCCGGCAACGATATTTGGGCTCGTATCTGGGGATTTTGTGGGCGTTCATTCAGCCGACGGTGACGGTGCTGATTTTCTGGTTCGTCTTCCAAGTCGGCTTCAAGTCCATGCCCGTCAACAATTTCCCGTTTATCCTGTGGCTGGTGTGCGGAATGTTCCCGTGGTTCTTCTTAAGCGACAGCATTCAGAGCGCGACGAATTCGGTTATCGAAAGCTCGTTTCTCGTGAAAAAAATCGTCTTTCGCGTGGAGCTTTTGCCCATCGTCAAAATCATGTCGGCGTTGGTCGTGCACATATTTTTTGTGGCGGTGTTGTTCGCCATGTTCGCGGTCTACGGCTACAGCGTGTCTATTTATAACTTGCAAATCGTCTATTACTTTTTCGCTATGATCTGCTTTTCGCTGGGCTTGAGTTGGCTGACGAGTTCGCTGACGGTTTTCCTGCGCGACGTGGGTCAATTCGTCGGCATGATTTTGCAATTCGGCTTCTGGGGCACGCCCATTTTCTGGAATCTGCAAATGATACCGGAGCAATTTCAATTCCTGCTCAAGCTGAATCCCGCGTACTATCTGGTCGAAGGCTATCGGCAGAGTTTCATTTACAACGAGTGGTTTTGGGAGCACGCGCATTTGACGGCGTACTTTTGGGCGTTGACGGCGGCGGTGATGTTTATCGGCGCGTGGTGTTTCAAGAAACTGCGCCCGCATTTTGCTGACGTTCTTTAGTCATTTCGCGATAGGTCGGCACCGCTTCAAGCTCAACGTAACTTTCCGCGTCCAAGTAAAAGCAATGCACCGCCTCGCCGTTGGTAAGTATGCAATAGTCGCAACCGAGCTTTTCCGCGTAGTCGAACGTTTCATTGAACGCCGCGTCGTCAAGGGGCGTCTCCAAGGCTTTGCACTCAACGACGGCGACGGGACGCGTATCGTTTTCCTCGCGGTCGAATCGCTCAATCACGACGTCGGCTCTGTGACGGAACGGCAAGCCGTAATGCGAAAGTTTTTCCCCGATTCGTATCATGCGTTGCGGCACGTCCAATTCCTCAATCAAATACGGCACCACGCGTTGGCGTACCGTTTCGCGTGGCGTCACGAGCACATATTTCTTCCGCACAGGGTCAAAGTACATCGGCTGATTTTCAATCCGATAAATGTGCGGCGGCATAAAATCTTTCAGCATATTCATTCCCTCCGAACGCCATATTAACTTGCACGGCGCATTTTGGCAAAAAATTTTTTTCAAAACGCTTGCCCCTGCCCGCCGAAAATGCTTTAATATCGGCGTGTTTTTTTTGAATAAATCTATTCAGGGAGATGTAAACGCATGTTTAATCTGCAAAGTTATCTTGATTCCGCTTACGACGAAGTCGAAGAAACTGCTTCATCCGAAGAAACTGTCACCACCACCGCCGCAACCGAAGGCGACACCTCTGCGACGACAACCTCAGAAACAACCGACGACACTTCCGATACGTCCAACACGACGACTACAGGCACGTCCGATACGTCGACCGTAGCCGCTGAAACTTCGACTTCAAGATCGACGGGCAACAGGTCTTTGGACGCCTTGCTCGGCATTCAGTCTTCAAGCTCAACATCAAATGACAGCTTTATGACAGCAATGACACACGCGGGCGCGACTACCTCAACCGCTCCGACCTCGACCAATACCGTTGCCGCGACGACCGATACGACCGATACGACAGATGTGACCAATATTGTTGAAGCGGTGAACTCTGCCGATTACGTCTACACGGGCGGCAATCAAGCCATTACCGATTACGAGAGCGGTGACACGATTGTTTTGGGCACCTACCCGACCGACGCCGCTTTTATCGACGGAAACTTTTATCTCGCCTCCGGTTCGGGCACGCTCGTTATCCAAAATGCGACGAATAAGATTATCGAATTCGAGGACGCAGACGGCAACGATTTCATTCAAGCATATGCGGCGACGACTCCGGGGCTTATCGACGGCAGAGGCTACAGCGGCTTTGAAGTCCTCAACGGGGCTGATTCGGGCGCAGATTTGATATTCGCGGGCTCCGACGGCTCGTCACTGTACGGCGGCTTCGGCTCCGTTTCCGATACGCTTATCGGCGGCGCGGGCACCGACATTTTCGTCAGCGGCAAGTATCAGGGCACCGACGTTATCGGCGGCGCACAAACCAAAGACATAATCAGCGTCAACGACGCCACCTTAAGCGACATCGTTGCCACGAACGAACAAAACGGTATCATTGCCGTATCCTTCAACAACGGCAACGTCATCGCTGTAAGCAGTGCGCAATCCGTAAGCGCGGCGTTTATGTTGGCGGACGGCTCCGCTTGGCGATTCAATCACGCAACTAAATCTTGGCAAAGCGCGTAAATCTGCGCGGCAATTTTTAATCGCTCTCCTACACGGGGGGCTTTTTTTACACCGGAAGGGATGATTTTTTTGGCAACGATTAAAAACAGCTTCAACGACACGCTCGTTTCGGGGACAAGCAACGCCGACAGCATTACCAACACGGGCGACAAAGTTACAATCAGCTCCTACGCGGGCGACGACACCGTCATAAGTAGCGGCGCAAGAGTTTCAATCGACGCGGGTTCCGATAACAATTTCGTTTCGCTCGCCTCCGACGGATATTTGAGCGTAGTGGCGGGCGACGGCAACGACACCATCACTTTCGGCGACGGCGACGAGACTGCCGAGATTAAGTATCGCAACCGTATCATAATCAGCGGCGGCAACAACTTCGTCAACAACGACCGAATTGCACTTTCCACGATTCAAACGGGCGACGGTGACGACACAATCATAAGCGGCGGCGGCGACGACGATTGGGAACCCGTTTCAATCAACGCGGGCGCGGGCGACAATCAAATCACAATCAACACCTACATGAAGCACGGCAAGCTTTCCGCCGGCAAAGGCTCAGACCTCGTTTCAATCGTCAGCGCGGACAACTCAACCATAAACGTCGGCGCGGGCAACAACTCCGTCACCATTGACGGCACAGGCAAGGAAAACAGCCTCGCCGCAGGTTCGGGCAACGATTACATTTTCGTCAACGGCGCGTCGTCGAAAGACGAACTCTTGGTCGGCGCGGGCTCCAATACCGTTTACGCGGAAGGCTCGGAACACAGCGTCTATGCGGGCGGCGGCAACGACTTCATTACCGTCGGTTCAGGCTACGTCAGCGCAGGCGGCGGCGATAATCTCGTTCACCTGCTCGTAAGCGGCAAATCAACCGTCCTTGCTGGCACGGGCGACGATTCCGTCATTGTCGGCAACGAAGACTCAACCGACATTCAGTATCGCAACCGTATCAGCATTGGCGGCGGCAACAACTACATTGACAACGGCTCGGTAGAACTGTCCACCATTGAGACGGGCGACGGCAACGACACAATCATCACGGGCGGCGGCGACGACGATTGGGAGCCCGTTTCAATAAGCGCGGGCAAAGGCGACGACTTTATCACCGTCAAAACTGCCATGAAGGAAGGCAAACTCTCCGCCGGCGCGGGCAATGACTTGGTTTCAATCGCAAGTTCCGAACACTCCACCATAAACATCGGCAACGGCAACAACGCCGTAACCCTCGACGGCATTGGCAAGGAAAACAGCATTATCGCGGGCACGGGCGACGATTTGGTTTCCATGGTAAGTTCTTCGGCAAGCAACAAGATTTCGCTCGGCGCGGGCAACAATACCGTTTTCGCTGCGGGCAAAGATCAAAGCGTCAGCGCGGGCGACGGCGATAACTTCATCACCGTCGGCTCAGGCTATGTCAGCGTCGGCAACGGCACCAACGTCGTTTCGCTCGCCTCAAGCGGTCAAGCCACCGTCTTGGCGGGCACGGGCGACGATACCATCAACGTCGGCGATTCCGATTCCACCGAAAAATATTATCGAAACTTGATAAGCGTAAGCGGCGGCAACAACTTCATTTACAACAACGCCGAACTTTCGACGATTGTCGCGGGCAACGGCAACGACACAATCATCACGGGCGGCGGCGACGACGATTGGACTCCCGTCTCGATAATTTCGGGTGGCGGCGATAACGTCCTCGTCGTCAACAGCTTAATACGTACAGGTCACGTCTTGGGCGGCGCGGGCAACGACTTCGCCTCAATCATCAGCTCCGACCAATCGACCGTCAATCTCGGCGCAGGCAGAAACTCCCTCGCGGCGGACAGCGGCTTTGCGGCAAGCACGATAACGGCGGGCACGGGCTCCGATCTGATTCGAATCAACGGCAACAACAACTTAATCAGCGCGGGCAGCGGACGCAACGGCATTTCGCTCACGGGCGGTGAAAACAACACAATCATTGCCGGCAGGGGCAACGATACAATCACGCTCGCCGACAACTACTTCTACAACGCGATAATCTTCGGCGGCGGCAACGATCTCGTTGTCAACTACAAATCGAGCGACAGTATAATGGCACTCGGCACGCTCACTCAATCCACCGTCGACAACGACGTTGTCTTGACGGACGGCTCAAGTTACATGACGCTCCAAGGCGCGGCTGACAACTACGTTCGCACCTACACGCTTTCTTCCGACAGCGACGCTTACAGACTCCTTACAAGCGACACGACGATTGGCGACACCGTTGCGCCCGCGCAGGCAATCGATCCCGAATTGCCCATGCCGCTCGACATTTCCAACACCGTCAACAACACCGTCGTCACCGGCACCGAATCGGGCGACACCATTACGAACAGCGCGACCAAAGTCACTGTCAACGCGCTCGACGGCGACGACTTCGTACAAAACAATTTCTTCGCCAATGTCAAGATTAACACGGGCGACGGCAACGACTCCGTTACCAACAGCGGCTCCAAAGTCACGGTCAACAGCGGCAACGACGATGATTACGTCGAAAACCTCGGCAAAAAAGTTTCCGTCAACGGCGGCGCGGGCGATGATACCTTAGACAATCGCGGCGCAAATGCAACGCTCTACGGCGGCAATGGCAACGACCTGATTCAAAATTGGGACGGCGATTACGGTTACGGCTCCTCCGTCACGATAAACGGCGGTGCGGGCAACGACACAATCATAAACAACGAAGGCGCGAACGTTTCAATCGCGGGCGGCGCGGGCAACGATTACATAGTCACAGGCGGCGACAATGTCCTGATTAACTATAAGAGCGGCGAAGGCAACGATACCGTCGTCGGCTTCAACGCTACGTCGAAATTGCAAATCGGCGGCGGCACCGGCACTTACTCCACCGTCATGAACGACAAAGACATCATCGTAACCGTCGGCAAGGGCAAGATAACTTTAAGCGACGCGGGCTCCCTGCAAGCCGTCACCATCAACGGTGAAGAAATTTCCCTTACCAACCCCGACACGACTTTGACGCTGACCGATTCTGACGCGGCAAAGCAGACGCTTGACGCGACGATAATCACGGCGGACGCATCTGCGCGAACGAAGGCAACTCGAATCGTGGGCAACGCTCTGGACAACTCGATAGTCGGCGGCGCGGGCAAGGATACCATTTACGGTAAAGACGGCGACGATTTTATCCAAGGCGGCGCGGGTGTCGATAAGCTTTACGGGCAGAACGGCGACGACACGCTTTGGGGCGGCACGGGCTCCGATTCGCTGTGGGGAGGCGCAGGCGCGGACGTGTTCATTTACACTTCGGGCAAGGTCGTTATTGCCGATTACGCGGCGGGCGACAAAATTTCTCTCGGTGTTGAAGTCTCAAGCACAAGTCTCAGCGGCTCGGATTCGATACTTAAGCTTGCAAACGGCGGCACGCTAACCGTCAAGAAAGCCAAAGAACTCACGCTTATCGACGCGGCGGGCACGGAACTTACAACGATTGTCGGCAGCGTAACATTGGACGACACCGCCGGCGCAACGACGTTGGCAGCGGGCGTTACCGTCGCGGACGCGTCTTCACGTTCCAAAACAATCAAAATTGTGGGCAACGCGCTCGACAACACGATAAGCGGCGGCAACGGCAACGACAAACTTTACGGCGGCAACGGCGCAGATTCGCTCGTCGGCGGCGCGGGCAAAGATAACCTCTACGGTCAAGCGGGCAACGACACGCTTTGGGGCGGAGTCGGCAACGACACGTTAAGCGGCGGCGACGGTGACGATCTGTTTATCTACAGCGCAGGCAACGACGTTATAACCGACTTCGGCGACGACGATCTGCTTCAAATCACGGGCACTTGGTCAGCAACTTACAACACGTCGACCAACGCCCTCGCCTTCAAAGTGGGCTCGACCGCCGGCGCAATCACGCTCAATGACGTTGCGGAAGAAGGCACCTTCAATATCAACGGCGACGCTTATATAATAAGCGACACAGAACTTGTAAAAAAGAACTGAACCCTAGGGACTGTGGACAATTTATTTTAACCAGAGAAGAATAGAAGCAAAAAGAATAAAAGCAAAAAGAATAAAAGCCATAAAACGCTCAGCTCGTTTGTCAAAACGCATTGCAAGCCGATGATTTTCTTTCAAACGTTGGAAGAATCGTTCTACAACGTTGCGCTGTTTATATTGCTCCCGGTCTGTTTCCCACGGTATCTTGTAAGTCTTCTTGCAGGGAATACAAGCACTGCCGCCTTTTCTCTCTATCAAGCACAAAAACTTACGCGAGCAATAAG
>Ga0247609_10005347_pt1 | contig 12638 bp, 7 predicted proteins | sample 172DNAGHGlowgp2_FD_193487 | JGI IMG/M metagenome (GOLD analysis project Ga0247609, IMG submission 193487) | Sheep rumen microbial communities from Palmerston North, Manawatu-Wanganui, New Zealand - 1728 DNA GHGlow gp2 | ecosystem: Host-associated > Mammals > Digestive system > Stomach > Rumen ... | reverse complement strand
GCAGCCATAAATTAAAGTATTATTGGCGGTCTCTATAATTGCATTACAGTTGTTGCGCGAATCATATCTTGGATTGCCACTTTCTACCACGATGCTTGTCAGTCCAGTGCAGCCATGGAACGCCCCGGCACCGATATCAGTTACCGAGTTCGGAATGACGATGCTGGTCAGTCCCGTGCATCCCCGGAACGCATATTCATCGATTGAAGTTTCCGAGTTAGGAATGTTGATTCTTGTCAGTCCTGTGCATCCATCGAACGCTTGCCTACCGATTGAAGTTACCGAGTTAGGAATGTCGATGCTCGTCAGTCCCGTGCATCCCATGAAAGCACATTCACCAATTGAAGTTACCGAGTTAGGGATGACGATGCTTGTCAGTCCTGTGCATCCATCGAAGGCCTCGTCACCAATTGAAGTGACCGAGTAAGTGACCCCATTGTAATTAACGGCGGAGGGAATGACAACTGAGCCTGTATATTCATCATCTTCTGAAGAAAAAATACCTCTGAAGGTCACTACTGCCTCATTTCCGTCGATCATATAGTAGATGCCATTGGCCTCACATCCGCGGTCATTGCCTATTGCGGTGACTGGCACCGGGCGGGCTGGCACCAAGCGGGTTAGCGCCAGGACGGCCAGCACCAGGAGGGCCAGCACCAGGAGGGTGATTTTGATGCGCTTTTTCATTGCCTTATTTTTTAGATGTTGATTTCTCTTGATAGAATCATTGATTAAATGTTTGACCCACAAAGATAATAAAGTATTTTCAATTTCCATCATCGGTTTGTCCATTTCCCAAATCCCATGGTCGCCTTATATATATAACTGAGATCTAACTAACATTTTTTATGAACAACTAATTACAATAACGACGACATGATGAGACGACTTTTGAAAATTATGAATTACGCGGCTCAGCTCATGGCATTGATTGACATCGGGAAACAGATCAGCGAGCACCTGGCCTCTAAAAAGCAACCAACAACACAAAAAAGAAACGCAACCGACTGATTTCTCAGCGATTGCGCTTTCTTGTTGTGATCCCTACAGGATTCAAACCTGTAACCTTTTGATCCGTAGTCAAACGCTCTATTCAATTGAGCTAAGGGACCATTTTTCGTTTTTAGCGCTGCAAAGTTACTGCTATTTTTTGAACTGGCAAGGGTTTTAACCAATTTTTTTTCAAAAAAAATTGCGCACAAATTCTCAATTGGTGCTATCTGTCACAGCATCAATGAGTTGTGAAAATGGGGTTACACGTTAGTTCAATAGCCAGGTGGCGATGGCCCAAATGGCAAAAATAACGAGTGCGATAAAAGTAGCCGTCCACAACGGTTTATACTTCACCACATAGAGCCCTTGCTTGGGCACGTCGGCCTTGGCAGGCTTTTCGTCGGCGATTGCAAGCTTGTGCTCATCGATAGGCTCGATGGGCTGTTCCTCTTCCTTATATAAATATGCTTTCATTGTCTTGTTTGAGTTTAATTTTCGCTGCAAATTTACTTCAAATCCTGCAAATGGGCAACACTGACATGATTTTTGATGAGAAAAAGTTGTCTCATTTTGGTTGCCACATGAGCCGCAACGCATTAATAACGCAAATCAGAGCAACTCCCACGTCGGCAAAGACGGCCTGCCACATGTTGGCGAACCCCAATAAGCCCAGTAGCATGACAAGTAGTTTCACGATGATGGCAAGGCTGATGTTTTGGCGGACAATGCTACGTGTGCGCTTGCCAATGTTCACGGCATCGGCCACACGCGAGGGCTGGTCGGTCTGGATGACCATGTCGGCAGTTTCAATAGCCATGTCTGATCCAAGGTTACCCATTGCGATGCCCACATCACTTGCTGCCATCACTGGCGCGTCGTTGATGCCGTCGCCGACAAATGCGACCCGTTTGCCGTCTTGCTTGAGCCGTTCGATATGCTCTACTTTGCCTTGTGGCAGCAGGTCGCCATGAGCCGTGCCGATGCCCAGCTTGTTGGCAAGCTGCAGGGTAAGTGCCTGTCTGTCGCCCGATAGCATGACTGTGGTGATGTGCTCTGCACTAAGTTCTTCGATAGCCCGTTGTGCGTCGTCCTTTGCCCTGTCGTTCAACACGATGTATCCTGCAAACCGGCTGTTGACAGCCACTGTGACCATGGTACTGGCAATGTCGTTTAACTCTGCTGGGTAATCGACACCCTCATTTTGCAGTAATCGTGTCGTTCCCACAAGCCATTTGTCTCTATTCACAGTAGCGCTTAGCCCATAGCCTGAAATGTTCTTTAGGTCTGTAACCTCGACAGCCGCAGGCTCTCGGTAGTCGATGATAGCCCGGGCAATGGGGTGGGGACTGACCTGCTCGATGGCAGCGACAATGCTGACCTGCTCATCGTTAAGTCTGCTGACCTGGCTCACGAGAAATTGGCCTGTTGTGAGCGTTCCTGTTTTGTCAAACACGACAGTATCTACCTGTGCGATGGCGTCCAGATAGTTGCTTCCCTTGAAGAGGATGCCGCGGCGCGAGGCGGCTCCGATGCCTGCAAAGTAGCTCAGCGGGATGCTGATGACCAGGGCACAAGGGCAAGAAATAACTAAAAAGATGAGGGCGCGGTGCAGCCATGTGGTGAAGTCGTAGTTCCAGGATGTATCGATGGCCGAGTAGAGCCACGGCAGCAGCACGACGAGCACTGCAAGCCCGACGACGATGGGAGTGTAAACCTTAGCGAAACGGTGAATGAAGAGTTCTGTGGGTGCCTTCCGCTCGCTGGCGTCTTCGACCATTGCCAGGATGCGCGACACGGCGCTCTCGCTGGCTGGCCTGATGGCTTTCAGCCTTACAGGGCTCTCGATGACAATCATGCCAGCAAGCACCTCGTTGCCTTGGTCGATAATGCGTGGCAGGCTTTCACCGGTGAGTGCCGCCGTGTCAAATGCATGGGCGCCGTTGGTGAGAGTGCCGTCGATGGGCACGCGCTCCCCTGGCTTTACCTCAACGATGTCTCCGACTTTGACATCGGCGGGACTGACTGTTGTGCGCTCATCACCACGCACGATAACAGCGTGGTCGGGCCTCAGGGCAATGAGCGACTTGATGTTGCTGCGGGCACGGCTCACGGCGCGGTCCTGCAGAGCTTCGCCAATGCAGTAGAGTGTCATCACTGCCACCGCTTCGGGATATTCACCGATGGCAAAGGCACCGATACTCGCTACCGACATCAGCAGGAACTCGTTGAACACCTCACCATCGCGGGCGGCCTCGATGGCCTCACGCAGCACGCCGCATCCGGTAGGCAGCCATGCAATGGCATACCACAGGAGCCTGATCCAGCTGTTGCTGAACCATGAAACTTCCATGGCGCTCATGGTGATACCTGCCAGCAGCAGGGCGAGAGACAGGGCGGGTTTCCACCAGCTCATGCCATCTTCCTTGTCATGTTTACCGTCATGTGCGTGGCCGTCACAGCAGCTACAGCCGTGGCTACCGCAATGTTTCTCATGTTCATGATCGTTTGTTATCATTGCTTATATCTTTTTTTCGATGGCAAAGGTACAGAGAATCATGTGCAACCGAGTTGCAAAGTTGCATCCGGCTGAACAAGAGCCTGTAATAGAGAATCTTGGAATTTGGAATCAGTACAGCAATCGGGCAATGTGTGCCGAGCCTCGTTTACCGGTGGCGATGCGTTTGAACAAGTGCTGCGTCAAGGGACCAACCAACCAGCGCCAGCGGTGGTTATTCTGATAGGTCTCTTGCAGGTTGGAATAGGCCTCACGGCACAGTGGCTTGGCCAGTTCGGGACAGCCTTCGCGTTCATACTGTGCTGCAAGTACCATGCGGCGGTATTCCAGCAGTCGTTCAAACCGCAGTTTGTGTGTCTTCTTGAGCTGTGAGCAGCGCACCTCGTTTTTCATGATGTCGATGACATACTCCCACTGACCTTGCCTGCTGTGGAACTCGGTGCCGGTGATGGAGTCAGCGCCGTTGTGGTTAACGGTGACATGGGATTTGCCGCCCATATAGGCAACGTGAGGACGGGCAAGCAGCAGACGCAATCCCAGTTCCCAGTCGTTCCAGCCAGGCAGGTTGATGTTCCACCCGTCGGTAGCGGCAAAAAACTCCCTCCTGACGGCATAGCGCTGTGTCGCCAACTGGCCGTGCAGGATGTGCTGGGCAAACAAGTCGCGCTTGCTGAATGGGGACTGGCGTTGCGAGCCGTCGGGGAAGATGAGGGTTGATCGGGTGTTGATGAGGTCCAACGGACGGCCTTTGCGCTCGGCGCGCTCAATGACTTTGACATAAGACTCCACCAGCTTCTCGTCCATGAGGTCATCGCTGTCAAAGAACATCACCCAGTCGCCGGTGGCGTGTTCAAAACCTCGGTTGCGTGCCGCTCCGGCAGTGTGGTGTGCCTCGTTGGTGATGACCACGTTGAACCCCTCGCCAGGGTGCTCTTTCTTGAAAGTTTCCAGCACCCGCAGCGTGTCGTCGGTGCTGTCATTATCTACAAGGACCACCTGCAACGGGCGGTAGGTTTGCGCCACCACGCTTTGTAATGTGGCGGGAACAACCGATGCGCGATTATAGACGGGTATGATAATCGATACTTCCATAAATCGGTGTAAAGATACTGCTTTTTTTGAGAAGTTCAAAAAATAATACTAATTTTGCCCGCAATGAAGATACTATTTGCAGGAGATGCAAGCAACATGCACAACTGCCTGGCACAGGAGTTGCGGCGCATGGGACATGAAGCGGTGGTGGCATCCGACGGTTCGCGCTGGATGGATACCCACCGCGACATCAATTTGTTGCGCCGTCCTGGCAAATTGGGCGCATTGCGCTATTTGATGGATGTGTATCGCGCTCTGCCTCAGATGCAAGGCTTTGACATTGTCGAGATTGCCTCCCCGATTTTCCTGCGCCTTCGTCCTCACCGCAATGCCAAGGTCTTTGATTACCTAAAGGCGCACAATCGCTGCATGGTCCTGTCTGCCCTGGGTACCGATGTGGTCTATTATGACGCATGCCACGACGGTCACACTTTCCGCTATAGTGACTACATGCTCGGCGATGAACCGTCGCCCTATGTTGGCTCAAGTGAATATATAGCTCAGCAACAGGACAACTGGAAGCAGCCCTTCATGCGAGAGCACAATGACTATATCGTCTCCGGCATTGACGGGGCAGTGGCCTGCCTGTATGAGTATTATGCCGTCTATCGCCCCTTGTTGGGCGACAAGGTGGCCTATGCCGGCATTCCCATCGATATTGAGGCCTTGAGCTACCGCCCCCTGGAACAGGCTCCTGACAAGCTGCGGTTGTTCATCGGCATCCAGCGTGACCGCCATGTCATCAAGGGAACCGACAAACTCCTGGCGGCGATGAAGCGCGTCCATGACCGTTACCCGGCGATTACCGAGCTCGAGGTGGTTGAAAATCTGCCCTACGATGAATACACACGCCGCATGCGGGCATCTCACGTCATTCTGGACCAGCTTTACAGCTACACGCCCGGCACCAACGCCCTGATTGCCATGGCGCAAGGCTTGGTGGCCGTCTCGGGTGCCGAACCGGAATATTATGACCTGATTGGCGAGACCGCTAACCGACCCATCGTCAACGTGTCGCCGCTGGTCGAGGGCGACATTGACAAGAAGTTGTCATGGCTCGTCGAGCACCGCGACCAAATGCCCCAAATGGCAAGGGCCAGCCGAGCATTTGTTGAGAAGCACAATGCCGTTGCCGTTGTTGCACAGCGCTATCTCGATTTCTGGAACAAGCTTTTGGCAGGTAAACAGTAACTAAAACAATTTCTTTACTTGGCCAGACAAGACCACAGCGGACTGAGGCATAGCCTCAGCCCACTAAATTGTGTTTTGTTAAGGGAATGGCCTTATTTAGCAAGCAGGATGTCGATGAGTGTGGTTACATCACTGATGTTGATTTCGCCATTATCGTTCACATCGGCTCGCTTTCTCGTGTCGGCGTCAACATTACCTCCCAACAAAATGTCGATGAGTGCGGCCACATCACTGATGTTCACCTCGCCGTCACCGTTCACGTCGCCCTTGAGGAAACTATACTGGCTGGTGATGTCGGCAACGGTATATTTGTTGGTCGTGGAGGTGATTTCCAGATAGATGTCACCGCTGATGCCAGTCACGTCAACGCTCTGGTGCTGATTGTCGCCTTGACTTAGGACGACATTGAACACATAGTCCTCGCTATCGATGTTGAAGGTGCGGTAGTAGAACTTTTGTCCCATTACAGTCTTGGTGGAGGTCACATTTACTCCGGGCCAAGTGTCGCTGATGGCTCCCGTGCTGTCCCAGGCGTAGATATAGACGCTGCTCCAGTTGTTGGGCGCCACGGTCGGGTCTTTGAGATAGACGGTGGCGGTATAGGGCACGAAGCCATGGAATATGTATTCGCGCTGTACCACATTGCGCACCTTGCCCTCATAGAGGACACCTGCAGTGAGCACGGTGTTATCGGTAAATGTGAGGTGCACCTGACCGACGGCTTGCGGGCTGTTGGCAGTGGGCGTTGTTCCATTGGTGGTATAGACGATAATCGCATCACTCTCGCTGGCGGTAACAGTGACGTTAATACTGCCTTGATACTGGCCGCTAGGTTTGTCGATGGTCAGGGTGGGGGCGGGCGAGGTGTAGTTGGTTACCTCATGATGCCAGGTGCCGTCAATGTAGTAGCCGTGGTTGCGGAAGGTCAGGTCGCTGGTCTGCTGCCCGTCGGTGACAAAGATGATGCCTGTCGGGTCGCCGGTATTGGTGCCTTCATAGGTCCATTTCCAGATTTTGCGCGTGCCGTCGCTGGTGGTACCCATCAGTGTCATTGCCTGACCTGGCCATGTGCCGCCGGTGAAGTTGCTGCTGCTGTTCCATACCCATGTTGTCACGCTGCTCACGTTCATGCGGGTTTCCAGGAACACACTCATGTCGTCTTCCTCGCAGCTGGGCTCATAGACGTCAACGGGCGTCACAGGCGATGTGCCGTTGCCCTCGCCGTCGTTGCTCGACAGTTCCTCCTGGGTGCCGTCATAGCTGAGTACCGTGCCGGCGTTGGCACTGCTGGTGTAGAGGTAGGGACCGTCTTGGCCGATTTTGCCCGGGGCAGGGGTGAGGCTCGTTGATAGCACATAAATGCGCATGTTGCCCTTGCCGCTGCATGATGTGGTGGTCAGGGTGCCGTTGGTTACGGTCTTCACGTCACCCGTCACGCAGTCGGTGTAGGTGCCGTTGAGGACTCCCGTGAAGGTGGCGGGGCCATTGATGGTCACCAGTACATAGCTGTCGGTATTGCTGTCGGTGTAGCGGCGCTTGAAGGCATAGCCGCCGTTGGATGAGCAACCGCTGGTGCTATACTGGCCCTTGCGCAGGGCGGGCACGGCCTGGCGGATGCGGTTGAGGCGCTGCAAGTGCTTTACCAGGGGTTTGGATAATGTGGCGGCGAGGTTGCCGGTGGCGCCACTTGCCTGTCCGAAGTCGCTGACGTTGACATTACCCTTGATGTAGCCGCCATAGTAGGCACGGCCGCTGTCCTTGAGCGAGCCGTTGCCACCCGGATCGATGGTCTTGCCGGCTTTGAACTCGATTTCGCTGCCGTAGTACAGGCAGGGGATGCCGCGGAAGGTGAACATCAGCGACAGGTTCTCGGCCCACTGGTCGGTACCCTCATTGAAGCGGATGTTGTCGTTGGGGCCGGGGCTGTAGTCGTGGCTGTCGACATAGACCACGTTATAGGTGGCGTCGTTGTAGTATTTGTCGCCATTGATGGCAAGGTTCCACACACTGCCGATGTTGTGGAACGAGTAGTGTACGGGGAAGTCGATGACATTCAGTCCCGAGGCGCGGCTCACGTCGGGCGTGTGATAGTCGTTGCCATTGAGTACGGCGTTGCTCGACGTGGGCATGGCACTGCTGGTTTCGGTGCTGTTGTCGGCATACATCTGCTGGCAGGAGCCGATGTTGTCCAGTGAACTCAGGTTGGTACTCTCATAGATGGCAATGTTGTCCCAGTAAGTCGGGTCATTGTTCCAACTGTAGCTCTTGTTCTCGGCCCAGGTGTAGAAGTAGGGCGAGAGGACGGGCTGGTTGCGGTAGGTGACGCTGCCCTGGAAACGGGCACACACCTCGGTACACAGGTAGAAGTCGGCACCGTTCAGGCGCTTGCTGCGGTATTGCTCACCCAGTGCCTGAAAAGCGGGGATATAGATTTTGTTGAACGTCAGTCGTGCGATGTGTCCGCCGGTGTCGATGCGGAAGCCGTCAACACCCATTTTGATGAAGGAACCATAGCAGTCGATGAGATATTGGGCCACGGCGGGGTTCTCGGTGTTAAGGTCCACGCAGTCGCCTGCGATTTGAGCCCACCAGCGTGTGTTGTCATCCCAGTTGAATTGGCCGAAGTGGTGCCAGTAGTTGTGGATGTCGTGATTCTGCCCGTCGGTGTTCTTCATCTGCTTGAGACGTGCGTCATATTGCTGGCCAGAAGGCAAGTTATTGTAGTTTGTCGGCAGCAGACCGCCCACCGAGTCGGTGGTGTAGGGCTTCATGCACTCGTTGATCTTGAATTGGTTTGCATTCCAGTCGCGGGTGAAGAGTTTGCACAAGTGTTCCTCGCCAAAGTTGCCCGTGTGGTTCAACACAATGTCGAGCAGCACCTTCATGCCGCGGGCATGCGCCTCATCGACGAGTGTCTGGAAGGTCGTGTCGCCGCTCTCATAGCGGTGGTCAACGCGTGAAAAATTGCGGGCATGGTAGCCGTGATAGTCAAGGCCCGAAGCATTCTCGACAATAGGCGTCACCCACACGGCTGTGAAACCCAGTGCCTTGATGTAGTCCAGCTTGTCGATTAGGCCCTTGAAGTCACCGCGCCAGCACGGGTCGCCATGATTGGCGGCAGCACCATCCCAGCACTGCGCATTGTTGCCAGGATCGCCGTCATAGAAGCGAGTGGTAATTACAAAGTAGATGCTCTCGTCGCGAAAGTCATCTCGCGGCCCCACAAATGCGGCCCACGCCTGCTGAGTGGCCATTACAGCCAACAACAGCAGCATGCTCAACTTGAAAATGGTCCTTCGGTTTTTCATATTGCACAAATTTTAAAAACGTGTGTAAATTTACTCATAATAAATGCCTGTAATAACTTTATTCCCCGATTTGTGGCCATTTTTCTCATGCAATCGTTTGCATAGGGTGGGTATAGTTAAGGTCCTTAAGGGCTCTAAAGACCTTAAGGACCTTAAAGGTTTAACAACTAACGGTTTAGTAACCGAAGATGTCTTCGAGGGTGAGGCGACGGATGGGAGCAATCTTCTCCAGGCCCTCGATGTCGAGTTCCTTCTCGTCACCCAGGATGAGGTAGCGGTAGGGTTTATTAGCCATGGACTGCTGTTCAAACTTCACGATGTCGTTAAGCTTGAGGTTGGGCAGTGCATTGAAGACTACCGAGTTGATGTCATAGTCCAGGCCCAGGCGCTGAGCATTCATGTAGCTGTTCAGGACGCCACCGCGAACAGTGCGACGGCTGGCCAGCTTCTTCATCAGCGACTCCTTGGCCAGAGCAAATGCAGCCTCGCTCTGGGGAATGGTGCCCACGATGTTGTTGAACTCGCGTACGCAGTCCATCATCTTGTCATTTTGGGTGATGATGTAGGTCATGGCATACTCGGGATGTCCTTTCTCGTAGGGCTGACGGTAGTAGGCGGCTGCCGAATAGGCCAGACCGCGAGCCTCGCGCAGCTCCTGGAAGACGATACCGTTCATGCCACCGCCAAAGTACTCGTTGAACAGGTTAATCGTGGCAGCGTGCTCGGGAGCCCACTGGGTGCCCTCGTTGTGGTACTGTACCATGTAGATGTTCTTGGCCTCGTAGGGAGCCAGCAGGATTTCGGTTCTCGGGGTGGTCTGCTCCATGTAGGGGGTGCCCACGGGAACGGCGGCCAGGTTCTTCTTGGTCTTGTGAACCTTGCTCAGGCACTTGTTCAGTTCCTTCTCGGTCATGGGACCGTAATAAACCACGGTGTGCTTCATGTCACGCAGGCCCTTGACGAGGTTGATCAACTCGGCGGGCTTGGTGTTGCGCAGCTGCTGCTCGCTCATGATGTTGGTGTACTCGTTGCGGGGACCATACATGCCATATTCGTTCAGACGGTTGAAGCACTCGTCCTGGCTGCTCTTGGCATCGTTGCGGCTCTTGAGGATGACATCCACCATGCTCTTGTAGGCCTCCTCATCGACCTGTGCGTTCTGCAACAGGTCCTCGGCCAGCTTGAGTGCCTCGGGCATGTTCTCGCTCAGACCGCTCAAGGTCAGGTAGGTCTCGTTGTCACTAACGTTCATCGAGATGTTGCAGGCCAGCTTGTACAAGCGCTGCTTGAATTCGGTAGCACTCATCTTCTTGGTGCCCAGGTAGTCCATGTAGCTCAGAGCTGTCTCATAGCGGTTGTCGGCGGTGTTGCCAAAGTCATATTTGTAGGTCAAGGTAAACAGGTCGTCCAGATTGTTGTGCTTGTAAAGCAGCGGCAATTTCTTGCTGGTCTGGCCTACGGTCATCTCCTTGCTGTAGTCCACAAACTGAGGCTGGATGGGCTCAACAATCTCGCTCAAGATGTTGCGAACGAAGTTGCTCTGAGTATCGCGGTTGGTGGGGATGGGGGTAATGGTGGGCTTGTCGATCTTCTTCTCGGTGGTGTCAACGCCCATGCGCTTGTAAACGCACACAAAGTTGTTGTCCAGCAAGTGGCGGTTGGCAAAGTCCACGATTTGCTGTTTGGTCATGCCGGCCATGCGGTCGAGCTTGCCCACTTCCTGTGCCCAGTCAACATGGTTGATGAACGCGTTGACCAGTTGTCGGGTGCGGGCGCCATTGCTGTCGAGGGCACGCAGATACTGCAACTTGTTGTTGTTGACCACGCTCACAAGCAGGTCATCGTCAAAGTTACCGGCACGCAACTTAGCCAGCTCGCCCAGCAGCAGTGTGCGCACTTCCTCGAGCGTCTGTCCCTCATTGGGGTAACCCAAGAGCAGGAGCATCGAGTAGTCAGTCATCTCATCGCTGTAAGCGCCAGCGCCCATCACCTTGAGGGGCTGGTTCAGGTTCAGGTCGATAAGACCGGCAGTGCCGTTAGAGAGCATCTCGGCCACCACATTCATGGTGTCGATCTGCAGGGAGTTGCCGGCGTCGAAGCGCCATCCCAGGGCCACGAATTCAGCCTCTTGGCCAATGACGGTGGTGTCGATGGGAGCCGTGATGGGCTTGAGGGGAGCGAACTCGGGACGATAAAGGTTATTGTTGGGCTTCCAGCTGCCGAAGTGGCGCTCCAGGATCGCGATGACCTCATCGGGGTCAAAGTCACCGGCCATACAGATGGCCACGTTGTTGGGGCAGTAGTAGTTGTGGAAGTAGTTCTTGATATTGGTGATTGACGGGTTCTTCAGGTGCTCTTGAGTACCGATGGTCGTCTGTGTGCCATAGGGGTGGGTGGGGAACATCTTGGCGCTGAGGGCCTCGAAGATTTTCCTCTGGTCCTGAGCAATGCCGATGTTGTATTCCTCATACACAGCCTCAAGCTCGGTGTGGAAACCGCGGATGACCATGTTCTGGAAACGGTCGCTCTGGATGCGGGCCCAACGGTCCACCTCGTTGGCGGGGATGTCCTCGGTATAGCAAGTGACGTCGGTGCTGGTATAGGCGTTGGTGCCTTGACCGCCAATGCCGGCCATCAGTTTGTCATACTCGTTGGGAATGTTGTACTGGGCGGCCAGCTGCGAGATACTGTCAATCTCGTGATAGAGCACACGGCGGCGCTCGGGATCCTTGACGAGGCGATATTGCTCATAGCGTGCCTCGATGGTGTCGAGCAAGGGCTTCTCGGCAGCATAGTTGCTCGTGCCGAACTGCTGGGTGCCCTTGAACATGAGGTGCTCCAAGTAGTGGGCCAGACCGGTGGTCTCGGCAGGGTCGTTACGTGAGCCGGTGCGCACGGCGATATGGGCCGAGATACGCGGACTCTGGTGGTTAACACTCAGGAACACCTTGAGACCATTGCTCAGGGTGTAGCACTGTGTGGCCATGGGGTCACCGGGAACGGTGGATGCCGCAGGCTTTTGTGCTGCGATGCCTAGGGTTACCAGGGCAGCAAGAAATGTCAATAAAAACTTTCTCATTCTTGTTTGTGGTTAAGTTTATTGTTAGTGATATAGTTTGTTCCAGCTGGCAAAGGTAATACTTTTTTATTGAATAGTGATGCATGACACAAATTTACACATGTTCCTTTCTTTTTTAGAGAGATGATATGGTTGATGTCGGATTTTTTGCTATATTTGCGGTGCTGATGTAACATGCGGCGTTTTCCTGACGCTTCTTGTATTGAAGGAGAAGGCATGGCCGGAGCCCTCAGGTATAGGGGAGCGGTTGCAGGACTAACATTCCACGTCGTTGAACCATAATGTTGACCTGCTCATTTTGGGGATGTTAAAGGGCGACCTAATTATTTTATGCTTTATGAAGAAGATTAGTTTGATTTTCGTCTTTCTGATGATGTCGGCAGTTTCTTTTACAATTGCTGCCAGTGACTATGTCCGTGGAGACTGTAACCAGGATGGCAACGTGAGCATCGCAGACGTG
>Ga0247609_10005343_pt1 | contig 12646 bp, 9 predicted proteins | sample 172DNAGHGlowgp2_FD_193487 | JGI IMG/M metagenome (GOLD analysis project Ga0247609, IMG submission 193487) | Sheep rumen microbial communities from Palmerston North, Manawatu-Wanganui, New Zealand - 1728 DNA GHGlow gp2 | ecosystem: Host-associated > Mammals > Digestive system > Stomach > Rumen ... | reverse complement strand
AGTTCTATTATAGATATTTGGATGATGTTAGGACTTTTTTTGCCTATAGCTTGTTTATTAATTATACTTCTTATATTTATTTTAGTGAGAGATAAAAAGATTATTGCTAAAAAATTAGATTTAGATTTATTAAAGAAGTATTCTTCTTTAGAAGTTGGTTTTTTATATAATGATAAACTAGATGATAAAGATATTATGTCTATGTTAATTAGTTTGGCTAATAAGGGTTATATAAAGATAGAGAGAAGTAATGATGGTTTTATTCTAAAAAAGATTAAAGAGTATCAAGAAGAAAATGAATTTGAAAAAGATTTTTTAGATGGTATTTTTTATAATAATAAAATTGTAAATGAAGAAGATTTATATTATATGGATAGTAGTTTTATAGATGATATAAAATATAATATTAATTATAAGTATAAGAATAAATTTTATAATAATTATTTTAATAAGTATTCTCTTTTTATAATAATTTGTTATATTTCATTATTTATAATTAGTTATCGTCCATTAATAAATTATGATGAGTCTTTTTTAGTATTAGGTGTTTCTTTATCATTGATTATTTTTACAGTTATATTTGTTATAGTTAATAGTAATTTTAAAGTAATAGAGAGAGTTATTGGTTATTTATGTATTTTAGTATTCTATTCTTTCTTACTTTATTTTATTATACTTCCTAGTCTTAATATTAGTTCTTTATACTTGTTTATTTATTTTATAGGATTACTATGTTTATCAGGAATACTTGCAATATATAGATTAATACCTAAAAGAAAAAGAGCGACTAATAAACTACTTAGAATTATTAATAGATTAAAAAAGAATATAGAAAAGAATAAAAAAATTCCTGAAGAATCGTTTTTAGAATTATTACCTTATACATATGCTATAGATTGTTATGATAAATATACTAATACTAATACTTGTGAAAAAGTAGATTGGTATGAAGATGAAAACTTTGTTTATTTAGATTTCGTAAGAGATATAAAAACTTTACTAGCAAATATAACTTATGATTTAACACATAATAATGGGAATGGGGTGAATAAATGAAAGAAGAAATATTAAATAATTTAGAGAAATATTCTAAAGATAAGAGACAGTTAGAATATGAAAAAGAAATATTAGGTTTATTAGAAAAAAAACCATCTCTTATTAGATATATTCATCCAGCAATAATATTTAAAAATGGAGAAAAGATACTTAATATGGTGGGAGATAATAAAAGATATATAAAATATATTCCTACTAGTGTTATTAAAAAGAATCAAACTTTAATATTTGGTTTTTGTAAGTATAATCCTGTTTTATTTTCTTATATAGATAAAAAAATTCAAATGAAGAATATCTCAGATGTAATAGATATAGTAAAAAAATATCCTCTTAATTATGATTATTTAGATGAGAGAATAAAAAATGATAGTAAAGAATTATTTAAATATTGTATAAATAAATTATATAAAGTTAAAGATAGTTTCTTAGTAGATACTTATTATAAATATTCTTTTGAAAATAATAGTTTATTACATGATATAAATGCTGTTATGTTTAATAAAGATTTAGTATCTATATTAGGAGATAGTACAAAAAGAATTATAAAAAGCCAAAAATTAATGAAGGATATAGAAAATCTAAGTAATAATAAATATCGTTTTAAAATATTTATTGATTTATTAAGACTGTATCAAAATGGAGAATATATTGAATTACATATTAATAAAATTATAAAGATGGTTTCTAAAGATTATTACTTTTTTAGAAAAAATGGAAATATTATTAGTTTAAATAAAGATTTATATGTATCTTTATTTAAAGATAGTCTTAGTATTAATGAAATAAAGAAATTGTATTATATATTAAGTAATGATTTAATACATGTTAATAGTAGAGAAGAGTTTTATTCTTTTACTAATCTAAGAAATGATTATCTATATGATATGAAAACTGATAGTATTAGAGATATAAAAAATACTATTTATGAATATAATTATGCTATGAGTTATGAAGAAATAAATAGTTTAATTAATAAATATAGTAGTAGTATAGATTATCTAGTAAGTAAGTATAAAAAATATAAATATAATATAGATGAAATAGAAGAATATGAAACTTTATTAATATTTAGAGAGATTCTTAAAATATCTAATTGTAATAATATTAGTAAATTAAAAGATTTACTTGAAGATGCTTATATAAATCATAAAGAAATCAAGAGTTATGATATTAGAATAAATATAGAAAATAGGATAAAAAGAATCTATCATAAAGAATATGAAAGAATAATTAATAAGAGAATAAAATATTCTAGTGAAGAAAAAATCTTATATGAGGATTTAGTTTCGAAGAATAAGCAATTAGCTTATTATTTGGGAAAATATGTTAATATAAAGATAGTAGATATAAATGATTTCTTTAATATACTAGTAAGAAAAGATATAGATGATGATAATTTATTTAAAAAGTATGATTATGTAAGTAATGAATATTTTATATTAGATAAAAATGAATACTATTTAAGAGTAGGAAAGGTAGCTAATAAAATTGTTGATATTGATACTAAGTCATATTATTTGCCTGGTAAAAGGTATAATAAGCTAATAATAGAAGATAGTAATATATTAGGAATAATATGTTTTAATGAAAAAATAGATGAAAAAGTAGTTAGAAGAGCAATAGAATTAGGTGTTCCTATAGAAATAATTAATATTAAAAATATGAGTAAAAATATTAATGAATTGAGAAATAATATGTTAAATAAAATATTACATTATATAGATAAAGATGTATTATATATAGAAGATAGTAGGATAGATAAGTATACTCCTATAGATTGTATAGAATTATTCTTTAATATTAGCAATAATATGGTAATAAGTAATAGTATTTCTAAAGATTTATTTACTAAAAATATAAGAAATATTATAAGTAAAATAGATAAAATAAATGATAATTATATTCAAATAAGTCAGATGTTAATTGTACTAAGAAAATCTATAGAATCGATAGATAATACTTATGATAAAAAAATAGTATATAGAGATTTAGATAAGTTATATAGAAAGTATAATCTTTATAATAAAGAAAGTAATAACTATGAAGAAATATTACTTTTATTAGATAGTAATAAAGTTAATGATATTATACTCTTTAATAAGTATAATAAGAATCAAATAGAATATAGTGATGTTGTAGATATTATTGATTTTAAGAAAATAGAAGAATATTTAAAAATATTAGAAGATAATTATTATCGGGGAGATATTGAAAGAATAATTAGAATATCTATTTTTAGTAATATTTTAGCTGGTCTAATAGATAGAGAGTTAATAAATCTATGTTTATTAACAAGTGTTTTTTCAGACATAGGAAGACTTACTGATGTTAGGTTTGGTGATTATAGTGCTTCAATATTTAGATCTATTTTTAAAAATAAAATAAAAAAAGAAGATATTGATATTGTTTGTGCCGCAATAGATTCTCAAGATAGTGTAGAAGATATTGAAAAATTAAAGAATAAATATAAACTAAAAAATATGGATAAATTTATGAAAGTATCAACGATATTAAAAGATGCTTTATACTTAGATGATTATAAGTATAAGAAAGACTTAATTAATAAAGAAGCAACAAGAATGCTTAAAATAAAAGATATAGTTATTAATAATATTAATAATTATAATATTGAATTATTAATAAGAAGAAATATAATAAGTAGTAATTATTATTTAAATCTATTAAATATGGGATATAAATATGAGGATATTATAGAGATATGCAAGAAGTAGTAAAAGGAATGATAGGTAAAGAATTAACAAATTCTTTATTAAGAATGCTTAGAGATTTTAGGGAACTAAAATATGATATTGGAGAAATATATAGAAATGTTAAAGATTTAAATGATATAAGTATTATGGGTTTATATTTACTGGCAACAGAGAAAAATGATAATTTAGCTTTTTATATTAAGAAGTCTTATGATATGGTTTTAAATAATAGAGTTAATAGATTTAAGAAAAGTATTAAAGATAATAGTTATATAAATTATTTAAATAGTTTAAATAAAACAGAAGTTATTAATATGGCTTATTATATGAATTTATATGATTTAAGTAAAAAGGATTATAGTTTATTAAATAGTTTAGATAAAATGTATTATAGAATTCTTAATAATTATATTAAAAATATGATATAATAATGACATTGGAAACAATGTCATTATTGCTGGTATAGTTTAGTGGTAAAACACGTCCCTGGTAAGGACGAGCGGCAAGTTCAATTCTCGCTACCAGCACCATTAAAGAATCCAGTTGAACTTTAGTTCAAATTACTAATAAATATCAATTCTAGAAATGGAATTGATTTTTTTGTTGTTAAAAAGAAAGGAATGATTTAATGGTAAAAATAATAAAACAAGAAATAGATATTGAAGAAGCACTTAAAAAGAAATTAGAGTTTATATGTAATTTTTGTAATACGAAATGTGAAATAAAGAAAGGATCAATTAGAACAATAGAAAAAACAAATCTTTCTTATGTTGAGCCACATAGAATAATAATTAAAGGTATTACATTTCTAGCATTTAATTATGAAACAAGTATCTATATAGAAAATTTAAGTAAAAGCATTTTGATTAAAGATTTAGAAGAATATATAAAAAGTATATAAAGACTTATCAATTCCATTTTAAAGACTATTTTAAGCGGTGAAGTAAAGTAATTGTTGGAAAATTTTTAGAGAAAATACAAGTTATATAATTAATTTGTATTTTTTATATTCTTTTAGATAGGAAATAATCTAATCTATAGTTATCTTTTGAATTGAAATTAGAATTATCTATACAATGTTCAATATTATATTTATTATTTAGATTAATTAGTTCATTAGATTGATTTCTAAATTTATTAATATATTTTTCTAAATTTAATTTTTTATATGTTGAAATACCTGATTTAAAATTACAATATATTTCCTCAGTTAATTTTATTTTATTTGCTTTCATAGTAAGTAGTTGAACAATGTTCTCTAAACCATCTTCAGAATAAGAATGAGGTCTGGAAGTAATAAATTTGGCATATTTGTTTGAAATATGACCTTCCATAGAGCAAGGACATTTATAAAGTGGATGATGTTGATTAATTATACCTTCTATATTTTCAATTAAAAAGTTCTGGACTTTAATCATATCTAATTTTTGTTCTGGAAATTTTTCTATTTGAGAATTAACTAATAATTAAAATTCATTAATCATTTTATTTCTTAAATAAGAGTCAGCAATTGTTGTTAATGAAGGATCTTTTTTAAATATATAAGCTAGTTTCTTATTAAAATAATGAAAAGGATCTAATACATAAATAGCATTTGAAAAAGCAACATCGTATCCTTTTATCCAATGACCGCCATCTCCAGAAATAAATATTGTAGGTTCTTTATTTAGGTCATATTTTTTATCTAAGTAATTGTAAGCTTCCTCCCATAATTTGTCAGTTTTAAGAATAGAAGAAGCAATATAATGTTGTTCTTTAAGTTTTTTTTTATTAACAAAATTTTCTTTATGACCTTCGTGAGTTAAAATAACAGGAACAATTTTATTTTTAGTACCAGGATTCCTAGATTGAAGATTAGCATGTACTTCATCGGCTTCAATATATATTACATTAGGAGTATCTTTTTGTTTAACTTCTTCAATATAATTATAATTAATATTTTTAATCTTGGAAGATATTGTCTGTCTAGTAACAATATAATTAGGAATAGAATTGTTAGCTGACCAAGAATAACCATTATCTAAGGCATTATTTATAAGTTTAACTTCGGCAGCTAAAGTCATTTTAGCCCATTTAGCAATGCCTAAATAATCTTCTAGATAACTATAATATTCATATTTACTATTAACCTTAGTTTTAGATTTATAATAAGTTTTATTAAAGGTTAATAGTCCAAGAGAAGTAATTAATGTTCTTTCTCTAGTTTGCCACACATAGTATTTTTCTTTTCTTTCTTTAGAATTTTTATATTGTAAATCTAAATACTCTAATATTTTTTTTAAAACATCAAGATTTAATTCATTTGTAGCCCTTAATATATTATGTTCAATTTCATGTAAAAACTGATTATTTATTAAAATATTAGATAAATGGTTAACAAATGACTGAAATAATGGTATTATATTCATTGAGAAAACAACTCCTTAAAACCTATACACTTTGAGTGTTTATTTAGGTCTGTATATATTTTTTGTACAATTTAATTATATAACAGTTTTTATTTTTTGAGTGTTTTCTCTTTTTTTATTATAAAATTATTTTTCCCACATCTATTTTACTACATCCTGCTATTTGAGTTGTTTGAAATAAAAAATAAATAATAGTATAATTAATTGGGTGAATGGAATGAAAAATAAAAAAATAAAATGTTTAATACTAGGACTTATAATAATTGGATTAATTGTAATAGTATATTTCTTTCTAAAAAAGAATGATACTATTGACTTGGATAATAAAATAGATGCATTATCTTATAATATGAAATTAGATTTAGATACTAAAAATAAAGTATTAAATGAAAAAGTAGAAATGGAAATTAAAAATAATACTCGTAAAAGTATTGATGAAATAGTTATAAGAGATATGACTAAATCTTTACTTAAGTATTATAAAGAAAACTATAATAAAGAATCCAATAATAAAAGTGAAATATTAGGTATAAAAGAAAATGATATTGATTTAAAATACACTATAGAAAAAGATAGTATAGTAAAAGTTAAGTTAAATAAAACATTAAAACCAAATGATACTGTTAAGATTAATGTTAGTATTAAAACAGACATACCCGAAAGACAAGATCGATTCGGTTATATAAAAAGAAATGATGGTTATATTTATGCTTTATCATTTTGTTTTCCATATTTAGCTGATAATATTGATGGAAAATGGATATTAAACCCATATTTTGATGATGGTGAAAACAGAAGTTATGATTTAGCAGATTATGAAATAGAAATTAAACATCCTAGTGATTATTTAGTTATTGCAACAGGTAGTGAAGAAACTAATAATGGAATTACTAAAATAACTGCAAAAAACATAAGAGATATAGCAATAGTATTATCAGATATGTATAAAAAAGATTCCTTTGAAGTAGAAGGTATAAAGATTAATAATTATTATTTAGATAGTAAATATACAGAAAAGTATAGAAAACTAACAAAACTAGTTATTGAAGAATCTATTAAAGTATATACTGATAAAGTTGGAAAATATCCATATGATACATTAGATATAGCACCACTTCTATTTGGATTTGGATATGGTGGTATGGAATATCCTAGTTTAATAATGACTAATGCAACATCATTCTATGATGGTACAATGATGGATGCTTGGAGTTTACATGATGGATTAACACATGAAATAGGACATCAATGGTTTTACGGAACAGTAGGTAATAATGAATATTCTGAAGGATGGATAGATGAAGGATTCACTACATACTTAGAAAGGCAATTATTTGGTTTATATGATGGAGAGGCACATAAATATTTAAGAGAAATAGATGAATATGCTCCTTCGATTGAAGATAATATTAAATCAAGAGAAGAATTAATGGAAACTGCTAGAGAAGATTATAAAGACATTTATTTAAATGTTAGCCCAGATAAATATGAAAATGATCAAAGTTATGGAGAAGCAGAATATGAAACATCATATATTTTCATTCAAGAAATAAGAATGGCTATGGGTGATGAGAAATTCAATAAATTCTTAAAAGATTTTTATAAAACTTATTATTTAAAAACAGTTAATACAGATATGGTATTAAAATTAATAAGAGAATATGATAATAGCAAAAAAATAAATGAAATAATTGATTTCTATTTTAAATGATTGAAAATGTTATCAATTTAAACATAAAGATTGTATCAACGGAATTTATTATTCTAACAGGATTGTAAAAAAAACAAAAAATTCTGTATATTAATCAAATGAAAGAGAGGAAAAAATGAAAAAAGTATTTTTATTATTAATATGTATCATATTTTTATGTTCTTGTAGCAAAACCGAAAATGTTACTGGAAGCAAACCAGAAGTATTAAAAGCAACTAATTTGTATCTTCAAACTGATAAAGATTATGTTAAGGAAATACTAAAAAATAATAATGTAGGAAATGTTGATGTTTTTCTTAATTGGGTGGATCATTTTAATATAGCATCAAATCAAAAATGTGGTGTTAATACTACTTGGACAAGTATAAATGATATAAAATATGATGCGATAGAATGTGCAAATAAATATGAAGAAAAATATCAAATGTCTGATGGAGATTGTAGAATAACTGCATTTGCTCTAATTGAAAAAGATTTACAAATGAGTAAAAAGATTCAAGATGAAGGAACATATTTAATGTTTGATATGGATGTAATAGACAATAATAAAGATTATAAACTTGTTAAGAATAAGAGAGATGATTTTGTTACATTATTTAATGAAATTAATATATCTAATGTAGGTGATAAAGAACTTCAAAATGTTTTTTCAAATAAATGGAAAGAATATGGTATAAAAATCAACAATGAGAAAGTATCATTAATATCACTTGTTATTGAGGATTCTGATAGTAAGGTTTTGTTTGTAGGTCATACTGGAGTATTGATTCATTTAGAAGATAAAATAATGTTTATTGAAAAAATTGCTTTTGAACAACCTTATCAAATTACGCTTTTAAATAATATGAATGAACTATTTGATATGTTTTCAAAAAGGAAAGAGTATTTTGGTGGTGAAAAAGAAAACGGACCATTTGTTTATGAAAATGACAAATTAGTCCATACATATTAATGATGGTAAAAAACGAATTGTACTCCATAGTAAATTGATAAAAAAATAACAACAAATGAAAATTTGTGTTATAATGAATATAGAACTGATATTTATTAGTTGTTCTTTTGGATATAAGTGTTCAAAATAGGCTCTTGTATCGCACCATTTTGAATATGTTCGAACTTTTTATAGTGAAAGATTCGATTTAACATATATAAAATAAGGTGAAAGGCCTAATTTAGTTAAAATTATCCATTAGTTCGAAAGGACGGTGGATTTTTTATTATGTTAGAAATAACTAAAGTAAAAACTAGCAAGATTATAGAAGATTATCATAAGAAAATAGAAAAAGAAATATTACTACTTGATTCAAAGACAAAAAAAGAAATAATTAGATAGATTACTTTACATTCATAAAAACCAAAATAATTATTAAAAGCCTTGATTTCATATATATATATAATAAAATTGTAATATAGTAAGAATAAGGATGTGTTAATAATGAAAAAGTTAAGAATAATATTACTAATTTTATTATTTATCATGTTTATACCGTTTGTTGTAAATGCCAAGGAATGTAATTTAGGTAGTATTAAAATTGAATCAATTGATTTAAAAGATAAATCTGAATATGTAGAAGAGCTATCACCTACAACAGTAGAGAATAATAAAATAAATCTAAATTTAAAAATGTATGAAGTAGGAGATTATATAGAATATAAATTAAAAGTAAAAAATACTTTTAATGAAGAATTTTACTTTGATAAAGATTCTTTAAATATAAATTCTGATTATTTTGATTATTCTATTTCTTATAAAGATAATTCTAATATTGTAAAAGCTAATAGTGAGAAAGATATAGTAGTAAAAGTACAATATAAAAAAGAAGTAGAAAAAGAAAAGTTTTTTAGTGGTAAATATAATCATAAAAATAATATATTAATTAGTTTATCAAATAAACAAGATATTGTAGATATATTAACTAATCCTAATACAGGCAATTCTTATTTGTTTTTAATTATTTTTGCATTGGTAATAAGTGGGTCTACTTATATAGTACTAAAAAATAAGAAGTATAAAAAATCTTTTGTCTTAATAATAGGGACAATAATTATTATACCTTTTAGTGTATATGCAATATGTAAATGCAATATAGATATTGATTCCAATATAACAATAGGAAAAGTAAAACAAAACCCATGTACATACGAAGTAGAATTAGTACAAGGTGCAGAATACAAAAATGGACAATATACATATAGATACATGCAAGAAGCTAATGGCAACAATTGGAATAATATTGAAAATGATGGATGGGGAGTAAGATTAACGGATAAAGAATCAACTGATGATGTAACAACAAAGTTATGTACATCAATTAATGATAAACCAATAGTATCAATGGCAACTATGTTTATAAATAGTAACACTTCAAATATTGATTTATCTAGTTTTGATACATCTAATGTAATTAATATGGAAGCAATGTTTTATGGAGCATCTAATGTTAAAAAATTAGATTTAGGTAGTTTTAATACAAAGAATGTTCAATCAATGAATGTTATGTTTGAAAACATGTCTTCAATAGAAGAGTTAGATTTACATTATTTTGATACATCAAACACAACAAATATAAATGCAATATTTGGAAATGATACAAGTCTTACTGAAATAAATATGGATAATTGGAATATTTCAAAGATTAGTGCTGGTGGAGTTTTTATGAATACTCCAAACTTAAAAAGAGTAAGTATGAAAGGTTGGATTATAGGTAATTCTAGTCCTTGTTTTGGTTGGAATTGGAGTGGCTCATCATCAGGAATTGAATTAATTGATGCTAGCAACTGGAATTTAGAAAATACAACGTCATTATATGCTTTATTTTCTGGGCTTAAATCATTGAAAGAAATTAAAGGTATAGAAACATGGAGTACCAAGAATATTATAAATATGAGTTATTTATTTAATGATTGTAGTAATATAAGTACAATTAATCTAGATAATTTTGATACCTCAAAAGTTACCAATATGAGTAATATGTTTAATAATTGCAGTAAAATTACAGCTTTAAATTTAGATAATTTTGATACTGGTAATGTACAATATATGGATGTTATGTTTAGTAATTGTTTATCGCTGAAGAAATTAATATTAGATAATTGGACATTTAAGGATGGCGTTTCAGTTGGTGGAATACTTAATAATGTCCCTTTAATTGAGTTATCAGCAAAAGGATGGACACTAAACAGAGAAACAAGATTAGGATGTGCTAGTAGTAATGGTACTATATCACTTTGTTCAAATGAATTAGATTTTGTAGATGTTTCAAATTGGAATTTGAATGATAGAAAAAGTGTTACTGAATTATTTATTCATTTACCTGCAAAAAGGCTAAAAGGATTAAACACTTGGAATACTATCAATATTCAAAGTATGGGATATATGTTCGTTGATATGAATAATATTGAGGAATTAGATTTAAGTAGTTTTGATACTAGTAATGTTGTTGAAATGGGGTCAATGTTTTTTTCCTGTGACTCTTTAAAAAAAATATATGTTAGTGACAAATTTACAACTGAAAATTTAAGTAATAATTCTGATGGCATGTTTGCTGGAGATGTTTTATTAATTGGAGGAAATGGAACTGCTTATGATTCTAACCATGTAGGTAAAGAATATGCTAGAATTGATAAACCTGGAGAACCTGGGTATTTTACTAAAAAATAGGAATTTGAATGATTTTTCAAATTCTTTTTTCTTTACCAAAAAACAATTGAATTGTATAATAAAAAAACTAATGGATAAATGTAATACAAAAATAGGTCAAAGTTTGATAATTAAGTCAAAACGCCACCATTGAATAATCTGTTCGAATTAATCGAACTTCAAATATAGAGAAATTGAATAAAGTTCTTTTTATGCTATTATACCAACAGAAAAGGATATTCAGTTTTACTGGGGTGAATGTCTACCTTTATTTTTAAGCAGACACTTAATTTCATAGGAAATTAAGTGTCATTTTTAATTACTAAAATAAGATTTAGATGTTGAATAATTGTCTAAACAAGATACTATTGAATAGTATGTGAATCAAAATCGCTTGCACAATTTTGAGGTTTTATGTTTTAACGCAGTAATGGCTTCATCAGAGGAATTAGAAATAGGTGAGGATATAATTCAGTAATTATTGAACAAGTATCCAATCTTTTAAATATCTATTGGATATAGAACTAATGATAATGGAACGATGTTTACTATGGATGAATCTACTTATAAAGAACTATTTTTAACGCACCGTAGTATAAGTTAAATACCTTATCATATATGTATAATAATAAATAATTATTCTTTCTATTATTAAAAATGCTTTGCTATAAATAATTATTTGTAATAAAATGATATTATATAAAATATATGGAGATGTAGTAATGAAAGATATTAAATTTTTTGCATTATTTTTGTTATGTATGTTGTTTTTTCCTTTTGTAGTTAGTGGTCGAAATGTAGAAGTTGGGGATTATTTTGAAATAATTCCTGATGCAGTGACATATGAAATACCTTCAGTATTAACTGGATATGAAAGTAATCAAATAATAAAGCCGAAGGAATTAAACTTATGGCGAACGATATCAAAAAACAACGATGGAACAATAGATTTGGTTTCTGAATACGTGTCATCTGATAAGATTTATTTTAGAGGAATAAGAGGATATGCCAATTTCGTTGGAGCTATGCAAACAATTGCTCAGTCGTATAAAAAAGAAGGCTATACGCTAGGTATGAGAATGATGGGATATGATGGACAGACTTTAACTATAGAAGATAC
>Ga0247609_10005340_pt1 | contig 12647 bp, 19 predicted proteins | sample 172DNAGHGlowgp2_FD_193487 | JGI IMG/M metagenome (GOLD analysis project Ga0247609, IMG submission 193487) | Sheep rumen microbial communities from Palmerston North, Manawatu-Wanganui, New Zealand - 1728 DNA GHGlow gp2 | ecosystem: Host-associated > Mammals > Digestive system > Stomach > Rumen ... | reverse complement strand
TCCTGCCGAATGTGTGTCCGTTTCGGGAGTGAATGAGCACACCACCGCCCGCCCTAATCCTTGATGGAGTGATATGGGACACGCCCGCTCCTATGTCGCTTGGCGTGTCCCATATCACTCCATCAAGGGGGCTGGCTCAAACGCAGTCGTACCGACAGCGTTTGTGGTGGCTCATTCACTCCCTCCACTACCACACATTCGGCAGGTGCAGCGGGCTACGCCACGCTGCCTTTTGCTGTTTAGTTACCGATGCATTACCACATTATCCGCGAACATCCTGCCGAATGTGTGTCCGTTTCGGGAGTGAATGAGCACACCACCGCCCGCCCTAATCCTTGATGGAGTGATATGGGACACGCCCGCTCCTATGTCGCTTGGCGTGTCCCATATCACCCCATCAAGGGGGCTGGCTCAAACGCAGTCGTACCGACAGCGTTTGTGGTGGCTCATTCACTCCCTCCACTACCACACATTCGGCAGGTGCAGCGAGCTACGCCACGCTGCCTTTTGCTGTTTATTTACCGATACCGCTGATATTTGCGCTACCTGCTGATGAACAAAGGCAACGTTTTTCGGCTACCCGGGCTTCCTGCAGCGGCGCCCCCCATGCTAAGTGGGGTTTCCGTTGCTTAGTGTTGGGCGGGGCGCTCGCTGCCTTGCACCCCCTTGGGTGGGGGTGCTTTTGGTTCCCATCGGCTGGATGGAGGTGATGAACGCACCGAAGCTTATGCGGCTGCGTGCAGAAAAAATCGATAATGGTCGTATTGTTATCGGTAGCGATAACAATCATTATCGGTTTTTCCTGCACTTGCCGCAGGCGCATCCCAATGCGCCTACCCTCTCCACCCTAAAGGGTACTTTAGTTATGGTCCGCGCAAAATATCGGGGTGGCTCCCTCGTGCCTCGGTCCGCTTTACCCCCTGAGGTTAGTTCGACTGGTTTATGATATGCAGCGTTACCGCTGTCGCCTACTCTTCGTTACGGCTCCCCCTTCTGCCCTAAAGGGCAACTATAGTTCTATCGGGTGTTTCAAGAAACAAACAGAAAAGAAAAGAAAATAAATAGATCCTCCGCAAGGGCGGGCACTCTCCTGGCTCGATTGTCGCGCCCATTTCGTGGCGCTTCTGCAATCGAGGAGTGCCCGAACGCCGCATATATTTATTTTTTTTGGTGTTTATAGGGTGCTTCGCACCTATTTTTTTTCTGCATCGTGGCTCCCAGCTGTCAGCAGAAAGGGGGCTGCTCGGCTTCGCCTCGCAGTCCCTAGGCCCCTATTCTGATAGCCATACTATTTTGTATCCTGCTTTTACTAATTTTGGCCTGTAGATGTCTTCCTGGTTGATGGTGAATTGTCCCGAAAGTTGTAATAGCTCGTTGTCCCAGTCTGTAGGTAGGTTGCAATATCGCTCCATCACCTCGGCATCGTGTCCATATACCCTATTTATCCATCCTCGCGACCACCATACAATTGTATTCTCGCCCCATATTTCACGCATCTTGTTTGCCCTTGCTTCGAATGTCTTATTACTCATTCGGCTGTCGTTTATTGATACTATCATGATGTTGTCCTCCCCTTTATTATTCTGCAGATACATATTGGATGTTGTATTGATAGCAGTTTTCGTCACCGTAGGTTAAATCGTCCCTTTGCTCTCTCTCTGCGTAATTACATGCTTCTAGGAGGTCGTCAAACCATTCTGTAATTACTACAGTTGCCGTTTCTACGTTGTAGACTTCTACTCTCCAGTTCTTTTCGTTATTCATACCGCTTCTGTTTTGATTGTTATTACTTTATTTTTATACTACAAAGGTACTAAAAAGTATTGACATATGCAAATTATTTTGGTTAATATGTCTTAACATTATGTTATTATATGTTAAGACATTTATTACCCTTTCTTCTCGATGGTGCACTGAAGATTTTTGGGAGAGAAAAAGAATAGGGGCTCCCGCCCCTACTCTTTTATTTTGTGCTTTCGCTTTTGCTTTGCTCCTGCGCTCTGGCTGTCGCTATGAGCTCATTAATGAACCGTCCCTTATTGACTTTCGTATTGAGATACTCAATGTTTTCCAGGTCTAGTCGGAATGCCATCATCTTTTGGCTGCGGGTTCCTTTGCTGGCGTACTCTCTACGGGTGCGCTCTTTCTCTTGTTCGTTATTCTTCTGTTTCATCTTCACTATATGTTATGTTATTATCATTCAGGTATTTCAATCCTGCATCTTGTATCTCTACTACTACGTCGGTTTTTCTGTCTGTCCTTGTAAGGCAACGAAAGTACCATTTATCTCTCTTGCTTACTTTGGTTAGGTGATTAGCAATTCCTTTTTTTACTCTTATTTTTCTTATCATGGTGAAATGCACTTACTTTGTGTCGTGCGCAACTTCTAAGTTATTAATTGAATATTGACAGATGTCTGCATTCTGTTTCTGTATTCACTTGCCCCAGGTCGATGTACTTTTGTGTGGTGCTTAGCTGCTCATGTCCTAGGACTTTCTGCAATGTCGTGGCGGTCATGCCGTGCTTTGCCATTTGTGTAGCGTACGTATGGCGGATGGCGTGTGGACTTAGCTGTGGCGCATTGCTGTAGTTCTTTAGTGCATCATATATCATGTTTCTGCAGTCCAGTTGTGTGATGCCCTCAAATATCCGTTGGCGCTTGCCCTTTGATTGACTGATTAGCATATTCTTCATTTCATTACTGATATATACCAGACGTTCTTTGTGTCCTTTACCTTGTATCTTCAATATGCCATTGAGTATGTCGATGTCTGTTGACTTGATATTAAGCATTTCTTGAATTCTGATGCCCGTTTCACATAGTAATTGCAACATTACTCTCACCGTTCCTCCAGTATGCTGTATCGCTGTGCGGAGTTCCTGTGTCGGGATGGTGTTTGGAATGGTCTTACTTATTTTTGGTCTGCTCTCATACTTTGCGGGATTGCTGATGTCGTGCCCCTCACGTTGTATATATCTGTATAGTGCTGCTATGCTACTGATATGTCGGCAGAGCGTAGCGGGCTTGTGTCCGGTATTACTAAGATGGATGATGTAATTGTCTACGTCTTCTCTCGTCACCGTTGACCACCTTTTACTGTTGTCCTGCTGGCGCATGTACCTTGCAAACGTCTGTAGGTCCTTTGCGTAGGCTACAGCCGTATTTTCGCTGTAGCCCTTGATGCATGTTAGATAGGTTTTGAACTCGTTAATCATACCGCTTCGTTTTTGATTGTTATTACTATGTTTTCTTTTGATATTACAAAGGTACAAAAAAGTATTGACATACGCAAACTTTTTAGGTTAATATGTCTTAACATTATGCTAATATATGTTAATACATAATTAGCACTGTTTCCCTACCGTTTTCACAGAAAAAAGCCCCCTGACGGGGGCAAGGGTTCGGGGGCTGTCGCACCCTCATTTCATCCATCGTCGTGTCCACCTCACACCGAGAAGACCGACGATAATTAGCAAAAGTATAAAGATAACACTCATAATAATTAGTAACGCAAGTTAAATAGTGTTATTGCGTGAACCTCAATTTTTTGTTAATTTGTAAAGAAATATACCAAAAGTGCGGTCTAGGTCCGTTGCAACTCCGTTCAGTGTCCGGTGCTTGTCCGTTCAAAAATAAATTTGTACCTTTGCCGACGTTGAGATATGTCTAACCCCCTCAACCCCACTAATATGAAAAATAAGACTATTCAAGCCATCGTTGAAATTCTCCGTTTTGCTGCAGCCCTCCTGGCTGGTTTCTGTGGTTCAACCCTTTAACATCATTATATTATGGCAAAGTCATTGAATTGGGCATTAGACCCCCGACAGCCACGAAAGGCTACAACTCCAGTTGTCAAGGCTCCCGCAAAGAAAGCCAAGTCAGCAACCACCAAAAAGGATAAGGAGGACTGACCATGGCAAAGGCCACTGGACTTTCCTCACAATTTCGCGGTAAGGTAGGCAACATCATTGGTTACCTTACCAAAAATCGTGCCGGACGCTATGAGCAGACCGTCAAGGCATACCAACCAGTGGTTGCCAATCCGCAGACGTATGCCCAAGCGTTGGCGCGCGTTCCAGTAGGTCCAGTGCAGCGTATTTGTTCTGCACTGCTGCCGCTAGTGCAGCGCGGATGGGAGGGAACCGCATATGGCGACCCATCAAAGAATGAGTTCTTATCATATAACCTCAAATACTTCCGCGGTCCGTTCATGGAGAAAGGGTCTGTGATGGTTCCCCCTGGTCCGATGCTCATTACTAAAGGCTCGTTGGCACCGATAGGTGTTAGAGAGGTTAAGTCAGAAATGAACAATGGTTGGATTAAGTATGACTTGTATTGCAGTGAATGGGACTATCATTGGACGAAAGGGATGATGGCCGACCAACTACTAGTTGACAATCCGCAACTAGTCCCAGGTGAGCAGCTGACCTTTGTTGTTGTCTATCGTGTCAATGGCGAGTTCTTCTATAGATATGAGTCGTTGTACTTGAACCCTAACGACAAAACCTATCCCCGAGGTATTCTTACTTGGTTGGCCTATGAGAGCGAAAATCTCACTATCATGGGAGATAATGCACCCAATGGGGTTGAGTTTGCCGCGGGTGCTTGCATCCGCTCACAGCTATACGGCGAGACTTCTTTCAAGAGGTCAACAGCCTTTCTGACCATCGCCCAAGACATGTATCTGTATAACGATGAAACAGCAGTCCGTAACGCTGTGGCATCCTATCGCACTGGCGAGGATCCTGAGGACTGGGAGGACGACCCAACGCCCGAGTATCAGAAGATTGCCTATCTTTGTATGGTTGATGTTACTGCCGAAATGGTCATTGTACCCGATGGCACTACCATTCCACAAATCCAGTGCTTAGGCTACGTCACCAAAGGTGGCGAAATGGGTATCTTCTATATGTACTCCACGACCTACCGCAAGAATGTGCTGCTGACTGCCAAGGCAGAGCGCTTACAGTGGGCTAATGGCACCTCCTGGGTGACTCCTGGCTACAACGCCAACTATTTCCCCGCGACCGAGTATTCATCAATTTACGGCACAATGTAGTATTCACTTTTTTCTCTATATATTGTTTAACCACTTAAAATTAGTTTCTTATGGCAAAAGGTACAGGCCTTATTGGCAATTTCCGAGGTAAAGTAGGTAACATGGTAGGTTACAACCTCAAAGACTCCAACAACAAGCAGACGCAGGGCGTCCGCGTCTACCAACCCATCGTAAAGAACCCCAAGACGTATGCCCAGGCAGAGCAGCGTGCCAAGTTGGCTCCCATCAACGCCACCTATCGCGCACTCAAAGCCATCATTGACCGCGGTCAAGAGGGAAAGCCATACGGCAACAAGAGCCGTCTTGCATGGCTGTCTTTAGCTATGAAAGAGTTCAATGGTGCCTGGTTTGAAAAGAGCGAGGTTCCTGGCTATCCCGCACTCGTTAACATCACAAGGGGCTCTCTGTCATTCTCGCCCGACATGAGCGACGCTGACCGAGAAGTTGTGTTCCGTGTCACTGGACTGGCATCAACAGACACCACCATTGGCGCCGTGTCAACCAAGATTATTGCTCGCTATCCTAGCCTGCAGAATGGTGACCAGCTGACTTTCGTCGGCACTTATGGAACTGGTACGGCCATTTCGGCACGTTTTGACTCCATCATCCTTAACACGGAGTCTACTGAAGCACTGCCCTCATGGCTGACTATTCCCGCAGAAAACAAACTCCAGGCATTTAATAGCGGTAATTTTTGCAACGCTTCAACTGTTATCGTTAGTCGTGAGTCTAACACTGGTCAGCATTTGCGTTCGACTAATACGTTGTCTACAACGGAGAACTACGACTCCGAGATGCTCGAGGATGCAGCCAAGGAGGCAGCTATCAAGTCTTACATGGCTGGTAGTACGACTTCTGACTGGGCAGAAGAGAGCGTCCAGTAAACTAAAGGTGGGCTGTTTGTGTAGCAGACAGCCCACTTTGTTTCTATCCATCCCATAACCTAATATCCTCGATGAAGTCACAAACATGCACCAAGCATTTCAGCGCAGTAGTATTGATACTTTCTTCAATTGCACTGGCCACCTATCAAACCATCAATGAGCATGACATTGCGGGTGGTGTCCTCATGTACATTGCCCAGGCATTCTTATTGGCAGGCTCCATTTTCGGTCTTGACTATTACGTCCATCAATTGACTCATAACAATGATAAAACTCTTACAGCGGACTGAAACGGAAAAACGCGTGATCCGTGTTCTCTTCCAACAGGCAGAGATAGGACGCTTGGTGGCTCCAGTTGATGGGTATCCATGGACCCCAACGCGGGAGTATAACTGCTATTTCTGTCGCTACAAGCAAACATTCAAAACGTTTGACGACTGGATAGAGTGTGTCGAAAAGCATGCATGCAACGGGTCTGCTTACCCTATCATCTATATGACTAGGACGCTTGATAACGAAGTGGACTTTGAAGAAACTAACCCAGATGGAACAATTCTCACATATCAACATACTGGAATATACAAACAAGTAACCTTTGAGGGACAGCCCCATCATGTGCAGCTGTATCTCTGCAACAATGGTCAAGCCAACTGCAATGCATCATGCTTTTGGCATGCGTGGCGTTTGAAAAACAAAAAGTCCTGGGTAAAATGTGGCAACGCCAAACTATGTCAGAACGATGGCAGTATGTGGCAACTCATGGCACCCACTGAGCAAGAACTTTTCGACGAATTTATACAGCAACTATAATATACACTATCATGGCTAATTCACGCATCATCCCCCGCGGCATACGCAACAACAACCCGCTGAATATACGCATAGGCAACGTTTGGCTCGGTGAGGTTCGCGACCCCTCCGACCCCAACTTTGAACAATTCATATCAATGGTTTACGGTGTGCGCGCTGGCTTTGTATTGCTCCGTCGATATATCCGCCACTACCACCGCACAACCATCCCCCAGGTTATTGCAGCGTGGGCACCATCCAACGAGAACAACACCACGGCCTATATTGATAAGGTCTGCAAGGTGTCCGGCATAGGAAGTGATGTGCTGCTGAAGTATGAGGATGAAGACCAAATGGTTGCACTCGTCGACGCGATGATCCTTGTTGAGTGCGGCCAACACATACAAGAGAAAGTTATCCGTGATGGATATCGATTTGCTTGAAATTCATAGTAATAAAAATGGTTATTAGTTAGGATTGTTTGATTGTTATTGACGATTATGTTAGCTTAAAATTCCATGGTGACAGCGGTCACCATTTTTTTTGCCATTTACGTAAAATTTACGTAACTTTTTGCCGAATTATTTGGAGATATCACATACATTCACTACCTTTGCCAATGCTTTAGGATAGTTGGCAACGCAGAGGTGCGACCAATGAACGTAAAAGCACCGCTTCAGCAGAAATGCATACAGCGCCCACGTGGATAATCCTCGCGGGCGCTTTCTATTTTACATAATGTATGCCACAAGATGATTTCAATTATCATACTGCGTATTCTTTAAAAAGCGGTTTACGTTTATCACCTCAAAGTTAAACAATTAAACCGCATTTTTGTATGAAGACTTTAGAACTTTACATTGCTATCCTTAAAAAGGTTAGATTTGAAACTCTTGAAAAGGGTGATGATTTGAGACTTTGTGATTTTGATAGCAACAGCCCCACTTACAAGGCTATCACCATCATTAATGATGCAGCCAACACACTTACTTCTTTGATTAATACCATGGAGCAGGAATTGTCTATTATCAAGGAAGAAACGAAATGAGCAAACTGACACCATCAGACCGCAAGGCGATTGCCCTTGCGGCCTACCTATTCTACGCAGAGCGCAACTATTCCGTAGAGTTGCACAACGATGTCGAGGGTAACCTTTGGGAACTTCGCATTATGTATGAAGATACGCGGGCCCTGGAGCAATGCCCTTTGGTGCATCATGACTTCATCACGTCGTACACTACGCAGCTGGCATATTCTGAACTAGTAACCATTTATATTTTTCCACTACAATGACACACAAGTATTACTATGTATCGGCCGGAAAGGTCTGTGACGCTACAACGGACATTTACACAATCTTCATTGGCCAATCGGCGCAAGGTTGCCGCGACCTCGATTTTCTGCAGCAGTACGCAATCCAGCACGGCCACTATTTCAAAAGCGTGTCGGAGGAAAGCGACATCTTTATTAAGAACCTCAAAGAGTCCCTGGCTGAATTTGATATCAAGCACGAACAGACCACAGCGCGTGACCTCGTCCGACTCTTTAAGGATGGTACCAAAACGCCAGTCAGCAGCGCCCAACTCCACGCTCATGACTACCAACTGAAGATGCTTGACACATCATACAGAATTATTTCAAACCTCAATCGCCGCGATGCATCCTCGATGAAATAGCAACGCTCGCAGAGCGTCTTCCACTGCTAAGCGGTCACGTATAAAACCTAAGTATATGACAGAAGAACAAAGAATAGAGATTGGCGCCAATTTGGCGCTCATCATGTTAGCAACATTGTATTTAGTTATCATAGTGTTTCACTAATTTATTTCAAAGTTATGTTACAGACAATTGTTATCGGAAATGTAGGCGCAGACGCGCAAGTTAACAACAAAGATGGACGTGAATTTATCACGTTCCGAGTAGCCCACAATGACACATGGACAGACCAAGCAGGACAGCAGCACTCCACAACCATTTGGGTTGACTGCATCATGAATGGCCATCCGAAAGTCGCAGACTTCATTAAGGCTGGAGCGCAGATTTACTGCTCGGGAAGAACTTCGGTCCGTGTATATTCCTCACAGAAAGACCGCTGCATGAAAGCGGGCATAACAATCAACGTCGATAGTGTGCAGCTGCTTGGCGGTATCACCGACGAGGTGCCACGACGTTTGTATGACTCAAACGGAGTGCAGCATGATGTTGCCAAGTGGTACTTAACTGATACAAAGTCGGCAACGCTGACAAATGCCCGCGGCGACCAGTTCACCACCGACGAGAATGGATGGGTCTATCCTATCAAGGAGGATACCAAGCCCGCTAATGACCAGGGACAGAATAACAACCAAGATGGCAATGCCGATGGAAGTCCAAGCCAAGTTTACTAAGCTATTCAACGAGCGTTTATCAAGCCTGCTTGCAGATAAGTACTGCAAGCGGCTTGATACTCGTTTGCCGCATTTTTGGATTGTCCGCCTAAAGCACATGGCCAATGGCAATGAAATTGTCCTCCGCGGATATCCGCAAGATGGGCTGATAGTGCAGACTACCAACAACATTGTAACCCATAGAGAGCATATTCTTTAACTCATGAATGTACCATCTTCGCAACGCTGTGTAAACCTCGACTGGCTAGAGGTGCACTGCTTTGAACCATCCAACGACCCGCACGACGCTACCTATTTCCGCCGCGCGGGTCTTGAAGTTGTCGAGCGCGAATATGGTACCCGAGTGTACAAAGAGATGTTCACAATATCTGATAGGCGAGGTAACCCATTCGTCGAGGTTCGCCGCAATCCATATAGCCAAGGATTTCAAGGAGTCCACGCTGCAGAGGAATGCCACTTGCGACTGATCAACGCTGCATGCTATTATGATGATGCAGCACTACGTCTTCAGAACTTCATGGATACCTACGGATATACTTTCAATAGGATTGCTCGCGTCGACATCTGCCTAGACTTCGAGAAGTTCGACGAGGGCGATGATCCAGCGAAATTTCTCTCTAGATATCTTCGCCAAGTCTACTCCAAAATCAATCAAGGCAACATCACAGCTCATGGCACTGATAGGTGGGATGGCCAGTTATGGAATTCAGTCTCTTGGGGCTCTCCATCAAGCGCTATAGGTACCAAGTTCTACAACAAGACACAAGAACTCTATGACCCAACCTCCGGAACGTTCAAGAAACCTCACATTCGTTATGCCTGGTTGCAGTGTGGTCTTATTGATGATTTCCACAAGGTGCTGAAGAAGACAGAGGACGGATGGTACCAACCGCAGATTTGGAGGATAGAGTTTTCTATCCGTTCTTCTGTTAAGAAGTGGTTCACCATTGAACTGAACGGCAAAGAACGTAACTACCAGTCAATTCGGAACACCTTGGAAATGTACGACTGCCGTGAGAAGTTAGTGACGTTGTTTGCAGCCCTACAACAGCATTATTTCCACTTCAAGCACTATGAGCATGGCAAGCGTAAAGACCGCTGTGACGATAAGGTGCTATTCGTTTGGAAAGGTGTACAGTTGACTTACAAAGTAGGCCGTGACGATATCTACTCAATCCTTGGAGATGGTGCCAAGAAAGCCAAGCCATACGACACACTGCTACGCAAGCTACGCGAGTTTAGGCAAGGGCAAGTCAAGCATGATGTCCTAAACGCTTGCGATATCATTATCAAGGTACTAGAGGGCGATATCTTGCGAAGTGATGTCCGCAATCCTTTCAACTGGCAAGAACTACTTGTTTTGCAACAGACGCTGTCTAGAAAGGCTGATGGTGACAGAACTGACGCTGCTGTGCTTATGAATGAAATCAAAGAGTTACTAAAACTGAACGATAAAACCGCTATTTTCTGATGATTAGACCTCAATTTCCTACCCAATCCTACTCCGCCCAGGTGGCGAGGAAAAGGCGGTACAGTAGTACCGCCGTCGGATTTCCAATCCGAAACGACCAAAAGGCCGATTGCCAAAGGGTTTCAAGGGTATTCCCTACGTGGGAGCGCGCGCGTCGTGCGCCCGCATACGTAAGAGAACCACGACTTTGCGTCTGTCGGTCTTCTACTCTACAGCCCAATCCAAGGACAGAGACAACTACGCTGCTGATGGTCTGCACTGCTCCACTTATGATGCAACAGACGAACACGATGGCACGACCTTACATGCTTGTTACAATGTCCCTGGGTGAGTCAGAGAGTGAGCGCACAAGCCCTTTCAAAACCAATTGGAGTTCACTTGCGGTTCACTTGGGAGTCACTTGCAGCCGACACGAATATGGAGTGAGTGAGTATAGTGTACTGTCCGTGGTCTTGCTTAGCTCGTTTGTGGTTTTTCCATAGTTCGTTTGTGTTTCGACTTGAATATTCACTAATTAGTTTTTGATAAGATGATTACAGAAGAATTGAAGCGTAAAATTGCATACTCCATTGCATTAATACAGAGGGCTGAACCTACTGCACTACGATATCGTAGCGGTGGTTTCTTTGTGGCGTTCTCAGGGGGCAAAGATAGTCAAGTATTGCTCGACCTTGTAGAGCGCTCTCACGTACTATTTACTACACAATACAACCTCACCACGCTCGACCCGCCCGAGAATGTGCATTTTATCAAAGAGCATTATCCAGGCGTTGAGATAGTCCGTCCCGAGCGTACTTTCTTACAAACTTGCAGATATTACAAGATGCTGCCGACACAATGGACGCGCTTTTGCTGCAAGGAGTTAAAGGAGTCCTCCAACCCTCATGCAGTGACTTTAACTGGAGTACGTAGAGCAGAGTCGGCGCGTAGATCCAAACGGCAAGAGGTGTTTTTGCAAACTCGAAGACGTCACCCAGAATTCACAGAGGGAACATTTGACCAGTTCTCACGGCACCAAGAAACCACGGTAGAGTGTTTGAGAGGTCTTGATAAGCTAACAGTTAACCCTATCCTGTATTGGACGGAACAGGACGTGTGGGACTATATCCACCACTTTAACCTACCAATCAACCCACTCTATGCAAAGGGATATTCGCGGGTTGGCTGTCTTTTCTGCCCTATGAGCAACATCAAGTCAATACGTCGTGAAGTAAAGGACTACCCGAAATATTACCAAGCAATGATAAGACTTATTCACCGCATCCGTGCAGAGAAATTCAACGCAGACAATCCCGATGTATGGGGCAACTGTACAGACGAGGAGGTCTTTTGGTATTGGGCTAACAAGACCGGTCCACAAAAAGCCATGGCAGAAAGAAAGCAGACCACACTTAACTTCTGACAAACGGCCACCCCACAGAGCATTCACCTACAATCAAGGTGCAGTCGTACTTCGATTGCACCTTTTTATTGCCACTTTACCACACAGCATCGACGCATCCTGGTTGAATACAGAAAAGTGCGGACATCCCTCGCTACGCTCGGGTGCTCGGCTGCGCGTTCAAATGTGCGCTTGCCCGCCGCTTGCCCGCCGCGTTCATCCGTATTCAATCATCGTCAGCGCCGCCGCCCCGTGTCGCGCATCCCCGTTGGGGAGCGCTCCCCTGGGGCGGGTGGCGCTTGCCCTCCGCGGTTGTCGTTGTCGTGGTGTGGCCGTCAGCGCCGCCGCCCCGTGTCGCGCATCCCCGTTGGGGAGCGCTCCCCTGGGGCGGGTGGCGCTTTCCCGCGACGGTTGTCGTTATCGTGGTGTCAAAAATTGCGCAGATCCCTCGCTACGCTCGGGTGCTCGACTGCTCGTTCAAATGTGCGCTTGCCCGACGCGTTACATCATCATCCGCGAACATCCTGCCGAATGTGTGTCCGTTTCGGGAGTGAATGAGCACACCACCGCCCGCCCTAATCCTTGATGGCGAGATATAGGACACGCTTGCTACTTCGTGGCTTGGCGTGTCCCATATCACCCCATCAAGGGGGCTGGCTCCAGCGCAGGCGTACC
>Ga0247609_10005338_pt1 | contig 12649 bp, 10 predicted proteins | sample 172DNAGHGlowgp2_FD_193487 | JGI IMG/M metagenome (GOLD analysis project Ga0247609, IMG submission 193487) | Sheep rumen microbial communities from Palmerston North, Manawatu-Wanganui, New Zealand - 1728 DNA GHGlow gp2 | ecosystem: Host-associated > Mammals > Digestive system > Stomach > Rumen ... | reverse complement strand
TGATGTATCAGGCCCGTAACCTGCCTGATGTGGAAAGCGCCACACAACTGTTGGGCTTCGCCTATCCTGGTTCACCAGGCAGTTCCAACTCTGCCTATTGCAACCCTAATGACACTACCAAGCTGCTGCGGGTTTCTAACATGTATTACAAGCCTCGCACTGATTTCTTCAAGACTTTCGGCATCCAACCCGCCGAGGGCTATACGGTGGAACAACTGGAAGAGGCTGCTTTGCCGGCTAACAGTATGCTGCTTTCTGAAAACGGAGCGAACGAGCTGTATGGTTCTAATCGCACCAATATGCGTGCATCCTTGCCTCCCCGGTTTTTAGCAATGGTGCCCGATTGGAAAGACAAAGAGGTTACTGGCGTGTTCAAACCTTTCAAGATGAACAACGGTAACCGCGCCATCCCTGTGACTTTCTACCGATTCAGCCCGGATGATGACAATAGAACCGATGTGCCTAATCAGACTTTTCTCTTGGTGCGTGTGAAAGAGGGGGTAAATCTGGATAAATTCATCGACAACTTCAATGAGAACGGCATAAAGCAACTTCACAGCGGCAACCTCTATGCCCGCAGCATCAAGAAATTCAGTTCGGTCATGGAGGATCGAGACAAATATTACCTCAATGCGATGCACATGAGATATGTGTTGGCGGCATTCTTCATGATCAGCCTTTGCTTGGGTGTGATAGGAACCTTCTGGCTGCAGACCAAGGTGAGGAAGGAAGATGTAGGCGTGATGTTGTCCTTCGGTGGTACACCTAAGACAATCATGGGTATGCTGATGGGAGAGGGAGTATTGCTTACCACCATCGCTGTTGTCATAGGTTGCCTCATCTATATGCAGTATGGCATCAGCGAGGGCTTGGTGAATGATTACCTCTGGGGAGGAGCTCGGGCAGACTCGCCGATGGTAGCTGATTCCTGGATAGACAGCTTCCCCCAGCATTTCCTTATCGTGAGCGGCATCATCTGGCTGATTATGACCATTGTGGTACTGATCGGCATCTATATCCCGGCACACAAGATCAGTCATATCCTGCCGACAGAGGCTTTGAGAGACGAGTAATAATTAAAAGAAAACTTAAAATAACCGGGCATTGAGGCTTGAGTATAATCCGCATGGCAAATTTTCAATGTTCAATTTTCAATGTTCAATTTTCAATAAAATAAAAGATCATGGAGACAATTATCGAATTAAAGGGTATCAATAAGATATACCGTACAGACGAAGTGGAAACGCAGGCATTGGAGAATGTAAACCTGCAAGTAAACAAGGGCGAGTTCCTCAGCATCATGGGACCATCTGGCTGTGGCAAATCCACCTTATTAAATATCATGGGCTTGCTCGATGCGCCTACCTCTGGCAGTGTGCTGATTGACGGCACTGCTACCGAGAAGCTGAGCGACAAGGCGTTGGCGGCTTTCCGTAATGAGAAATTGGGCTTTGTGTTCCAAAGCTTCCACTTGATCAACTCCCTCAACGTGATCGACAACGTGAAGATTCCTCTGCTCTATCGCAAGATGTCGGGAGCCAAGCGTGAGGAACTGGCGAAGCAGGTGTTGGAGCGAGTGGGCCTGAGCCATCGTATGCGCCACATGCCCACCCAGTTGAGCGGTGGCCAGTGTCAGCGTGTTGCTATCGCCAGAGCTATTGTCGGCAATCCAGAGATTATCCTGGCCGATGAGCCAACAGGTAACTTGGACAGCAAGATGGGTGCTGAGATCATGGAACTCCTTCATCAGTTGAATAAAGAAGATGGCCGTACCATTGTGATGGTAACGCACAACGAGGCGCAAGCCAAACTGACCGACCGCATCATCCGCTTCTTCGATGGACGACAAGTGGAGTGACCTTTAGGCGATTGATGATTGTTACCATAAACCAAACATACTTCAACATATTGCGATGAAAAGAATACTCTATTCCTTATTAACCTTAATGATGAGCACCCTTTCGTTGCATGCTCAGGTGGAGACCTCGGTCCGTAGCATCTCGCTCGATGAGGCTATCCGCCTGGCAAGGGTGCAGAGTGTGGATGCTGCGGTAGCCCTCAATGAACTGAAAACAGCTTATTGGGAATATCGCACTTATCAAGCAGAACTGTTGCCTGAGGTGAATTTCAAGGCCACCTTGCCATCCTATAACAAGAGTTATACCGCCTATCAGAATGATGCTGGTGAATACAGCTACCTGCGAGGCGACTATATGCGGATGAGTGGTGAACTGAGCATCGACCAGAATATCTGGCTTACGGGTGGTACGCTCTCACTGAACACCTCATTGGATTATTTGAAACAATTCACAGGCAGTAAGGATCATAGCTTTATGACAGTGCCGATTGCCTTGACATTGAATCAACCTATCTTCGGGGTGAACCACATCAAATGGGACCGTAGAATCGAGCCTGTGCGTTATCGGGAGGCAAAAGCAGCCTTCCTCAGTGCTACCGAGGATGTGACCATTGCCACCATCAACCATTTCTTCAACTTGCTCTTGGCAAAAGAGAAGGTGGCAATTGCACAGCAGAATCTTGACAATGCAGAGAAACTCTATGAGGTAGCGAAGGTGAAACGGGAAATGGGGCAAATCAGCGAAAATGACTTGTTGCAACTGCGGCTCAATGTACTTGATGCACAGTCATCTCTCACAGAGAATGAGACAACCTTAAAAAATTGTATGTTCAAGTTGCGTTCTTTCCTCGCTATAGGAGAGGATGTGGAGCTGGAACCTGTGTTGCCAGAAACAGCACCTTCTGTAGAACTGTATTATGATGATGTGTTGCAGAAGGCTCTTCAAAACAACTCGTTTGCTCATAATATCCAACGTAGGCAATTAGAGGCGGATTATGAAGTAGCAAAAGCCAGAGGTAACTTGAGAGAGATACAGTTGTATGCCCAAGTAGGCTTAACAGGAACAGACCATTCTTTCCGTTCTGCCTATGATGGGTTGAAGTCGAACCAGATTGTGGAGGTGGGCGTTAAGATTCCTATCCTCGACTGGGGCAGGCGCAAGGGGCAGGTACGCGTTGCTAAAAGTAATCGAGAAGTAACGGAAAGTAAACTAAGGCAAGAAACGCAGGAGTTTAACCAAAATCTCTTCGTGTTGGTGCAGCAATACAACAATCAGTTGGCTCAGTTGAACATTGCTGATGAGAGCGACCAGATAGCACAAAAGCGTTATGCCACGAATGTGGAGACTTTTATGATTGGCAAGATATCTACCCTCGATTTGAACGATGCCCAAGTACGTAAGGATGAGGCTCGGCAGAAACACGTCAACGAATTGTTCTATTATTGGTATTACTACTACCGCTTGCGTAGCCTCACTCTTTGGGACTTCGAAAAAGGCACTAATATAGATGCCGACTTTGAAGCAATCATCAAAGGATAATTTGGCTGTTTCATTTGAATGCTTTATTTTTGCAATGCTATGATATTAGTAATTGATGACGATAGTGCGATAAGAACTTCATTAAGTTTCATGCTGAAACGTGCAGGCTATGAGGTGCTGGCAGTAGATGGACCTAAGGAGGCGATGGTGATTGTCCGCAATGAAACTCCTCGCCTGATACTGATGGACATGAACTTCTCGCTTTCCACTACTGGAGAGGAAGGATTGACCTTGCTCAAGCAAGTGAAACTGTTCCGTCCTGAGGTCCCTGTAATTCTGATGACTGCTTGGGGCAGTATTGGTCTTGCCGTTGAGGGAATGAAGGCTGGGGCATTTGACTTTGTGACCAAGCCTTGGAATAATATGGCATTGATGCAACGCATAGAAACTGCCTTACAGCTCACAGAGAAGCAGCATGCTGTAAAAGAATCCATTTCGGGGTTTGATCGTAGCTTCATCATAGGCGAGAGCCGTGCCTTGAACGATGTGCTGAAGGTGGTAGAACGCATCGCCAAGACCAACGCTTCAGTCTTGATAACGGGTGAGAGCGGAACAGGCAAGGAGCTGATTGCTGAGGCTATTCATCGTAACAGCAAGCGTGCAGACAAGCCTTTCGTGAAGGTAAACTTAGGCGGCATTTCCCAAAGCCTGTTTGAAAGCGAGATGTTCGGACATAAGAAAGGAGCTTTTACCGATGCTGTGGCTGACAGAAAGGGACGCTTCGAGTTGGCTGACAAGGGAACCATCTTTCTTGATGAGATTGGCGAGCTTGATTTGAGTTGCCAGGTAAAACTCTTGCGTGTGCTGCAAGAGCAAACATTCGAGCCTTTGGGAGACAGTAAGCCGAAGAAGGTTGATATTCGTGTGGTAAGCGCCACCAATGCTAACTTGCAGCAGATGGTGCAGGATAAGACTTTCCGTGAGGACTTGTTCTATCGCATCAACCTCATCACGATTCATCTGCCAGCTTTGCGGGAACGCAAGGAAGATATTCCACTCTTGGCAGCTCATTTTGCCCAAAAGCAATGCGAGGCTAATGGCTTACCTATAGTTACTATTTCAAAGGAGGCCAATGACTATTTGTCATCACTGCCTTACCCTGGTAATATACGTGAGTTGAAGAACTTAGTGGATCGTACTATTTTAGTGAGTACTAATAATCCATTGCAGGTGTCTGATTTTCAGCAGCAGTATCAAGGGAATTATTCTTTGCAAAACGCTGATGCCGATGGTCTGACTTTGGATGAGATGGAGTATATTGCCATAAAGAAAGCATACGAGAAGTATCATGGAAATGTGTCGCAAATGGCATCAGCCTTAGGATTGAGCCGTCAGGCGCTTTATCGGAGGATGGAAAAATATCAATTAGAGTGAGGCTTAAACATTTATTCTACATATTAGCTGCTCTGCAACTGGCACTACTTGCTTTGTTGTTTTATTCTGCCTCACAGAGGCAGGATACCTTATTCTATATAGGGGAAGGTTTGGTAGTGCTGGTTTTGCTGTTTCTTGTGTATTTTTACTATAAGGTGTTGAAACCTTTGGACTCGATAGGCAATGGTATGGACTTGCTCAACGAACAAGATTTCAGCAGCAAGCTTAAACCTGTTGGACAACAGGAGAGTGATCGCATAGTTCAGGTGTTCAACAAGATGATGGACCAGCTGAAAGATGAGAAACTGCGCATGCAGGAGCAGAACCGTTTCTTGGACTTGCTAATCAGTGCCTCGCCGATGGGCGTAGTGATGCTGGATTTCGATGAACGCATCACGATGATGAACGATGCTGCTATCCGCTTTCTGGAAGTAGATAATGTAGAACGGGCCCTTCATCAGTCCATGAGGCAATTAAACTCTCCATTGGCACAGGAGATTGCCAACATTCCGTTAGATAAGGTTGAAACAATTCGTCTGAGTGATTCCATGATTTATCGTTGCAGTCACCTCAGTTTCATGGATAGAGGGTTTGCCCGCCCTTTCATACTGATAGAGAGCTTAACGGAAGAAGTGATGAAGGCAGAAAAGAAAGCGTATGAGAAAGTGATACGCATGATAGCACATGAGGTGAACAACACCGTAGCTGGTGTAACATCTACTCTCGATACTGTAAATGATGTGTTATCAACGATGCCTGAGACGGAGGATTTGCGTGAGGTCATAGCAGTAGGTAATGACCGTTGTATGGGCATGAGCCGTTTCATTACCCGCTTTGCAGATGTGGTGAAGATTCCTGAGCCTCAATTGCAGTTGGTTGACCTTAACCTGATGGTTGCTGGGTGCAAGTCTTTTATGGAAAGTATTTGTACTCATAGGAATATCCATATCAACATGAACCTTTGCGGAGGTAATGCAATGGTGAATATTGACCCTACACTGTTTGAGCAGGTACTGGTAAACATTGTTAAGAATGCAGCTGAAAGCATTGGTTCTGATGGGGAGATTACTATTACTACGCAGACCAACTCTATTGAGATAGCTGATAATGGTAAAGGTATTAACCCAGATGATGAGAAGAAACTGTTCTCTCCGTTCTTTTCTACTAAACCTAATGGGCAGGGTATAGGCCTAATGTTTATTCGCGAAGTACTCATTAAACATGGTTGTACTTTCTCTCTTCGCACTTATCCTGACGGATACACCCGCTTTAGGATTGTGCTTCGATAGCTTCCTATGAATGATGTTATTGTCTCCTATGGGTGATGCTAGAGTCTGCTATTGGTGTCGCTAAAGCTTGCTATCACCTGTCGCAAAGCTTACTATCACCAGCCGCAGTATCTGCCATCACCCGGCGCAGTATCTCCTATAGGGGGATAGAAGATATTGCGATAACTCATGCGAGGCTTTCCAACGACCCGTGGCAGATATTGCAACAACCCGTAACGATGCCTCCTTTCAGAGATGGCAGTTTTTGATACTAAAAAACAAAAAATAGGGGCACCTTAAATGGTGCCCCTAAATATTTAATGAGTGCTTACAGTTTAGATGATGTACTGAGAGCTGATAGACTCGTTGCAAACCACACGACGGATGGTTTCTGCGAAGATGTCGGCAATGCTCAGCTGCTTTACCTTATCACACTTTTTACTGTAAGGGATACTGTCGGTAAAGACCATTTCTTCCAATTGTGACTCCTGTACACGGAATGAAGCAGGATCAGACATTACACAATGGCTGGCAATGGCACGTACAGAACGAGCACCATTTTCCATCATCAGGTTGGCTGCCTTAGTGATAGTTCCGGCAGTATCTACAATGTCGTCAATCAGAATAACGTCCTTATCCTTTACATCGCCAATTACCTGCATAGACGCTACCACATTGGCTTTCTCACGTGTCTTGTTGCAGAGTACCAGAGGCACATCGAAATACTTGGCGTATGCACCTGCGCGTTTTGAACCACCCACGTCAGGAGAAGCCATAACTAGGTTATCACCCAGGTTGAGTGACTCGATGTATGGGATGAATACACTGGAAGCATACAGATGGTCAACAGGCACATCGAAGAAGCCCTGAATCTGGTCAGCATGGAGGTCCATGGTGATAAGGCGGTCGATACCTGCAACTGACAACAAATCAGCCACCAGTTTGGCACCTATTGATACGCGTGGTTTGTCCTTACGGTCCTGGCGAGCCCAACCGAAGTAGGGGATAACGGCCACAATAGATTTAGCAGAAGCACGCTTGGCTGCATCAATCATAAGCAGCAACTCCATGAGGTTATCGGAGTTGGGGAAGGTTGACTGTACCAGAAATACGATTGCACCACGGATAGACTCTTCGTAGGATACAGCAAACTCACCGTCAGCAAAATGAGTAATATTCATGTTGCCCAACGGACAATTCAAGCTGGCGCAGATGCGCTCGGCAAGGTACCTTGAGTTGGTACCAGAGAAAACCATAAAGGGGGATGTCTCGTTCATTATATAAATAATTAAATGGATAAATCAGATTTTTTCGCCAATAGTATAGAGTAGGTAATAGAGGTATTCCCAACCGCCTACCTTCTCAATCTTGAGGGGCATACCATCGTCGTCACGGTCGAGGATAAGGTCTGTCTTCTCTACCTTATAGCACTGTGTTTTCCCTTCTGGGCTCACAGCTATAAGTTGCTTCACAGGGCGTGGATTCCATATCTTACCAGTATAACCAGTAAAAAGGTCACGGTTGTCAGCATAAAGATTTACATCCAACTCTTTGTCGCCGTCAGCCAGACTATCATATTTCTGCTGGTTAAGTGGTAAGGTGAGTATACCATCACTAGTGAGTAAAGGTTGCTGTATGTCAATAGTCTCAGGCAGATGTTTCTCGTCGATGACTGGCGTGTCAAACACAAACTGCTCCTCAGCATCACAGGGAATAGGCTGCTTGAGTGTGCGAGGATTGGCTAACTTCCAGTTGACACAGTCTGGCAAACTCCATACAGATTCTTCCTTGTCGGAAAAGCCTGTAACATCTACATAACCCACAATAACTCCTGTTGGCAATGAGGTGAGAGTGGCTATTTGTCCCATCAGCAGATAGTTGTCGATGCGGTACGACCAACATTCAGGTAATGCCTGATGATAGTCTTCAGGTATCTGCATCTGTGTGGCAACAATTGCAATTTTGCCAGGATTCTCTTTTGGCTTCCATGCCATACTCATTACATCTTGTAGTCCAGCACAAAGTAGTGAGGCCCAAGGTTGTGGCATACAGATTGCTTTCATATCATTTAAACAGTAGAGGAGTAAATTCAGTTAAATAAATGCGCCAATTACGCCATATGTGACCACCATCGGTCTCCATATACTGATACTTATAGCCTAGACCATCGAGTTTCTGGCGATAAGCATTGTTCGCTTGAATCAGGAAGTCGGTTTTGCCAATACCAATCCAGTAGAGGGCAGGCTTCTTGGCAAACTGAGCCTTTAGTTTAGCATCCTCATTCTGATAGATAGGTGAGATAGATGGATCAGTTACGCCTAGAGCTGCCGAGAACAGTCCTACGTAGTCGAAAGTATCAGGGTTGTTCAGTGAGATGAACTTAGAGTGGAAACCGCCCATTGACAAACCCGCAATGGCGCGGCCCTGCTTCTTGGCGATGGTACGGTAGTTGGCATCGATAAATTTCACTACATCCATGAAGCTACTTTCGAAAGAACCCTCCATAGTCTTTGGCAAGTTCATTGAAGGGGGAACGAAACCAGCAGATGTTTCTCCTGGAGCAGCTTCCTGAGATACGTTGCCATTAGTCATTACCACAATCATAGGTTCAGCCTTGCCCTGTGCAATGAGGTTGTCAAGAATCTGAGCAGTGCGACCTTGTGTTAACCAAGCCTCCTCGTCGCCACCCATGCCGTGTAACAGGTAAAATACAGGATAACGCTTGTTGCTTGTTTCATAACCTGCTGGAGTGTAAACGCTCAATCGACGGGTCATGCCATCCTGGGTGTACCAGCGCTTTGCTACAGTGCCGTGAGGAACAGCATTCACCTTGTAGAGGTCAGAACGACCACCTCCAATGAGCAAGATGCTACTCAGGGTAGAAACATCGCGGTTCACATACACGTTGTTCATGTCAATCACACGCTGACCATCAATCAGGAAGTGATATGTATAGAACTCAGGTGCCACTGGTTCTGGGGTAGTGTATTCCCACACTCCGTCTTTCTCTGTAAGATCAGCCACTCCAGTAGCGTCAATTTCCATTTCGTTGTCACCAAACTTTACTTTCTGCTTCTGTGTGGGCAAAAAATCGCCAGTAACTTGTACAGATACTGCTTTTGGAGCTACAATACGGAATGTCACCGTGTTATCTGGGTGAATCTCAGGAGACACAATGCTTGCGCCTCCAAACAAAGCCTGCTGAGCAAAAGTCAGTGTAGTGGCCAGCAAAGCAATAATTGTGAATAATGCTTTTTTCATGTTATTATTAGTCTAAAAGTTCTGCAATTCTCTCATACAGTTTTTCTCCACGTAAATTACGCTCAATGATGGTGCCGTCTTTGTCGATTAGTACGGTGTGTGGGATAGCATTTACGCCATAAATAGCTGCTGCCTCACATTGCCAGTACTTCAAGTCAGACATCTGAGGCCATGTGATGCCTAGATCAGTGATGCCTTTCTTCCAGGCCTCCTCAGTCTGGTCAAGTGATACACCCACAATTTCAAATCCTTTGTCCTTATATTGATTATACACTTTTACAACGTTAGGCATCTCCTGACGGCAAGGACCGCACCAGCTTGCCCAGAAGTCCACCAATACCACTTTGCCCTTACCGGCATAGTCGCTCAACTTAACAGCTTTGCCTTCAAGATCCTTTAATTCGAAATCGGTAAACTTTTGACCTACAGCTGTTGCGGTGAGTTTGTTGACTTGCTGCTTGATATTGCTGATAGCTTCATCGTTGGCAAACTTGTCTGGTATGAGGTTAACAATCTCTGCCAACTGAGGCGTATCCATGTAATAATAGAAATTTTTGAACAAATATACACCTACTTCGCTTGTAGCATTTGCTTTAGTAGCATCCACAAGGGCATTGATATATTTCTTATCCAACTCGTCACTCTGCTTCTCCAAAGCTGCGCGTACGTCATCTGACAAGTTCTCGTCACTGAGCTTGTCATACAATTCGCTCATCTCATTCTGCAGATTGTTGATGTTGTCACGTACCTTTTGATAAGCATCGTTGCTTGGAGTACCTGTAACCGATGGGTTCACGGCATCCATTTTCACCTTGATAGTTCCGTTCTCAAGGAAGAAGTCAAGAGCTTGGTCGTTATCGTCGTTGCTCTGATACATAATATATCTGAGCACAGGCTCGTTTTGATCGCCTTTGAACTCGAATTTTCCGTCTTTGATTACAGCACTTTGTTGAGTTGTTACTTGTCTGCCATTCATCTCTACCAGATAGATAGAGTCACCGTCGTTGACATCGGATATTTCACCATTGATGGTGTAACCATTGCCGGTGCAAGCAGTTAGCGCTAGTAATGCGCTTGCATAAAAGAGTTTTTTCATCTGGTTTATTAAATTGGTAAGTAAATATGTTACAAAGTTAATGTAAACCGAAAACAGAACAAAATAAATTCATCTATTTTTAATAAAAAAACCTCCCCGATAATAACATCGGAGAGGTGTTTTCTGAATCATTCAAATGAACCCTGACTTTATTCTGCAGCAGGAGTTTCAGCAGGAACCTCAGCAGGAGTTTCTTCTGCTGCCTGAGCAGCAGCTTCCTCAGCAGCTTTAGCAGCTTCTTCAGCAGCCTTAGCAGCTTCTTCTGCAGCTTTCTTCTCAGCCAGAGCCTTAGCCTTTTCTTCGTTGACCTTCTTCTCTGCAGCCAGACGAGCAGCGTCAGCAGCCTTTTTGTCAGCAGCAGCTTTGTCGGCAATAGCCTTCAAACCATTCTGCTTGTCTTTCTTCCAAGCCTCAAAACGCTTCTGAGCCTCAGCCTCGTCGAATGCGCCCTTCTTAACACCTGTGAGCAGGTGTTTCATCAGATACACACCCTCGTGTGACATGATGCTACGTACTGTGTCAGTTGGCTGTGCACCTACATTAACCCAATACAGTGCACGATCAAACTTCAATTCTACAGTGGCAGGATTGGTGTTTGGGTTATAAGTACCAATTCTCTCGATGAACTTACCATCACGTGGAGCTTGTGCATCGGCAATGACGATGGTATAGAACGCATAGTTCTTGTGACCATGTCTTTGCAGTCTAATTCTTGTTGCCATAAATTTTAATTACTTTAAATATTAAAAATGAATTGATGCCCTTATCTCGTAAAGGCGGGTGCAAAGGTAGTAGTTTTCTTCGACTTGCCCAAACTTTTTCTTGCTTTTTTAAGAATATTTGCGAGGCAGACGAAGCAAAATAGCAAGAATAGCACATATACCCATGCAGAAAGGGTAGTATAGCGATGTTGTGATACTTACAGGCGAGATCCCAGCAAGTCCGGAGGCAATAAGCATTTGTGCTCCATATGGGATGATACCTTGGACCATGCATGAGAAGGTGTCTAGGATGCTGGCTACTTTGCGTTTGTCTAAGGCAAATTGCTGAGATATCTGTCGTGCAATAGGGGCAGTAGTAATGATTGCTATAGTATTGTTTGCGGTACAGAGATCTGCCAGTCCCACTAAAATACCAATGCTCATTTCTGCACCACGTTTGCCTTTGATATGCTTTGTCATCTTTTTGATGATGAACGCTATTCCTCCATTGAAGCGAATCATCTCAAGCATACCACCTGCTAACAACGTAACGATGATGAGTTCACTCATCCCCATAATACCTTCACCCATTGCACCTAACCAACTGAAAAAAGGTGTGCCAGTAAGTGTACCAACAATGCCTGTGGTCACTAAGCCAATGAGCAGTACCAACATCACATTCATACCCCAGAGAGCCAGGATAAGCACTAATAAATAAGGAATCACTAGTGGCCATTCGATAGGACCTATTTCTGGAGTAACATCAAGTGCCATTCCTTTTATAATATAGAGAACGAGCGACACGAGAGCAGCTGGAAGGATAATCAGAATATTTACACGAAATTTATCTTTCATCAGACAATCCTGCGTTTGTGTGGCGGCAATGGTGGTGTCACTGATAAATGACAGATTGTCACCAAAGAATGATCCGCCTACTACCACAGCTGTGATGAATGGTAGGTCTATACCTGTCTTTGCTGCCAATCCGCTTGCTACGGGCACCAGAGCTGCTATAGTGCCTACACTGGTTCCTACAGACAAGGAGATGAAGCAAGATGCTATGAAAATACCTGCCAGTAATAGGTCGCCAGGTAGAACCGTAAGGGTTAGGTTTACCACTGAGTCAATGGCTCCCATCTGTTTGGCTCCTTGGGCAAATGCTCCAGCCAAGATAAAGATCCAAACCATTAGGAGGATGCTCTTGTCACTGGCACCTCGAGAAAACACGCTAATGCGCTCGTTGATGGTCAGTCCGCGAGTGATGGCCACTGCATAGCATGATGAGAACAAGAAAGCTACTGTGATAGGAATCTTATAGAAATCGTTGAGCAGCAGTGAGGCCCCTAAATAAGAAAGTAGGAAAACCAACATGGGGCTCAATGCTAGCCAACCATGAATCCTGTATCTTTGCTTTGTTTCAATAACTTCGTCCTGCATTCTTGCTTAATTGTATTATTTGGTGGTCAAAGATAACGAAAAAACTCCGTATGCAGTGCTATTCTATATTAAAATATCAAACTTTTTATTTCCAACTATCTTTCGCCTATATTC
>Ga0247609_10005336_pt1 | contig 12649 bp, 13 predicted proteins | sample 172DNAGHGlowgp2_FD_193487 | JGI IMG/M metagenome (GOLD analysis project Ga0247609, IMG submission 193487) | Sheep rumen microbial communities from Palmerston North, Manawatu-Wanganui, New Zealand - 1728 DNA GHGlow gp2 | ecosystem: Host-associated > Mammals > Digestive system > Stomach > Rumen ... | reverse complement strand
GTTGATTTGCCGCTCCATTTGCGGCGAACTCGGCATTTTGCCAAAACACGCCAACCTTTTAACCGAATTGATTCCGCACGCAATGCGGATTAAGGAAAACAGTGGCGAGACGAAACTTTTTGTCAGCGGCGGCTTTATGGAAGTGACGCCCGAAAAAATTACAATCCTTGCTGACGCGGCGGAAACTCCAGACGATATTGACGTTGAACGCGCAAAAGCCGCTTATAAACGCGCAGAGGAACGCCTTGCCAAAAAAGATTCCGACATTGACATTGACCGCGCAGAGGCGGCTCTCGCCAGAGCTAAGGCACGACTTTTGGTTAAAGGTGTTCACATGGGCTGAAAATTTCTTACCAAAAAAAATTTCCCTACCCAAAACGCGGTAGGGAACTTTTTTTAATGTGTAATGAGTAATGAGTAATGTGTAATGACGGAGGACTTAAGATGAAAAAATTTTTAACGGCAATTTGTACAGCGTGTTTGCTGATGACGGGTTGCGGCGGCGGCATTGAGGATAAGCCCGTTGAACTGCACGTATCAGCGGCGGCGAGTTTAACCAACGTCATGAATGAACTTGCCGAACTTTACGCCAAAGATAATCCAGATGTTAAAATTATTTTTAACTTCGGCTCCAGTGGCGCACTTCAACAGGCGATTGAAAACGGCGGCGCGGCAGATTTATTCTATTCCGCCGCACAAAAGCAAATGAATGCCCTTGAGGCGGCGGGCGAACTTGCTGAAGGCACGCGCAAAGATTTACTTCGCAATGAGGTTGTTTTGATTGTTCCCGCTGACAGCACCAAAGATATTACGAGCTATGAGGAAGTCGCGACTGATAAGGTTGAGAAAATCGCGCTGGGCGAGCCTAAGGGCGTGCCGGTTGGTCAATACAGCGAGGAAATTTTTACCAATCTGAATATCCTTGACGAGGTAAAGCCTAAGGCGTTTTACGGTTCGGACGTTCGACAAGTTTTGGCGTGGACGGAAGGCGGCGAGGTTGATTGCGGCGTTGTCTACGCGACGGACGCGGCGATTTCCGACAAAGTAAAAGTTATCTGCGCGGCTCCTGAAGGCACCCACAAGCCCGTTATCTATCCTGCCGCCGCTATTAAATCTTCCAAAAATCTTGACGCGGCGAAAAAATTCCTTGACTTCACCGCAAGCGATGCCGCTAAGAAAATTTTTAATAAATATGGATTTAAGAGTATCGATTAAAAAAAATCTGCGCGACTTTGTGCTTGACGTTGATTTTGCTGTTCGCGACGAAATTTTTGCTTTGCTGGGCGCGAGCGGTTGCGGCAAGTCAATAACGTTGAAATGTATCGCGGGGATTGAAACGCCCGATTCAGGCGAAATTATTTTGAACGGGCGAACACTTTTTAACAGCGCGAAAAAAATTAACCTGCCGCCTCAAGCAAGACGCGCAGGTTATCTTTTTCAGAATTACGCGCTGTTCCCGAACATGACGGTTGCAGAAAATATTTTATTCGCGGCGGTCGGCACGGCGTCCGAAAAAAATCGCAAGCTCAAAGAAAATCTTTCGCGCTTTCAACTAGACGGCTTAGAAAATGTTTATCCTTCCGAACTTTCGGGCGGTCAGCAACAGCGCGTATCTTTTGCGCGAGTTTTGACTTCGCACGCAGAAATTTTGTTATTGGACGAGCCGTTTTCAGCTTTGGACAGTTATTTGAAATGGCAGTTGGAGCTGGAGCTTGCCGAAATTTTTAAGATATACGGAGCGGCAATTCTGGTAAGTCACGATCGCGGCGAAGTCTATCGCCTAGCTGATAAGGTCGCCGTCATGCACAACGGAACAATTAGCACGCTTGATACAAAGGCGGAAGTTTTTGCGCACCCGAAAACTTTAGCCGCAATGCTATTGACGGGTTGCAAAAATATTTCGCCCGCGCAGAAAATTTCTAACGATAAATTTTTTGCTAAAGATTGGCAACTTGAATTGACAGCTAAAAATATTCCCGACGATTTAAAATTTGTCGGGATTCACGCCGCTACGCTTGAGTTCCGCACAGATTTGGACGAAAATACTTTTGCGCCGGAAGTTATTCAGATTATCGAGGACACAAATTTTTATATCGTTATGGTTCGTGTAAACGGCGGCAAGGCTCTTCGCTGGGAAGTCGATAAAAATTTTTGGCGCAATATTCAAGCCGCGCAGATTCTTTTGCATATACCGAGCGAAAAAATTATCATGGTGAGTAATTAAAATGAGTCCGTTAATTATAACGTTGAAGACTTCAGCAGTCGCGACAACGATAACATTTTTTGCGGGAATTTTTTTAGCGTACGTGGTTTGCAACATGAAGCGCGGAAAAGAATTAGCCGACGCGATAATAATGTTGCCAATGGTGTTGCCGCCAACGGTCGTAGGATTTTTTTTGCTGTTGATATTCGGCAAACGTAGCGCGCTGGGAAAATTTTTATTGCAGTTCGATATAAGTTTGGTCTTTACGTGGAAGGCGGCAGTAATCGCGGCGGTGGTAGTCAGCTTGCCGCTAATGTACAGGACGACACGCGGAGCCTTTGAACAGCTTGACAGAAATATAATTTACGCGGCGCGGACTTTGGGCGTCTCGGAATGGAAAATATTTTGGCGAATACTTTTACCAAACACAAAGAGCGGAATATTGGCGGGCTTAGTGTTGAGCTATACACGTGCGCTGGGTGAATTCGGAGCAACGATAATGTTTGCAGGGAATGTGCCGGACGTGACGCAAACACTTTCAACGGCGATATACGCGGCAGTTCAAGCCAATGATTATGATTTAGCCTTCCAATGGTCGCTACTTTTGGCTATGTTGTCGCTGTTTTTTATATTTGCAATGAATTGGGCGATACGGCGCAAACAAAATTTTCATTAAACAAGATAAAGGATATTTCACGGAGCCATAGAAATTCTTCGCGAAAATATTTTTTTTAAGGAGCTACTATGGATAGAAAAGTTTCTGTGATTATCCCCGTGTACAACGCGGAAAAATATTTGGGCGTGTGCCTCGAATCGATTTTGATTCAAACGTTGACGGACTTTGAACTTATTTTGGTTGATGATTGCTCGACGGATAATACCTGCGCGATTGCGGAAAGTTTTTTGGAAAAATTCGGCGGACGGCTGAAAATCATTTATCTTGAAGAAAACACAGGAAGCGGAGCCGCGCCGCGCAACGTCGGCTTGGAATATGCAACTGGTAAATATGTTTATTTCATGGACAACGACGATTTTATAATAGATACCGCGCTTGAGACACTTTACGATTATGCGGAAACTTATCAAGCTGAAGTTGTCTACATGGAAAGATATTTTTCTTGCGGCAAGGAGCTTGTTCCACCCGAACTCAATGTGTTTATATGGTGTAACGCCAAAACATTGGTTGAGGAGCCGACGCTTGAGACGAATAATATTTCGGAGCGTATGGAAAAATTTTTACATGCGACGCTTTGTTGGGCTCCTTGGGCAAAATTTTTACGGCGCGATTTTCTTATCGACAATAAAATATTTTTGCCGAAGATGACAATAGCCGACGACGTTATCTGGACTTTTAAATTGCTTTGCCTAGCGAAAAAAATCTTAATCATACCTACGCCGCTATATGTCTATCGCACAAGTGTTGATTCAATAATGAGAAAGAGCCGCTCGCCTGAAGACTTAATAATTTTTAGAACAAGCCCGCTGATTAAAGGCTTAGAATATTTAGATGAATTTATGCGCGGTGTGGAATACTTCAAACGAAATTCAATCGCCCATTTGCAAGTTTTGGAATTCTTTGCCCGAATAAATTTAGATGATATGTCAAGAGCGACAAAACATTTGGAACCGCAAGAGGTTTACGAAATTTTTCGGCGCGAATTTTCAAAGGCGGGTAGCACTCAACCTGCGCTGATTTCTTATCTGCTAGTCATGAACAATCTTTATCGAAATGAGCTAATGAAATGATAAAAGTTTCTGTGATTATCCCCGTGTACAACGACGAAAATTATCTTGCCGCTTGTCTTGAATCGATTTTGAATCAGACGTTCACTGATTTTGAAGTTATCGTTGTCGATGATTGCTCAACGGATAATTCTTGCGCGATTGCGGAAAGTTTTTTGGAAAAATTCGACGGGCGGCTGAAAATTATTTCTCTCCCAATCAATACTGGCAATCCTTCTATTCCGCGCAACGAAGGCTTGAGCTTTTCTCGCGGCGAATACGTTTTTTTTATGGATAACGACGATTTACTTGTTGATAACGCGCTTGAAACTCTTTATAAATTCGCTGAAGACTTCCGCGCAGATGTCGTTTTCATGGAGCAAGGTTTTATTTGCGACGAAAAAACAACTTCCAAAAATAATTTTACAGAAGTTTCTTGGACGCCGCCAAAATTTGTTTGCAACAAAGTAATTATGGAAGATGACGACATTGCCGAACGCTTAAAAAATTTTTTGGATATGGTTTACGGTGTGACCCCTTGGACTAAACTTGTCCGCCGCGATTTTCTCATTGCTAATAAAATTTTCTTCCCGCACGTGAAAATTGCTGAAGATGTCCTCTGGAGCTTCAAAGTAACTTGTCTTGCCAAAAATTTCTTGCGCGTGCCAAATCGTTTATATGTTTGGCGTTCCGTTGAAAATTCTTGGTCGCGAATTAAGCGTGAACCTGCCGACGAAATTAAATTTTGGCTCAATCCGCTCGTTGAAGGTTTAGATTATCTTGATAATTTTATGGACGAACTCGATTTCTTTAATCAGAATCCGGATTATCGCTTTAACGTGACGAATTTTTTTGTTAAAATGCAAATGGCAGGAATGTTAGGTGCGTTGAAGAATTTAAATCATTATGAACTTTACAGAATTATTCGCAACGAATTTGCAGGCAGTAAACACGCCGCGCTAATCGCAAATTTGTTCTTGTTCATGAACCATTATCGCGATAAATCTTTGGAGGTGAGATAATGCAACTTGCTAAGGGACAAAAAATCCCGCTCAATGAAAATTTCTTGAAGATTAAGTTTGAAAGTCCGACTTCCGCGCTTGAAATTGACGTTGCGGCGTTTTTGACCCAATCAAACGGAAAAGTTGCGGGCGACGCGGATTTTGTCTTCTACGGCAATAAAAATCACGTTTCCGGCGGCGTAATTCACAATAACGACGATTCGATTGATATTTATCTTGAAAGAATTCCGCGCCACGTCGAAAAAATTTCCTTGACCGCTACGATTTACGACGCCGATAATAGAAAACAAAATTTCAGCATGATTCGCGGCGCAGATTTAAAAATTCTCAGCCTCTACGATGAAATTGCGACCTTCCCGCTTGAAAATTTTACTGTCGAGACGGCGATTGTACTTGGCGAAGTCTATCGCTACAAAGGAAAATGGAAATTCAACGCGACCGGCGCGGGTTTTAGCGGAGGTTTGGCGGCTCTTTGTAAAAATTTCGGCATTGAAGTTAAAGACGTTACCCCGCCGCCGCCTGTTGAACCGCCTAAACCAAAAATCAATACCGAACGTCCCAATCGGCGCGAAAAAATTAAAATTCCACCGCCGCCGACTCAAAATGAACCGCCTAAACCTAAAAAAGTCGAATTGCGCAAGGGACAAAAGGTTAATCTTACTAAAAAAGGTTCTTTGCTCGGCGAAATCATTATAAATTTAAATTGGAGTCAGCCGCAAAAGAAATCTAGCTTTTTCGGCATGTTCGAGAACAAGGGCATTGATTTAGATCTTGCTTGTCTCTTTGAACTAAAAGACGGCAATATCGGCGCGGTTCAAGCACTGGGAAATTTTTTTGGCAACTTGAATTATCCGCCTTATATCGCGCTTGACGGCGACGACCGCACGGGATCTGTTGCGTCGGGTGAAACGATTCGCGTTAATGGAAAATTCGCTGATAAAATCCGCAGAATTTTAATTTTTACGTTCATTTATTCCGGCGCGGCGAATTGGGAAGAAGCTAAAGGCGTTGTAACTGTAAAATGTCCCGGCAGTCCTGAACTTATCGTAAGAATGGACGAGTACGGCTCGAACAAACGCACTTGCGCTATTGCACTGCTTGAAAATGTCGGCGGAACCTTCAGCGTTGAAAAAATTGTCGAGTTTTTCGACGATTCGGAGCAAATGGATAAAGCTTTCGACTGGGGATTGAGTTGGAGAGCTGGTCGGAAGAATTAAATATGTTTTTGGGAGGAATTTTTATGGCTATCAGTTTGCAGAAGGGGCAGAAGGTTGATTTAACGAAGGGCAATCCCAGTTTGAAGAAACTTTTAATCGGTCTTGGTTGGGATACAAACAAATACGACGGCGGGCACGATTTCGACCTTGACGCGGCGGCTTTTTTGCTCGGTGCTAACGGTAAAGTCAACAGCGACGACGATTTTGTTTTCTACAACAACCTCAAGCACAAGAGCGGCGCAGTTGAACACTTGGGCGACAACTTGACGGGCGCGGGCGAAGGCGACGACGAAGAAATTAAAGTCGATCTCTCCAAAGTTCCTGCCAACGTCGATAAAATTGATTTCACCGTCACGATTTACGACGCCGACGCCCGCAAGCAAAAGTTCGGGCAAGTCGAAAACGCTTATATCCGCGTGGTTGACGAGGAGACTGGCAAGGAGCTTATCCGCTACGATTTGGGAGAAGATTTTTCCATTGAAACGGCGGTCGTTGTCGGCGAAATTTATCGCAATAAAGGCGAATGGAAATTTAACGCAATCGGCTCTGGCTGGAGCGGCGGTCTTGCCGCGCTCGGCAGAAATTACGGTGTCAACGTTTAAAACGCAATGCGTAATGAAAATTTTCCCCGTCAAAAGGTTGGCGGGGCTTTTTTATTGAAAATTTTTCTGCGGCAAAATATAATTGGCGCGTTAAAGGAGGCGGAGATTTTGAAATTATTTTTTTCTGCTGGTGAAGCGTCCGGCGACGTTCATGGCGCGTCTTTGGCTCGCGAAATTAAAAAAATCGCTCCCGCAACTGAAATTATCGCCTTCGGCGGAAATTTAATGGAAAATGCCGGCGTCAAACTCGTTAGAAAATACAAAGATTATAACGTTATGGGTGTCGTCGAAGTTTTGAAGAATATTCGCAGGATTTTAAAGCTCCTTGACGATTTAACCGAAATTATTCGCGCTGAAAAGCCCGATTTGCTAATTTTAATTGATTATCCAGACTTTAATTGGCGTTTGGCGCGTCGCGTTAAGAAATTCGGCATAAAAATCTTATCTTATATCCCGCCGTCGGCTTGGGCATGGAGAAAAGGTCGTGCAAAGTCCTGCGCGGAAGTCGCGGACGTTTTTATTGCGATTTTTCCATTTGAATTACCAGTTTATCAAGCGGCAGGTGCGAAAATTTTTTTCTTAGGCAATCCGCTAGTCGATTCCGTTAAGCCGTCAATGTCAAAAGCTGACGCGCAGAAATTTTTCGGCGTAAATCCTTCCGATAAAGTTATTTTACTTATGCCCGGCTCGCGTAAACAGGAAATTAAACTACTTTTACCCGAAATGTTAGCCGCTACTAAAATTTTAGCCAATAAAAATACTAAATTCTTCCTGCCGGTCGCCGATAATGTGGAAAATTTGATAAATGTTGACGGTTTCGATATAAAACTTGTAAATTCTGCGCGACGTTATGATTTAATGAGCATTGCCGACGCCGCAATCGCTACTTCTGGAACTGTAGTTTTGGAAGCCGCACTTTTGAACCTTCCTTGCGTCGTTTTATATAAAATGGCTCCGCTAAATTTCTTTATCGGCAAGCTTTTAGTCGATATAAAATTTTTTAGCTTGCCAAATATCCTCGCGAACGAAAAAATTTTAACCGAACTCCTGCAAGATGACGTTACGCCGCAAAAAATATCCTCCGAAGTTATTAAAATCCTTGACAATAAATCGCTTGTTGTGGAAAAATTGCACTCAGCTTGCGAAAAACTCGGCGAACACGGCGCGGCGGCTCGCGTCGCTAAAAAAATCTTAGAAATTGCAGGTGACAAAATTTGAACTTTGATTTACAATTCTTTGCGGAGAAAAGTTTGCAAAATCAAACTCCAGATCAACTTCGTAAAGGAATTCGTTCTTTAAACAGAGATTTAGAACTTCATTTGAAAAAAATCGAGAATCCTTAAGATTATTGTTCTGATTGGAATTCAAAAGATGAGCGTGCAAAAGCAGGATTGATAAAACATTGGCTTCACGAAATTAAAACTTTTGCGGAATCTATTCAAAATCGCGTTGATGAGTTAGGAAAAAGGGGAGAAAAATTATGACTGATAGAATGGATACCGATGATGTCAAGTATATAATCGCAAGCGTAATGGAATATGCCTATGAAGCTCGCGAAAAGGCTATAAAAAATCCAAATACTTTCGATGAAGGACGCAGTTTGGCTTATTACGAAGTTTTGAATACAATTTATAATCGTTTGGGAATTTGCGAACAAGATCCTAAGGATTTTGGTTATTCTGAGAACTGGGAACGCGAATTTTTGTCCAATGAAGAACTATAAACGACTTTTAATTTATATTAAGCCATATTTAGGACGTTTTGGACTGGCAATTATCTGCATAATTTTAGCGTCTGGCGCAAATTTATATTTGCCGTGGATAATTAAAGATATGATAGATAAAGTTTTAGCAGAAAAAGATATGGCTATGCTGAATTTTATTTCTATAAGTATCGTTATTGTGTTTGCATTTCGCGGTTTTTTTTACTATTGGCAATCGTATTTGGTGTCGTATATCGGGCAAAGAGTGGTTGTGGACGTGCGCGAAGTGATGTTTAGGAAATTTCAGCGAATGCCAATGGCATATTTCGATAAACACCAGACCGGCGAAACAATGAGCTATTTAACGAACGATGTTGGCGCAATTCAATCGGCATTAGTAGATAATTTAATAGAAATGTTTACGGAAAGTTCGGTTTTAGTCGGCTCAATCGCGATGATGTTTTATTTGGACTGGAAATTAACGCTTTTAACGCTAATAACGGTTCCATTAGTCGGATCTGCGATGAAAATTTTCGGAGGCAAAATAAAATCCACAAGCCGCGTAATTCAAGAGAAATTAGCAGATATAACGTCACTTTTGCAAGAAAGTATATCGTCAATTCGCGTTGTGAAGTCATTTGTTCGCGAAAAATACGAAATAAACCGCTTTAAAGTGGAAAATGAGCTAAATTTCAAGGCGACAATAGATAATGTTAAAATAACGAGCCTATTAACGCCAACAGTAGAATTTTTAGCGGCATTGGCAGTAACTTTAATCGTATGGTTCGGCGGATATGAAGTTGTAAACGGGATAATGTCGGCGGGCGCGTTGGTAGCGTTTTTAACTTACGCGGTGAATTTAGCGAACCCGATAAAAAGATTGTCGAGAATATACGGTAGAATTCAAAAGGCAATGGCGGCGATAGACAGGATTTTTGGCGTTTTAGACCTTCCGGAAACGGTAAATGATAAAAAAAATGCCGTCGAACTGCCAAAAGTCTCCGGAAATGTAAAAGTTGAAAACGTGACTTTTAGTTATGACGGCGTGCATAATGCGCTAGAAAATGTAAGTTTCGAGGTAAAAGCGGGGCAAATGATAGCATTTGTTGGACCAAGCGGCGCGGGAAAGTCGACGATAGCAAATTTAATTCCGAGATTTTACGACGTGACAGCGGGCGATATAAAAATTGACGGATTTGACATACGCGACGTAAAAGTTGACAGTTTACGCGAGCAAATAGGCATTGTGCCGCAAGAAACGTTGCTTTTTTCTACAACTGTAATGGAAAATATAAGATATGGGCGATTAAATGCGACAGATGAGGAAGTAAAAGCGGCGGCGCGGGCGGCAAACGCGGAAAAATTTATTTTGGAATTGCCGGAAGGTTATCAGACGAAAATTGGCGAACGAGGATTGAATTTAAGCGGCGGGCAGCGTCAGCGCATGGCAATAGCGCGAGCAATGTTAAAGAATCCGCAGATTTTAATTCTGGACGAGGCAACAAGCGCACTTGACACCGAGAGCGAAAAAATTGTTCAGTCCGCGCTTGATGAATTGATGAAGGGGCGCACGAGTTTTGTAATAGCGCACCGATTGAGTACGATTTTTGGCGCAGATAAAATTTTTGTCATTGATAAGGGGCAAATTTGCGAATCCGGCACGCACGAGGAACTTTTGAAACTTGGCGGCGTCTACAGTAACCTTTACAACATACAATTTAGCAATTTATAAGCTGATTTTAGCAAAGAAAAATTCCCTACCGAATTTTGGGTAGGGAAATTTTTTTATGTCAAGATTTTTTTAGCCCATGTGAACGCCTTTAACTAAAAGTCGCGCCTTAGCTCTGGCAAGAGCCGCCTCTGCGCGGTCAATGTCAATGTCGGAATCTTTTTTGGCAAGGTGTTCCTCTGCGCGTTTATAAGCGGCTTTTGCGCGTTCAACGTCAATATCTTCGGGAGTTTCCGCCGCGTCGGCAAGGATTGTAATTTTTTCGGGCGTCACTTCCATAAAGCCGCCGCTGACAAAAAGTTTCGTCTCGCCGCTGTTTTCCTTAATCCGCATTGCGTGCGGAATCAATTCGGTTAAAAGGTTGGCGTGTTTTGGCAAAATGCCGAGTTCGCCGCAAATGGAGCGGCAAATCAACATGTTAATATCTTTAGAAAAAACTTCGCCTTTATCGGGCGTGGCAACCTCAAGCAGGATTGTAGCCATTGCTTACGCCTCCTTGAGTTTTTGAGCCTTAGCAACGGCCTCCTCAATGCCGCCGACCATGTAGAACGCCGCCTCAGGTAAGTCGTCGTATTTGCCCGAAAGAATTTCTTTAAAGCCGCGAATCGTATCTTTCAACGGAACGTATTTGCCCGGTGAACCCGTGAAGACTTCAGCGACAAAGAACGGTTGCGACAAGAAACGCTGAATCTTTCTGGCGCGGCTAACCGTCAATTTATCGGCGTCTGAAAGTTCTTCCATGCCGAGAATCGCGATAATATCCTGCAATTCCTTATACTTTTGCAAAACGGCTTGAACGCCGCGAGCAACTTCGTAATGTTCGCGCCCGATAACGTTCGGGTCAAGGATACGGCTTGTTGAGTCGAGCGGGTCGACGGCGGGATAAATGCCCAGCTCCGCTATTTGACGGCTCAAAACTGTTGTTGCGTCAAGGTGCGTAAAGGTTGCGGCGGGCGCGGGATCCGTCAAGTCGTCTGCGGGGACGTAAACCGCTTGAACCGAAGTTATCGAACCTTTTTTAGTTGAAGTGATTCGCTCCTGCAACGCGCCAACGTCGTTTGTAAGTGTTGGCTGATAACCGACAGCGGACGGCATACGTCCTAAGAGCGCGGACACTTCCGAGCCGGCTTGAATAAAGCGGAAAATGTTATCGATAAAAAGCAAAACGTCTTTGCCCAATGCGTCGCGGAAATATTCCGCCATAGTCAAGCCCGTCAAGCCGACGCGCATACGCGCTCCAGGCGGCTCATTCATCTGCCCGTAAACGAGCGCGGTTTTATCGATAACGCCCGATTCCGTCATTTCTGACCAAAGGTCGTTGCCTTCACGAGTTCTTTCGCCGACGCCCGAAAAGACCGAGTAGCCGCCGTGTTCCGTCGCGATGTTGTGAATAAGCTCCATAATGATAACGGTTTTGCCGACGCCCGCGCCGCCGAAAAGTCCGGTCTTGCCGCCGCGCGAATACGGCGCGATTAAGTCAACAACTTTTATACCAGTCTCAAGAATTTGCGTTGAAGTTTCCTGTTCCTCAAAACTGGGGGCTTTGCGGTGAATCGGGCTCCAATGTTTATTGCCTACGGGCTTTGGATTGTTATCAACGGTTTGTCCTAAGACGTTGAAGACGCGCCCTAAACATTCTTCGCCGACGGGGATCGTAATTGGTGCGCCGGTATCCTCCGCTTCCATGCCGCGAACAAGTCCATCCGTTGAACTCATTGCAATGCAACGCGTGACGCCGTCGCCTAAATGTTGCATAACTTCCGCGACAAGGTCGATTTCAACGTTGCCTGACTTGCCTTTTATTTTTACTGCGTTCAGAATTTCGGGAAGTTCGCCGACTGGAAATTCAATGTCGACGACCGCGCCGATTACCTGAACTACTTTTCCTTTCGCCAAATGTTTTCAACTCCTTTTTTTTAGGGAAGTAGGGTAGTAGGGAAGTAGGGAATTAGTTTTGGTAGGAAGATTGAATTCTCATTATCAAAGAATTAAGCATTTTGCCGACTTCCTCGCACAGATTCAAAGCAGTTGAAGAAGCTTCTTCCTCCGTGAAATATTCAAGTCGTTTGCAGATGTAAATCTGTGTTTCCAACTCTTTTTGAGAACCGCGAGCAATGCCAAGAAAATGAACAAATTCTCTTGCAGAGTTGCGCCCTTGTCCTTCGGCGATATTTGAAGGAATAGAAACAACTGCGCGACGCATTTGGTCAGAAAGTGCATACGTTTCTGTTTTTGGTAAAAGTTTTACTAATTTATAAATTTCGATTGATAAATCTATTGACTTTTGCCAAACAATATAATCTCTGTAACTCTTAGCTCTCATAAAAATTTACTCCTACTACTTCCCTATTTCCCTATTTCCCTACTAACCTACTCCAAAGCATTTGCGCCGCCGACAATTTCGTTAATTTCGTTAGTGATACCCGCCTGACGAACTTTATTATAAAAGAGA
>Ga0247609_10005335_pt1 | contig 12652 bp, 7 predicted proteins | sample 172DNAGHGlowgp2_FD_193487 | JGI IMG/M metagenome (GOLD analysis project Ga0247609, IMG submission 193487) | Sheep rumen microbial communities from Palmerston North, Manawatu-Wanganui, New Zealand - 1728 DNA GHGlow gp2 | ecosystem: Host-associated > Mammals > Digestive system > Stomach > Rumen ... | reverse complement strand
CGGCGCGCCGACCGCGGCCCTGACACCTGTCTGGAATCATTTACCCTGTGGAAACGTCACGCTCACGGTGGAGGCGCTGGATGCGGCAGGAAATGTCCTGCAGCAAGTGGGGGAGCGGACGTTCCTCAGGGATTTTCCCTTCGAAGGACCCTATGCGGGGCCGTCGTGCGACTACCAGGAGGCGGCCGTCAAAGCGATCCTTTACATCCATACCCTGCCCGAAATCCGCCACTGGCGGGAATCCGCGCTGCCGGATATGGACTATGCGCACAATACGTATCCCTGCAAGATCATCGGCGCCACCATCCGGAACGAGTGCCTCGTCGCCTCGCTGCTGCCGGACCGCCGCGAGGAGGCCCTGAAGATGGCCCGGAACGCAGCTCAGTTCCTCATCGACCAAAGCCGCCCGGAAGATGCTCCGCTGGCGTTTTTCCCGCCGACTTACTACCTGGACAAGCAGGCCTCCGCCCGCGAATGGAACAAGGGCAAGACCATGACGCTCGAAGCCGCCAGCGCCGGACAGGCCTTCCTGGACCTGTATGACCTGACGGGCGAGCCGCTGTGGCTCGACCGGGCCGTCGGAATCGGCAGGACCTTTGTCCGGCTACAGCGGGAGGACGGATCGCTCCCCATCAAGGTCGATTTCCTGACGGGTGAGCCGGTCAACAACGTCTCGGCGATGCTCCATCCCCTGCTCCGGTATTTCAGCCGGCTCGAAGGCTATGGCTTCCCGGAATTCGCCGCCGCAAGGCAGAAGGGCGAGAAATGGATGGATGAAGTGGCCGTGGAAACCTTCGACATGACCGGACAGTTCGAGGACGTCAATGTCAACGGACTGCAGCCTTACCAGAATCTTACCAACTGCACGGCCGCCCCGTACGCTTCCTATCTGTTGACCAAAGAGCATCCGACGGATCGGGATCTGGACAATGCGTACGACCTGATCCGCCTGAGCGAAGACCAGTTCGTCCACTGGGCCTATCCGGAGAAGACGGCCGATGGATTCTACAAACGGCTGGCGCCCTGCGTCCACGAACAGTACAAATACGAGATGCCCGTGGACAACAGCGCCTGCAATGTGGCCAATGCCTGGTTGGACCGCTATGAGGTCACGGGAGACCTTCTCTGCCTCGCCAAAGGCAAGGCGATGGCGGACCAGATCACCCGCGTGCAGAACCCCGTCAACGGAATGATTCCCACGACCTGGGAATGGCGCGAGGCGGGGAAGGACCGTACCCGGACCTTCTGGGTCAACTGTTCCTTCGCTTCGGTGCAGCTCCTGCTCCGCGCCCGGGACATGCAGGCGGATTTTGAAAAACTCAACAACTAAAACACAATACCAAAACCATGAAAAAGGTACTTTTGTCGATGGCGGTGGCCCTTCTTGCGGTCACCATCGCCCCTTCCTGCCAGAAGGAGAAAGTGACGACGGCGCCGGACAGCGTGGCCCTTTACACGCATCCGGGCGAACCGGTGTCCGGCGAGGCCGGTACCAAAGCGGTGACCATTTCGGCCACCTGCGACTGGACGGTGGCTTCCCGGGCCGACTGGATCGTCGTTTCTCCCGAATCCGGGGAGAAGGGTATCCGGGAAGTAATCCTTACCTACACCGAGAACACCGGCGCGGCGCAACGCAGCGGCGACGTGGTGTTCACAGCCCGGGGAGGGTATTCCGAAACCTATGTATTAACCCAGAATCCGAAGCAATGAGAAAAATTTTCGCAGCCCTGATTACGCTGGGCGTGTCCCTTGCCGGATTCGCCCAGAATGTCCGTACCGTCACGGGCCGGGTCACCGAGCCGGACGGTACACCCGTCGTCTCCGCCATGGTTATCCAGGCGGGTACCACCAACGGCACCGTCACCGACCTGAGCGGCAATTACTCCATCAGTGTCCCCGCCGGGGATGTCGTACTTGAACTCTCCAGCATCGGCTACGAAACGGCCCGTGTGACGGTCGCAGCAACCCAGGCCGTGGCTGATGTCGTACTTCGCCAGGATGCCGTCCTGCTGGAGGACGCCGTGGTGATCGGTTACGGTGTGCAGAACCGCCGTGACGTGACCACCTCTATCGTTTCGATGAAATCCGAAGACCTCGAGAACAAGCCCAACTCTGATTTCCGTGAGATGATGGCTGCCAGAATGCCCGGCGTGCAGGTCATGCAGGGTGGCGGCAGGCCTGCCGGAGACGTGACGGTCCGCATCCGCGGTATCCAGAGTGCCACAGCCGGCAACGACCCGCTCTATGTGATTGACGGAATCCCTGCAGAGGCGTCTGTCTTCTCGCAGATGGATGCTTCGGATATCGAGAGCATCGAAGTACTCAAAGATGCTTCTGCAGCAGCTATTTACGGTTCTCGCGGCAGCTGCGGTGTCGTGTTGATTACTACCAAGCGCGGATCTTCCGAGAAGCCCCGTATCTCGTATGACGGCTATTACGGCATCTCGCAGGTCAGTAAGAAAATCGACCTGCTGGACGCCTGGGAATTCGCGACCCTGTTCAAGGAAGCCCGGGACGGCTCATACCTGTACAGCGTTCCGATCGGATCTATTTCCGATCCGTATTCCTCCCGTCCCCAGACCTACCACCGGAGCGACGATTTCGTGGACGCCTACCTGATGGACACCCAGCATCTGCTGCCCAATACCGACTGGCAGGACGCCATCTTCCGCCTGGCCCATTCCACACGTCACGCGCTCTCGGTAAGCGGCAAGACCCGCACCGTTTCGTACTATGTGGGTGCAAACTATCTCTATCGCCAGGGAACCATTATCAACAGCGATTATACCCGCTATTCCGCCCGCGCCAACGTGGACGGCCAGAAGGGCCGTTTCAAATTCGGAATGAGCATCAGTCCTTCTTATTCCGCGGAGCACTTTGTCGATGCGGAGGCCCAGTATAACGGCGACGGCGTCGTCGGCTCCGCCCTGATGGCTCCGCCCATCTTCCCGGTATATAACGACGACGGCTCCTACAACTGGCAGATGAACGGATACCTTCGCAAGCACCGTTGGGATACGCAGTGCAACGAGGTGCTGAATCCGGTCGCCCTTGCCACCGAGGTGAAGGATTTCCGGGAGAAGGTGAGCGTCATCGGCAATGCCTACGCTTCCATCGAATTCATCAAGGGACTGGAGTACAAGCTCACCCTCGGCGGCGACTACTATGGCTATGCCCGTGACTTCTACCGTCCGACCATCCTTCCGCTCCGGGGTAACAAATACATCGAGGTCACTTCCGACGCCCAGCTGGAAATCGATCCGACCCTTCCGCGCGCCACTGCGGTCCTGTCACAGCCCAGGGCCAATGCCTGGTCGTATCACTACTTCCACTGGAATATCGTCAACCAGCTGTCTTACAGCCACAAATGGGGCGACCATTTCCTGAGCGCCGTCGCGGTCTATGAGGCCGAGAAGAAGATCAACCGGACGATGAGCATCCAGGGTGACGGCACCGTAGGCGATGACAAGATCCAGACCACCAAGGGCGTGACCTATGACATCCAGGAGACGCTGAACAACAAGACTTCCTACGGCTTCGATTCCTGGCTGCTGCGTGCGCAGTATTCCTGGAAAGGACGCTATATGGTGTCGGCCTCGGTCCGCGGCGACCGTTGCTCCCGCTTCGGCAGCAACAACCGGCTGGGCGTGTTCCCCGCCGCTTCCATCGGCTGGCGCCTGAGCGACGAACCGTTCATGCAGAAGGCGGCCTGGCTCAACGACCTCAAGCTTCGCGCATCCGTAGGACAGACCGGCAACGCCCAGATTTCCAACTACGGATGGCTCGCCCTGTACGGAATGTCCCCCATCTATATGGGTGAAGGGAATTCCGTGGTCAATCAGGTGTATCCGAGCCAGATCCAGAACGCCGACCTCGGCTGGGAGAAGAACACCCAGTTCAACATCGGTCTTGACGCCTCCCTGTGGCAGGGACTCCTCGGCCTGACGGTGGATGCCTACTATTCCCGCACGACCGACATGCTCTTCGAGGTCGATGTCCCTTCCGCTTCCGGTTTCACCAAGTCCAACGTGAACATCGGATCGATGCAGAACAAGGGTATCGAACTGAGCCTGTCTTCCCGCAAGCACTTCGCTTCGGGCTTCTTCTATGAGGCCAACGCCAACTGGTCCCTCAACCGCAACAAGGTGCTCCATCTGGGCGATGAAGACGCTCCGCTCATCCGCAAGGATTCCTCCGAAAAAGGATTCTATATCACGGAAGTCGGCCAGCCCGTCGGCTGCTACTACCTGCTGGTGCAGGACGGGATCTTCCATAACCAGGAGGAACTCGACAGCTATCCGCACTTCGAGAGCACCCAGGTGGGTGATTTCCGTTTCGTCGATGTGGACGGAGACGGCGTGCTGGAAGCGGATGACGACCGTGCCATCGTGGGGAATTACATGCCGGACTTCTATTATGGCTTCGGCTTCACGCTCGGCTACAAGGGCTTCGACCTGAATGCGGCCTTCCAGGGCGTATATGGGAATGAGATCCTCAACCTCGAGCGTCGCTACCTCTGCAACATCGAAGGCTCCTCCAATATGATGAAACTCGCGCTGGAGCGTTTCCCATATGGAGAACTCAACCGCGCCACCCGCAAATCGACGGGCAACAACGGCGCCTCGATGTCCACGTTCCACCTGGAGGACGGCTCCTATCTGCGGCTCCAGAATCTCTCCATCGGCTACACCTTCCCCAAGAAGTGGATGGAAAGGATCAAAGTCTCCCGGTTGCGCTTGTATGTCCAGGTCAACAACCTCTTTACGCTGACCCGCTACACGGGCTACAACCCGGAGGTCAACCGCCGTCCTTCCGACGCGCTCCGTCCGGGCGAGGACTACTGCTCCTACCCGCTTTCCCGAACCTTCACCTTCGGTGTGAACCTTAATCTTTAGTCGCCATGAAAAAGATTCTTTATATTCTTTCACTGGGCTTCCTGATGGCCTGCGCCGTCTCGTGCAGCAACGATTTCTTCGGACAGTATCCGAGCAACAACGTGACCGAAGGCAACTTCTACCAGACCGAGGCGGATTTCAACCAGGGCGTCTATGCCTGCTATGCCAAGCTCAAGACGGAGATGGGTTTCTACAGAAGCGAGCTCTCCTACCGGGCCGACGAGGCCGATCTGGAGTCGATGGCCGTATCGACCCAGGACCGTTATGACCTGGACCACTTCCAGCAGAATTCCTCCAACCCGATTCTCTCTGCGGTCTGGAATGCCTGGTACAACGGCATTTACCGCTGCAACGATGTCCTTGACCATATCAAGACCACCAGTCTTTCTTCCGAAAAGATGGATCGGTACAAGGGAGAATGCCTGTTTATCCGCAGCTGGTACAACTTTATGCTGTACAAAGTGTTCGGCGGCGTCCCGATTATCAGCCGCGTGGTGTCGCCCGTGGAGGTCAAAGGGATTGCCCGCTGCACCGACAGCGAGATGCTGGAATGCCTCGAGACCGACCTCAAGGAAGCGATAAGACTGCTCCCTGCCACCCGTCCCGCCGAAAAGGCCCGGGTGTCGAAGATCGCCGCGCAGGCATTGCTGGGCAAGGTTTACCTCACCTATAAGATGTATCCGGAAGCCGAGGCGGTGCTCTCCGGGGCCCTGGCGGATTCCGGTTACGGACTGATGCCGACGACGGCCGCCGCATTCGACGTTTCCAACAAGATGAACAAAGAGATCATCTTCGCCCTCTGCTACAACAAGAGCAACAGCTTCGGACACGGCTACTGGTGGTCGTCCAATACCGGCGTGGAAGCCGACCGGAGGATCCCGACCCCCCAGAGCCGCGCACTCTTTGACGAAGCGAAGGACAACCGCTGGCCGCTCATCCACGATTTCATCAAGATCAGCAGTTCGGTCTATGCGATGCCAAAGTGGAACGATACCTACGATGCGACCTATACGGATCAGGTGGGCAATGACTTCCCGCTCATCCGTTATGCCGACGTCGTGCTCAGCTATGCCGAAGCCCTCGGCTTGGGCGGCAGGATTCCTGATGCGATCCCGTACCTGAACCAGACCCGTACACGGGCCGGTCTCGACCCGCTTCCCGACGGCCCCATGAGCGAGGAAGCCTTCCGGAAGGAGCTCTGCGACGAGCGCGGCCGCGAGTTTACGTATGAGGGACAGCGCTGGTTCGACCTCGTCCGGCTGGGACTGGCCGTGGACTATTTCCATTCGCTGGGCTACGCCATCGACGAGCATGAACTGATCTTCCCGATTCCCAATGACCAGATTGAAATCTACAACAATACCCAGGTTCTCTGGCAGAATCCCGGATATTAATACCCAAGCATTATGAAAAGATTATTCAACGCGATATTGACTGCGGCCATCGTCCTTACGACCGTGGCATCCTGCTGGCAGGAACCCGTATATGAGGCCGGAGCATCCCGTCATCAGGTCACCGACCTGAAGGCCGTGCCCGGAGACGGGGAGGTAACCCTCTCGTGGTCGCTTCCCCAGGGGTGGGAGGCCACCGAATTCATCATTTCCTATACGGATGCCGAGATGGGGAAGGTCTCCTTCCATACCGGCGGACCCGTTACGACCTACAAGGTGACCGGGCTCAAGAACCTGATATCCTACATCTTCAACGTACAGGCCGTGTACGGGGATAAGATCTCGGGCGCCGTTTCCGTGTCGGCCAAGCCCGTTTCCACCCGTTTCCCGGTGACCGGCCTGATGGCCGATGCCGAGAGCGGAAAGGTGACCCTGTACTGGACCCGCCCCGACTCCGATCAGCTGACGGGTTATGTTATTACCTATCAGAAAGAAGACGAGGATACTCCTGTGACGGTGACGGTTTCAGACCCTGCGGCCGTTTCGTATGTCATCGAGGGGCTGACGGACGATGTGAACTATGTGTTCACCGTCGTGGCGCAGTACACCAACGGTGATTCCGATCCGGTCGAGATCAAGGCGATGCCCGCCCTGGCCGTGCCTTACATCCTGGAGAGCGAGAAGACGGCCGTCGGACTGCCCGTGAAGGCGACTTTCAACCGGTCGGCCTTCGAACAGGCGGACAATGTGACGTGGACCCTCCCCGGCGGCGAAGTGCTGGAAGGGGATGAGGTGAAGATCCGTCTGATGTCCGCCGGCGACCAGACGGTCGTGCTCGGCGCCCGGGTCAACGGAATCAACAAGAGCTGGAACGTTGTACTCCATGTGCGCGAATACGTCATCGAGGATACGGACTTCGTCTGCGAAGGAACCAACTACAACGGATTCAAGGGCAGCTGCCCGATGTTCTCCCCGGACGGGAAGACGGTCTATAACCTGACGTTCAGCAAGATCTCCAACCTGATGGCCTATGACATCCTGAGCGGGGAAAAGAAGTGGACCTACAGCGTGAACCACGGTTCTTACAACGGCTTCACGGTCAATCCGGTCACCGGCGACATCTACTTCGGTACCACGACGGCGGGCGACTTCTTCGCCGTCACGCCCGACGGGACGCTGAAATGGCAGTTCACGGAAGCCGGATCGATGCAGAGCGCCAGCCCTGCCGTCAGTGCGGACGGCAATACAGTCTATCTCATCGATGCATCGGGCAATACGTTCGCCCTCGATGCGGCCACCGGCACCAAGAAGTGGAGTGTGGCCCTCGAAAAGAAGGGCGGCGGAATGCTGGTGAACGGAAACGACCTGGTGATTCTCCTCAACGGGACGGACAAGACCATCGTCTGGCTGAAGGCGGATACCGGCGAGGAAATCGTAAGCTACGGCCAGGCGGCGCTGGGTTCGGATATCAGCGGCGGATTCGCCATTTCCCCGGACAAGCGGTATGCCTACTATGGCCACGCGGGCGGACAGGCCTCCAAGATCGACCTGCAGGAGCGGAAGATTGTCGTGGACTGCAAGGCGGTCTCGACCTCGACGAAGCCCAACCTCTGGGGCCTCGTCACTTCCCCGAACGGCGATGTCATGTGCCCGAGCAAGGACGGAAACTGCTATCTGCTCGATCCGGAGACGCTGGAGATCAAGGCGACATTCGAGTCCGGCAAGGGCAACAATGCCTTCAACTATGCCCGCGCGTGCTCCGATACGGACGGCAATTTCTACATTTCCTCCGGTCAGGTGAAGAATGTGAACTATACGCTCGGACCGGACCTGACCGTCAAGGACTCCTTCTCCGTGGGTGGAGACGCCGACAAACAGATGGGCGGCAACAACTATCTGGACGGCATCCTCTATGCGGCCTACATCGGCAAGAGCCAGGAAAACGGCCTGTTTATCGGTAAGTATGTCGGCGGCGAACGCTATCACGCCTATGGCGTCGATATTTGCGGAAGCTGCAGCCTTAAATAGCCCGTCGGGCCGTGAATAAATTCTGGATTGCACTGATCGCGTTTTGTATGACGGCGTGTTCCCCCGCTTCTTCTGCCGCAGGCAAGGCCGCGCTTCGCGTTGGCGTCAGCCTGTGGGAATACGCGGCTCCTTCCTATGCCCGTGTACGGCATCTGTGGGGAAGCGGGGAGAAGGCCGTCGGGGTGAGCACGGGCGGCGAATGCCGGACCGTTCCCGTTGTCGGCGAAAATGTTTACGCGGCCACCTGCCTGGTCGAGGTGGCCGGGCCGCTGTCTGCGGTGCAGGTCTTCGGCCGGTATCCGGCGGATGCGGCTGCCACCTGGAAGGACGGGAAGATATCCTGTGTCATCCCGACCCTGCAGGACGGCACCTTGCTGCCGCTCGCGGCCGGTGTGACCCGGCCGGGGGCGGTGGCGTCAGGGACGGGTTCCCTTGTCCTGAATCCGCTCTACCGGGTGGTGCCCGTGTCGCTGCAGCGGCTGCCGCAGGCGGTCCGTGCCCTGACGCTCCGACCGGGCGGAGAGAAAACCTGTGCCGGCGCCTGTATTTACGACCCGGCGGAAGAGACAGTCCTGGCGGCGGAATCCACCGTGCGGGTCCTGCTGGATCCTCCGCAGACGGGAGGCATCATACCCGTGATGGTGGCCGACACCGATTATCCTGACGGCTTCTCCGTCACGGTGGAGACCGTTTCGGGCGAAACCGTGGAGATCCCCGAGCTCGCCTCGTTCGAAGAACTCGTCAACACGCCTTATACCCTCGGGACCTCCCTCGCCATCAATTCCTCCCAGACCCTGGCGCAGTTGAAGCGGATCAAGGATGCCGGCATCGAGTGGGTGGAGGTGACCTGCAATTCGTTCCAGCGGAACATTCCCGAAGCGGAGTGGGAAACCCGCGCCGAGAATATCCGGAAACTGATCAGTCAGCTGGGTCTCAAGGTCTGGTCGTGCCACCTGCCGTACAGCAAGACGCTGGACATCTCCCTGCCCGATGAGGAGCAGCGCGCGGAGAGCATAGCCATCCAGAAGCGGATGATCCGTCTCTGCGGGGAGAAATTCCATCCCCAGCGGCTCATCCTGCACCCGAGCAGCGAACCGATCGGGGACGCCGACCGGGCCGGCCGCCTCGCGAACGCCCGGGCCTCCATCGGCGAACTGCTTCCCGTGGCGCGGGAAATCGGGGCGGTACTCTGCATCGAGAACCTGCCCCGCACCTGCCTGGGCCGCGTGACCTCCGAGATGCTGTACCTGCTGGAGCCCTATCCCGACCTGCGGGTGTGCTTCGATACCAATCACCTCCTCCTGGAAACCCACGAACAGTATTTCCGCGACCTGGGCGACCGGATCGGGACCGTCCACGTGTCGGACTATGACCGCGTTGACGAGCGCCACGCCCTGCCCGGAGATGGCGTCATCGACTGGCCCGCCTTCCACTATATGCTGCGCTCAAGCGGCTATGACGGCATCTTTATGTTTGAAGTCAAGTCAGCGGCCGGAACGCCCGCCCAGTTGACAGAACGCTATAATAACGTTATTTTTGCAAAATAATTATGCGAAGCAGAAGAATGAATTGTTTGCTGTCGGTTTTGTTGGTTTTCTCTGTCCTGGCCTGCCACAAGGATCCGGGCGCGTCGTCCGCGGCCGTTACCAAGACGACCGTGACCTTCGCCACCGACCGGTATGTGAACGGCTCCCTCAAGCCCTTCGCCCTTGCAGCGGGTGACAAGGTTACGCTGATGCATCCGGCGTCGGGTGAAGTGAGCACGGCAACCCCGATTACCCCCGGGACGGCGGCTTCCTCCTTCCTATTCAACCTGACGAAACCCGCCAAGGGCGATGTCGTGGTAGGATACTGGCCTTTCGGCGAGAAAGTCACCGCCGCGGGATCCGCCATAACCTTTTCCTTCCCTTCGCAGCAGAATGGAACGGACCGGAAATCTTTCTATCTGGGATCGATGCGCTGCAGCGGTGCGAGCGAGCACTTTATGACGCTCAGACCGATGTCTTCCCTGGTGCTGGCTCAGGTCCAGAAGGGCGCATACACCGTCAAGACGGCGGTCCTGACGGCTCCAGGCATCGCGGGTACGATGACATACGATCCGGCCACCGGCAGTATGAAGGGGAGCGCGGATGCCATTACCGTCACGCTGGCTTCGCCGCTCGACTGCAGTTCCGAGGCGCAGGTAGTCCCTGTCTTAGTGCCGCCAATGACCCTTCCGGAGGGTTTTACGATTACGTTTACCCTGTCGGACGGCAATACTTCGAAATTCTCCACGACGGAGCGCGTGACCTTCGAGCCGGGCGGAACCTACAGCACCGACCCGGCCAGCAGCGGCCGCCAGCTCCTTGCCTGTGGCAGCGGGAAAGTGTATCTGATCGATGAGAAAATCGCATCGGCGGCCGGGACGTACGAGTCCGCTCTCCTCTGGACCTGGACGGCCAGCGCACACAGTTCCGAGGTGGGGCAGACGCTCCGTGCCGATGACCATATCGACGACTGCAAGCCGGTGGACGGCAACAAGAACATTCTCCTTACGAGTTCCCACGGCTGGGCCGCCCTCGTGGATCTAGCTACCGGGAAGGTCCTCTGGTCGGCGACCGGCATTACGAACGCGCATTCAGCCGAGGTGCTGCCCGGCGGCCTGATCGCCGTGGCCGTTTCGACCGGTGTGGATGCCGTCAAGCTGTACAGCCGCAAGACTTCCAACGTGGAGATCGGATCCTATCCGCTGAATTCGGCGCACGGCGTGGTCTGGAGCGACAAGACACAGCGTTTGTATGCCATCGGCGGTACAACCCTCCAGATCTATCAGTTGCTGAATGCCGATACGTCGGCGCCGTCCCTGAAGCTGGAGCGGACCGTCGCCACCGGCGGTTATGTGAGCGGCCTTCACGATATGACGGCCGTGGACGAGAACACGCTGGTGCTCGCGGGCAACAAGGCCGCCCTGCTGAACCTGACTACCCTGCAGTTTACCCAGCTGACGCATTTCAACGGCTTCGCCGGGATCAAGTCGCTCAATTACAACCCTTCTACCGGCGAGGCGTACTATACTTACGGCTGGGAGGGACATTCCGAAGGGTCTTACGACTGGTCGACGCATACCATCCGCTACACCAATGACGTCTTTGCCAATGATGGCGGCGTTGACAAGAAGACCATCAAGGTAAGCGACATCAATATGTACAAAGCCAGGGTCTTCCGCTGGTAGACGTCCCAACGAGGGGTCAGCGGTTCGCCCAGAATTCCTTCACCTTGCTCCACTCGTAGTAGCAGCCAGTGAGGGGCTTGAGTCCGTGGATGAGGGTTTCCTTTTCGTTGAGGAGGAATTTGACGAGGACGGGTGCCTTCCAGGGGAATGGCCGGCTGATAGGCCATGTGATGTTCTCCAAGGCGGAACTGGAGCTGCCAGATGGTACGCGCAAGAGGAGTGGGATTTCTTTGCATGGAAGGCAATATCGACTTTTACAAGCACGCAGGTTTCTCGCTTGCAAGCAGCTTTGGCATCCACTATCCCGACTTCCCAAAGGATGATCCGGTTCCCTTCTTCCTGGCGCAGGAGCTGATTCCCGGCTGGCTTAAAGCCAATGGCATAGATGAAGCAACTTATTGTCCGCCCAAGGGTTATTTCGTTGCCGATGAGAATCCGGAAGCCTTTGAAGCTTACGATGTCACCTTCCCTCCGAAAGAGAAACTACGCCTTCCCGGGCAACTATAAGAGTAATAGTGACCGTAATCAGAACAATACGACCGGAGGAAAGACCGCTGTTGGAAGACTTCCTATACGAAGCCATCTTTGTTCCGGAGGGCATGGCCGCGGTGGTGGGGAAGGTGGAGTTTTAGGGCCCACACCTTCACCATTGAAAGTGTTCTCCAAGGGTCTGAGAAGCCATTTTGGCGGGGATGGTGTCGGGGATAATTTTCCACCTTCCCCACTTTTTGTGCCACCGAAACAAAATAACCGCCTTGTTTGTATCTACAAAGCGGTTATTCTGTGCCTCGGATGAGACTCGAACTCACACGGACATTGCTGCCCAAGGGATTTTCTTGCTGCTATGGCTTTCGCCACCGGGGGCAAATGCCTGCCCGTTCGTAGTCTGGACTATTCCTTCACCATAGAGCGTGGCTCTTTAGGCGTGCCGTGTCTAGTCTCTGCACCTTCCTCTTTTCAGAGGCTTGGCTCAAGATTGCCATCAGCATTACCTGTTAAGGTTTCCTTGAATTTACGGCATTCTACATCTCCCTTTTCAGGAAGTGCACTCAAATATGTATAAGTCCCTCGTGTCTACCATTCCACCACCAAGGCTTTGAAGCCGGATGAGGCCGGGGCCGCCGGTT
>Ga0247609_10005334_pt1 | contig 12652 bp, 17 predicted proteins | sample 172DNAGHGlowgp2_FD_193487 | JGI IMG/M metagenome (GOLD analysis project Ga0247609, IMG submission 193487) | Sheep rumen microbial communities from Palmerston North, Manawatu-Wanganui, New Zealand - 1728 DNA GHGlow gp2 | ecosystem: Host-associated > Mammals > Digestive system > Stomach > Rumen ... | reverse complement strand
GGCGAAGAATTTACCGCACTTCCCACATACTACACCAGAGACAGATACCTTGCTTACCTTGATATGGGTGCGGATATCATTGTGGCACATCATCCTCATGTTCCGATGAACTATGAAACCGTAGGAGATAAGATTATCTTTTATTCGCTCGGCAATTTCATCTTTGATACTCCTTATCAGAGATCGCAGTTTAATACCGAGTCCGGATTGTTTGTAAAACTCAATTTCTCGGAAGGGTCCTTTGATTTTGAACCCTTCGGAATCAGGATTGACCGCGAGAACGAACGAGTTGTCAAAGGCGACTTGCCGGCTATTTTCACAGATGTTCAAAAGGACGAATACGAAAAGCTCGCACCTCTCGCAGCAAAAATGTTTATTGAAAATACCAAAAGACAGCTTCGTTTCTTAAAACCCGAGCAGTTTGAAAACGCAACCGAAGAAGAATTCTACAATAACTTTTATGAACCTCTTAGAAGCGGACGAGTTCCGGGAGAAACACTTGATTTTCAGATAATTTACCCATTATCGCTTAAGGCGGACGAGGGAGCGTGGAAAGAAAGCAGCCTTGAAGGCGTTAAGGATTTTATCTTAAAACAGCTACCCTGAACCAAATCTTTTCCCCGCAGGAAAATGACGAATCCTTATAAATAATTTGTTTAGTGATATATTTTCAGGATAAAAAATGAACGACAGAACCGATTGGATAAATGCAAAAAATGAATTAATGGAAGCACTGACCGAACTTGGTTTTCCCGAAAGACTGGGTGAAGAAATCATCAAAAACCTCGGCAGTCCGAAGGCCATCAGGCGAATGACTTCCTATTTAACTTACGTAAAACCCAAAACCGCAGAGCTTGTAGTCGATGAAATGCTGGCAATCTGCAGTGACATAAATGCCTGGAAAGACAAAAAAGCCAGCGAAGAAGCCAATGCGGCTTACAATGACTGGCTTAACAGAAAATAAGATTTATTCTTCTTTTTTCATTTGTTCGTAAAAAGCTTTATATCTGTATACTGTTCGCTCGCTAAGGTTCTTGCTTTTAGCAATTTCAATTACAGTCATTCCACTCTCATAACAAGATACAAAATCATTATAAATTGACATCCATTTTTCGTTATGTTTTTGTCTGCCGCTTATCTTTCTGTTTTTATAATACTCCAGTTCTTTTTTTAAGGCTTCGTTTTCTTTTTCCAATTTTTCTATTCTTTTTATTGCTTCTTCTATATTATTGTATTTTTTCATATTATATTCATCCTTGTTTTAATTCATTTTCAACTGCATTTTCTATAAAACGATTAAGTGAAATTCCCATTTCCCCAGCTTTAAGCGCTGCCTCCTGATGAATCTGCGGTGTTAAACGAAGATTAAGTTTACCGGAATATGGTTTTTCCGGAGAAACACCGTCTTCCCTGCACCATTCCAGATAATCCTCTACAGAATTTTTAAATTCCGTTTCCAATTCTTTTACTGAAGTACCCGAAAAAGTTATTACTGTTCTTGTATTAATAACCATTCCTGTGAAAATGTTATTGTCTTCATCAAATTCAATTTTTGCCACATAACCTTTGTATGTCATATTTTTACACCTGCATTACATAAAAACTTCCTCACAGACACAATCGCTCCCTTATCAGTATTCTTTTCAGGGTGGGGTCTGTGAAATACAGCTCTTTCTCCATTTAATTCAACTCTTATTCGCGAACCGTTTCCTTCAGATATTTTGGCACCTAAAGCCATAAACAAGGATTCAATATCGGACCATGTTATATCTGATTTCACAGGATTACTGAATATATCTGTGTAAATTTTTATTTGTTTATTATTCATATGGTACTACCTCATGGTACTAATGTCAAGTGTTTTACTGTCACTGTCATCCTGTCACTATTATATATTTTTATTTTGTTACTGTCAAATTGACATTGTCTGTAATTTGCTTTGGTTAATACCGGAATATTTGCAAAGGTCACTTGTCATTTGGTTGCGAAAGATTTTCATCAATGATATTATTACGGTGGTTGAAAAAATTTTAGAAATAAACAAATTATGGCTCACACAGATTCAGTCAATCCGGACATGATTCCGGTAGTTGAAAACAAATTCATATTAACAAAAGCGATGAACCGCAGATATGCGAGAGTCACTTACGGAAGATATCATCTTAAGTGGCAGCGAATTACTTTCCTTGTTTCGATTCTTCTTTTTGCAGTCGGTTTTGTTTTTGTATTTTTACATCTTTTAATTCCGTTTGTAATCTTTATCCTTTTAGGACTCTATGTTTTCTTTATGTCCTGGTTCGGATATCTTTATCAGGCGGCGGTCAACTACAGTCAGATGAAACTCTACTGCGGCACTCCGGTTGAAATGCATGTAATCTTTTATCCGAAATTCTTCAGAGTCGTGGGAAGCAAAGCCAATTACGATTTTCTCTATACTCAGATAACGGATATCATCGAACTTGAGGAAATGACAATTCTTACCGTATCGGGACAGGGAATCATCACCCACGGTCAGGTTATCGACAAAAGAGCCTTTTCTCCCGAAGAACTGGTAAAATTCCAAAAACTGATTTACAAAAAACTGATATAAAAAAAGAGCCAGAGGAAATTTCCTTTGGCTCAAATTTTTAATCCAAAATATTTTGTTGTCTGTACGGATTGCCGTCTTCGGCGTTAAATCCCATTAAGAGGTATTTTTCCGGAACATAATCTTTTATGTCCAAATCCAGGAAGTAATTGCAGAACCATATTCCGACATATGTGATTTTGCCCGATTCTTCTTCATTCTCCGGAATCATCGCATAAACAAAACCATGATAAGTGTCAGAATTCATTGCAATTAAATCATATCCGGAGGGCTCATCCGAAACACTGTAAATATCTTTATATTCTTCGATTCCCAGGTTTTCAAGACGCGTTATTTCTTTATTATATTCATCCTCGTCATAATCTATCGTTAAATAAGTTACATACTGCGCATCAAAGGGGTTGTAATAAACGAACTTAAACTCCTCAACCTTTGAAGTATCTTCTATCTCCTCGGGGAATATCTCAAACATCTCTCCGTTACAGGTCTGATATGTTCCACCGGGCTCGGGATTATGTATGTATTCGTTATATTCTGCCACATCTTCGTACACTTTGATTTTCGCCGTATAAAAGAGCAGAGCAAACAATCCTATTATGAGGTATACACTTAAAATCCACAACACACTCACCGTCAGAATTACACCCGTAACCACGATTATAACCGTCATCAGTACTTTATTGTTGGTGATTTTTCGTAAAAGACCCGTTACATATAAAGTAGTAACGGACATGATTACAAGTACCGCCAATGATGCCAGTAAGGCAAGCGTTCTTTCAACCGAAAGATTTTCGGGTCTGTTATATCCCACGGTTTGAAGCATTATCGCCAGGAATGAAATTACCACTCCGATTATCGATATTACCTGTATAACTCTTAAAAGTTTTCCTTTTTCATTATGTGCGTAGTCCGCCATTTTGTCGGCTACATCTTTGATTTCCTTATCCATCATCTCGCTTTTTCTTTCTCCTTCAATTATTTCTCTTACGTCAACATCATAAAAATCCGCTATCTCGGTCAGCAAAGAAATATCAGGCATATTTCTGCCGGTCTCCCATCTGGAAACGGTTCTGGAGCTTACATTAAATTTCTCTGCAACCTGTTCCTGCGTCATTTGTTTTTTGGTTCTGAGTTCTTTTAGAAACTCTCCTGTTTTTTTCTGATCCAAGGATTTTTCCTCCTTTCATGACGTAATTGTAAATTTCTGCCGGATTTTTTAACACGACACAAAGCGAGAAATGCCGTATTTTCATACCCGGACACATATGTCCTGTCATTTTAAAACAGAAACGCCCATCTCTGGGCGTTTACTTTTCACCGTCCGCGATGCGATTCGAACGCACGACCCCTCGCTTAGGAGGCGAGTGCTCTATCCAGCTGAGCTACGTGGACTTAAAAAATTATAAAATATTTACACGGCCCTGCAGCCAGACGGTTCCCTTGAAACGGAAACCAATCTGGGGCTCGCCGAATAAATCTTTTTCATTGATGCAGATTGTTAACACCACACCTTTTACCGAAACTTTCAAAACATAAACGTTTTCATCGCTGACCACGTTTTTGACGGTTTTGAAATCAACTATTTCCCCGAGAACCGAATACAAATCACATTCGGCGCCGCAGGGGATAAAAGACGAATCAACCACGGTATAAATATCCATCGATTCAACAAATACCTGCTCGGAAACAGTTACATTTGTTAAAATATCGTCATATCTTACCGTTGCGAACGCATTATGATCGCCGTCGTTTGCCTTGTTTAAAAGATTGACTCTTTTTTTGTTAAACTCCTTGGCATCTTCTCTCTGCGCATCATTCTTTTTTATGGGCAGAATCACATTTCCCGCAATGGATAATCCGGAAACTGCAACCGAACATTTGATGGTTTTAAGATTTTTCTTCTTGAAGAGCTCATCCACGTTTTGAACATAAAAGAAAATGTTCTCTCCGAGATTTAAATCTTCATATACTCCGAGGAATTCTTCGCCGCTTATCTTTTTTTCAAACGAAACGTACTCGTGCTCGATGAATTCGTCGCTTCTGAAATACGGAAAAACCGTATCCCTGTGAATATTGCCTTTTGAGTCTTTTATGATTCTGGCGCAGATACCGATATTCTCGCCACAATCAAGATTTTTGTCGAGGATCAGATATTTTGCCTGCAAATTGTCGGCAATCGCAGAGCCTTCCGGGCGAAAGATAATGTCTTCCACCATTTTTTCGTATTCCTGTATTGAGAAATTGTTCAAAAAGCCTATGGCTCTGAAATATCTGTTCATAATTATCTGATCTCGGTCATTCCACCCATGTAAGGACGAAGTACTTCGGGAATTCTAACCGAACCATCGGCCTGAAGGTTGTTTTCAAGGAATGCGATGAGCATTCTGGGAGGAGCAACTACTGTGTTGTTTAATGTATGTGCAAAGTACTTGGAACCGTCTTTGCCGTTTACTCTGATTTTAAGTCTTCTTGCCTGAGCATCGCCTAAGTTCGAGCAGCTTCCGACTTCGAAGTACTTCTGCTGTCTGGGCGACCATGCTTCAACGTCGAACGATTTAACCTTAAGGTCTGCCAAATCACCCGAGCAGCACTCAAGAGTTCTGACGGGAATATCCATCGTTCTGAAAAGATCAACTGTGTTCTGCCATAATTTGTCGAACCACATCTTGGAATCATTCGGATGGCAGACTACAATCATTTCCTGTTTTTCGAACTGGTGAATTCTGTAAACGCCTCTTTCCTCGATGCCGTGAGCGCCTTTTTCTTTTCTGAAGCAGGGCGAGTAGCTTGTTAAGGTCTTGGGAAGTTCTTCCTCGGGAATGATTGTATCGATAAACTTACCGATCATCGAATGCTCCGAAGTACCTATAAGATAAAGATCTTCACCTTCAATCTTGTACATCATGGCATCCATTTCGGCGAAGCTCATAACGCCTGTAACTACATTGCTTCTGATCATAAAAGGAGGTACGCAGTATGTAAATCCTCTGTTGATCATAAAATCTCTTGCGTAAGAAATAACTGCCGAGTGAAGTCTTGCGATGTCACCCTGAAGATAGTAGAAACCGTTTCCTGCTACTTTTCTTGCAGAATCAAGGTCGATTCCGTTGAATCTTTCCATGATTTCCGTATGATAAGGAATTTCAAAATCGGGAACTACGGGATTGCCGTATTTTGTAACTTCCACATTTTCTGTATCATCTTTACCGATGGGAACCGAAGGATCAATGATGTTGGGAATTACCATCATAATCTTGGTGGTCTCTTCCTCGAGTTCCTTCTGCTTAACATCAAGTTCTTCGAGCTTCTTTGCATTTTCCGCAACCTGTTTCTTAACTTCTTCGGCTTCTTCTTTTTTGCCCTGAGCCATCAGTGCGCCGATCTGCTTTGAAATGGCATTTCTGCTTGCCTTGAGGTTATCTGCTTCCTGCTGAGTTTTTCTTCTCTGCTCGTCAAGCTCGATTACCTTGTCTACAAGGGGAAGCTTGTCAAACTGGAACTTGTTTTCGATGTTTTTCTTAACTACTTCAGGATTTTCTCTTAAAAACTTAATGTCTATCATTTTTATAACTCCTTATAAATTATAAATTATTTTTTAACCCAAAACTTCGGCTGCTCTTCACCACCTGCTTCCTGTTCTGAAGGTGCCGAAAGGGTTTTTCCGCTTGTATATCCACTGAACTGATTAAATGCCTCGTTGTCGGTTGCAGAATTAGTGCCGTAACCGGTGCCGTCCCATTGAGGGTTCGTCTGCTGCGCACCTCGGTTTTCGGCATTTTGCGCTTCCTGTTTTTCGTAGTAACTGTAAGGACTTCCGCTGTATCCTGTATCGGCATTGTTTGCAGAATTATTGCCGTAATATCTGCTGATTGCATCGTCCCTGCTTAAATAATCATCCGAGTAATCTTCCTTGGTTCTGAATGCTTTTATTATTCCAAACCATAATGCTATCGAAATAAGTCCGCATGCAACCATTATAATGAGGAAGATTAAGTTGTTTTTCTTGTCTGTCTGAAAGACCATCAACGGAATCACAGCCGAATTAATCTCTTCACTTGAAAAACCTGCTTCTCTCAATGTTTGTTCAAGATAAGATTTTTGCGTGGAATTTATTTTTTTTAATACACCTTCTATATGAGCGGATTTTCCGTTACCGGGGTTTGCCAGACTTTCCCATCTGTCAAAATCACCGTTATATACCTTTGTTGACATCATATAGTAATAACTGTACTCGCCGTCCCATTTCGCATAATCGGTGATAACATAGTCCCTGGACTCTTCATAACCGCCGTTTCTCTGGGTGTACATAAAATAACCGGGCGAATATTGGATATCACCGACAACATGATCTCCGGCTTTCAGACTGCTCCAGTCAAAAGAAGTATCGGAAATATTAATCGGCGTTTTTTTCAGGCTTAAAGTGTTAGTTACAAACATCCATCCCACAATTACTGTTATAATTGTCAGAGCAATTGCGATAATAATTGCCTTAAAACTTCTCAAGAAATCGTTTGTCATTATTTTCCCCCCACTATTTTGTTTATCAGTCTTTGTCGGACTCTACATTGTCAGGAAGTGCTTTTGCAATTTTCATCTTCCTTCTTGTAGCCTTATCTACTGCAAGCTGTTCCTCTTCACCTAAAACGATATCGCACTTTCCGTTTTTGATCTTCTTTGAATAACAGAAGCATCCGGAAGTGTTGTGAATTGAATTTATAAGAATACCGGTATCGTTTTCATCTAGTAGCACCAGACAGAAGCTTAATTTTCCGCCCATTTCCTTGAAAGCGTCATATTTTACGAGGCCGACTTTCTGGAATGCCGACTGATGCTTTGCGTAGAGTTCTTTTATTTCCCTGGAATGCTTGATGCCAAGCTTTCTAAGTGAATCCTGTTCCTCGCACATCTGGAAAATCTTTTCTTCCAGGCTGTCGGCTGTGGAGCCCTTCATGAATTTTTTATATGCTATTCTGAATTTGATGTTTTCATAAATGATATATCCCACACCGATGATTAAAACAATCAAGAGGATAAAAAGTATCAGAAACAGGTACCCGATATCTAAATTGCCGAGTCCTATCTTATTTAAAAATGCGCTTTCCATCAATTACCTCATTGCCATGTTATGTAAACCACGACACTTTTTTATTTAATACATTCGATAATTCTTTCGAAATCGTCGTTTGAATAAAAATCTATTTCGATTTTTCCGGCTCCGTTCTCTTTAAGCGAGATATTAACTTTGGTTCCGAGTTTTTCTTTTAATTTGTTTTCGTATTCCTTGTATGCTATGGAAATCTGCTCGTCTTTTTTGGCTTTCGCTTTCTTTTCTTTGCCGATATTTCTGACGAGTTTTTCGATTTCTCTTACACTCATCTTCTGGTCGAATGCCTGCTGGGCAAGTTCGGTCTGAACCTGAGCATTTTCAATTCCGAGTAATGCTCTCGCATGTCCTTCGGAAATCATTTCATCGATTACCATCTGCTGAACTTCAGGGCAGAGCTTTAAAAGTCTCATCGTATTTGTGATTGCCGTACGGCTCTTTGAAACCTTATCGGCTACTTCGTCTTGCTTAAGATTAAAATCCTCAATCAGTCTTTTATAAGCCTGAGCTTCTTCGATGGGATTTAAATCCTCTCTCTGGATATTTTCAATGAGAGCAATCTCTACGATTTCCTGTTCGGTAAGATCCTTAATAATGATAGGGACTTCGGTAAGACCTGCTATATTTGCGGCTCTCCATCTTCTCTCACCTGCAATTATTTCATAGTAAGACTTTCTGTCCTGAACAATCAGAGGTTCAATGATTCCGTGTTCTTTAATGGAATCTGCGAGTTCGTTTAACGCATCTTCATTAAAGTTTTTACGAGGCTGGTTACGGTTGGGCTCAACCTTGGAGATGTTCATCATGACAATGCTGTTTTTGTATTTTTCACTTACAGCTGTATCGTCTTTAGCTTTGATGAGTAAATCAACTCCTCTTTTTTTATTCAAACCCTTTTCTTTTACAGCACCCTTGGTTGTGCTTTTGTTAAGACCGGCCATACTGTCTTACCCCCTAAAATATACTTTCAAAATTATACTATAATTTCTTTTATTTTGCATTACTATTTTACTGTGTAAACATGATTTGGTTTCATGTAAAACAGGATTCTTTATCTAATTCTTAACAACTCATCTGCAAGTTTAAGATAACTCTCGGCTCCTGCGGATTTGGGATCGTAATCAATAATCGGCTTTCCGTAACTGGGAGCTTCCGCAAGTCTTACATTTCTCGGAATAGTTGTCTCGAATATTCTCTCTTCCAAAGCTTCCTTGACTGAATCAACTACGTCCTGAGAAAGATTTGTTCTGGAATCATACATGGTAAATACAACACCTTCCATTGTAAGAACAGGGTTGAGTCTTTCTTTTACGAGGTTGACCGTATGGATTAACTGGCTTAATCCTTCCATTGCGTAGAACTCGCACTGGATGGGAACCAGTACACTTTCTGCAGTGGTCATTGCATTAACGGTAAGCATGGAAAGCGAAGGAGGGCAGTCGATGAAAATATAATCGTACTGATCCTTTATCCAGTCTACTTCGTTCTTTAAAACAAATTCCTTTTTGTCTATATCCATTAAATCAATCTCTGCTCCTGCCAGATTTACATTTGCGGGAATAATCGACAGATTCTCATACACATCGGGAATGATACATTGCTTTATAGGGCTTTCTCCGAGGATCAGTTCATAAACTGTATTGTCGAGTTCATTCTTATCTATACCGAATCCGCTGGTAGCATTTCCCTGAGGATCTATGTCTATCAAAAGTACTTTCTTTCCTTTTTTAGCAACAGCAGCTGCCAGGTTAATGGCTGTTGTGGTCTTTCCTACTCCGCCTTTTTGATTGGCTATGGCTATAACTCTGCCCATATTAATCTCCTTTTCCCCTTTTTTTGTCTTTTCAAAAAGTGGTTTCACGTTAAACTTTTTGTCGGCTTATTCATAATAACATTATTGGAATTCTTTATCTATATAAAATACTTCCAATTTTCATTTTTATTTTCTTTTATAATGGTGCTTTTTTACTCCTGTCCCTGTCCTCAATTATGTGAAGAGGATTCGTTGCAGACAGTATTTCTTCAATTCTCTCCGGTATAAAAGAGGGTTTGATGTTTGATTTCTTTATCTCATCCATGCTTAACCAGACGAGTTTTTCGCCTTCATCGTTTTCCTTTCTGAGACCGTTTATATCTTCAACTTTCATCCTGTAGTAGAATTCCAGGACATGACAATCCTTTCCTTCTATAACCCCGCCTTTTCCGTCAAAGAAATTCTCACAGACAACGCATAGATTTTCGGCTTTCGCTTTGATTCCCGATTCTTCCAACACTTCTCTTTCTATGCATTCGCCCGATGTTTCCCCGATATGTACCGCTCCGCCTATCATATAATAATAGTCGCCGAAGGCAGAATCTATGAAAAGATATTTCCCCTCATGTTCTACAAATGCTCCTGTTCTGTATCTGAACCAGTTATTACTGTTTTGTATTGAAATATCCTCAGTCATGTTTTTCTCCTTCAAAAAATTATTTATGCACTAAATATAGATGTAATTAAATCTTTTGTTTCACATGAAACATACTAGATATATACTAGACTATTATTTGTTTCACGATTCTTTATCAAAATATTGTATAAAAATGTTTCACGTGAAACATTATATAGTCAAATGTCTTTCAGGTCTCAAAAAATGTTTCACGTGAAACAACTATATATAGATATTGTTTTTACTGAACCTATTTCAACATATAGATTTATACGCCTTAATATTCTGTCTTTATCGATTCAAGATGATAGGTTTCCCTGAAAATTTCTTCGTCCTTCGAACTCTTTATGAGCATGACTTCCGTAAAATGCCCGTCCGAATAATTCTTAAAGCCGGCCACCTTTTCGCCGGTACATATGGAACTGCGAATCACAGCATACTGTTTATTGGGATCATATTCTATATTAATATCAGACTTTTTCTTTATTCCAAACATACAGAACGTCTCCTTTTATAAATACAGATCTCCAAAAAAATATTAAACATAGACGTTTTTAGAATTACAATTTTGCAATCAGGATTTCTTTAACTTCATCGTGATCGCTGCCTCTTGAGTTCTACCAAATGCATATGGTTATCACTTTTTTCATCCTCTATTAAGTACTTGTTCATTTCCGCGAGCTTCGGAACATCACATGCACTGCACAAAATAATCTTCATTCATTAACTCCAAATAATAATTTACTTCATTCTAACACAGTCGTGATTTTAAAAAAATATATAAGAAATAATAAATGGATAGTAATAAGACTATATATAGATATACTCAAAAAATGTTTCACACGAAAAGTCAAAATGTAGTGGATAATTGTTTCACGTGAAACATTATATAGATAAAACTGCATTTCTCCGAAAAAATGTTTCACGTGAAACACTATATGTAGATTACTAAGAAAAATTAAGATCCGAAAATAAACTCATCTTTAAGAATTTCAAGTTCCAAAACCCCGGTTTCTTCCCCATTGCATTCACAAACAGAATCTTCTAAAATCGCAGATTTATGAAAGCCGCAGGATAAATAACAATGGAGAGCAGAAAGATTATTCTCAAATACACCTATGGTAACCCTTTCGGCATCCAGGATATCGAATGCATATTTAAGGCCAAGCTTAAGCATATTCCGGCCGATCTTTTGACCGCGCTTTTTATCATCTACAATAACCCATCCAAATCTTAGAATTCGATTATCTCCATTAATATATCTGATAATAAAATGTCCGACAGGTCCGTCATCATCTACGGCGGTTAAAGGATAGAAATTATCTTCCTCAATGCAGTCACCGTTATGATTAAAATATTTATCATTAATAATTTCGGGGCTGATCGGAAATTGACCAAATCGTTCTCCACCCCAAAAAGAAAAAATCTCTTTGGAGTTACACCAGGAAACTATGTAATTCGCATCACAATTTTTGTATGGTCTTAATCTTAACATAAGCTTTCAAAAAAATAAAAACGTTTTTTTTGGACGATATATTTATACCCTGCTGACAAAGCAATTTTTTTATAAAGGTTTCTTTGACGGAGTTCCGGCCTTGCGGGGAAATCTGTCTTCGGTCTGTTTGATCTTTTTTATGCAGACATTACTTCTTGAAAAATCAGAACCGGGAAGAATAAAATCCACGGTATTAATAATCTTACCCCCAAGCATACCTACAGCATTTTTGGATTGAGTTATTTCCTCGGAGGAATTACCCGATTTATATGAAACAAATAATCCGTCAACTTTTACAAAAGGAATACAGTATTCACTTAAGACACTTAAGTTGGCAACAGCTCTTGATACAACCAGGTCATACTTTTCTCTGTACTTTGAATCATGACCGAGTTCCTCGGCTCTGGCATGAATGGCATTAATATTTTCAAGATGTAATTCATCTATAACAATATTTAAAAAATCAATTCTTTTGTTAAGCGAATCGGCCAAAGTAATATTAAGATTGGGAAATGCAATTTTCAAAGGTATACCCGGAAAACCTGCACCGGTCCCCATATCAAGCAGAGTATAATTTACATCACCCAAATCATTGATACATTTAATAAGGGATAAAGAATCAAGAAAATGTTTCTTATATATTTCATCAACATCCGTAATGGCAGTAAGATTGATCTTTTCATTCCACTCAAGAAGCAAATCTTTATATCTGTCAAAAAGATTAAGCTGCTCGTCGGACAGAACAATATTCCATTCTTTTAAATCATTAACAAACTGATTCATATAACCTCAACAATATGTCCAATAAATTGGACAGGTAAAATTCATCCGGTTTTATTTTAAAGACATCACATAAATCTGACAGGGATTTGCTTCGTCCCATAAAAGAGGAAATACTTCAAGCTCTTTGAATCCGAGGGACTGATAGAAAAGATTGGTCTTGTCATAATCTTCATAAACACCCATCTTAACTGTCTTAACCTGCATAAACGAATAACCTTTTTCAATAGCAATTTCTTTTGCATATTTAAACAAAG